>Ga0302286_10002345_pt1 | contig 13206 bp, 10 predicted proteins | sample III_Fen_E2_3_FD_198765 | JGI IMG/M metagenome (GOLD analysis project Ga0302286, IMG submission 198765) | Peat permafrost microbial communities from Stordalen Mire near Abisko, Sweden - III_Fen_E2_3 | ecosystem: Environmental > Terrestrial > Soil > Wetlands > Permafrost | place: Sweden: Abisko...
TTATCATATTGTTTGTTTGTGCTACCATATTGATTGATAAAAGAAACATTAAAGCAACTAAAATATTTTTCATATGTAATTCAATTGATGTTTATATACTATTTTTACCTTCGCTACCACAGATTAGCTACCTACGACAGACTACTTTCTTTGTGTGCATTATCACTTGCAAAGCCATTCGCCGAACAATGCTCGTCAACTTACGGTCAACTAGGAAAGAACGCCTTAATTTATTTTTCAACCAAATAGCAATAAATAATCTGTTTCAATCTATTATTTCTACTTCTATTCCAAAGTACAATCTCTTTGATAACTAATCTTTCAATATAAAGAATCACCATAATGAACAGAATTCCAACAGATATGATCAGTTGATTAGTTTCAATAATTCTTTTTGCTTCACTCAACGATGCTGAAATAAGACCACTCAACCATGCCCCTATTAAAAGTATAGCCAGAGTTTCTGTAAGTTTATAATTATATTTAGTTGAGCCATAATTATCATTCAAATATTCTATGACAGTTCTTAATTTTTCTTTATCCGCCATCCCTGTATCCTTAATGTAATCACTAAACATTTCTAGACGAATAGTTAATATATCAGAATGATTCCAACTTTTAGACAATTCCAGATTGTACAATTTTTCATGTTTGTTTTTAAGAACAGACATTGTCTTTTTCCTATTGTAGTATATCAAAAACAACCAAAAAATCAGACAGCCCAACAATCCAAACCATCTTAAATAAGTCAGGTTAATGAAAAAAAAAGCAAAAGAAGCAAATCCAATCAGGAAGGATATTAAACCAATTACAAACCAACTCGGTTTATAATATTGATAAATCAGCTTGTATAAAGTCAAATTAGATTTATCAAATCTAATTAATTCATTCAAAATCATATTGTGGTATTAGTTAAAAAAAATGATGTGTTATGTAACCAAAGCCTAAAAGGAAAGCTCCTACTTTCCTTTTTTCTATTTAAATATGCAAGGCAGAGCCTTGCTTTTAGCATGACGAAGTCTGGAAACTTCACCAAACTTAATACCGCCAGTCTACAGTCAACTAGGGATAGTTGAACTTAGAAAAAAATCATTCATCAAGTCGTTTATAAATTTATCATAGTCTTCAAATACGACTATCAATGCTTGAAAATCTGTTTCACTACCTTTGTGTATATGTTCCAACTCCTTTGGATGGACTAATTCGTCACGTTTTTTCTTTAATTCTACTAATCTTTGAAGTTTTGAATCGAAATATTTTTTTTGTAAATATTCTTTATTCCATGTCTTACAAATCTGTTTATAGGTCTCTTTGAATTTTTCAATGAATCTGTCTCTTTTGTCATCGTATCCGTCATACATATCAAGTTGATTTAGGCCATAGATGTCAGCCTCAATAAGAGTAAAAAATCTTGTTAAACATGCTCTATATAAAGCATCGAATTCATTCTCGTTTGATTTTTGCTTTTCAGTCATTTTTAATAAGACAAGGAAGTCTGGTCGAATTACATTATGAATTATTTGAAATTTGCTCATGGCTTGAGCAACCAAGAGCATTTCATTCAGATTATCATATTGTTTGTTGTGGTCACTCATGTCGTTAAAATTCAGGCATTCTCAACTTAATGAAATTCTCTTTTATCTATTTTGTCTGGGAAATATCAACAATATGTTCGTCTTGTCCGTCTACTTTCCATTTTGTCTTTGTATGAACAACAAATTCTTTACAGTTACCCTATTCCTCTAGCTTATTCTATCACTGTTTGGTATAGTGTTTATAAGGGAAGCCTATTGCACAAGACTCGCTAGCCTACTTTCTACTCAGTATTCTACTATATCTATATCTTGTTTTTAGCCAGTATCTCACCTGTAATAGTATTATAATACCAAATCTCCGTTACTGTCATGTTTATATATTTGTAATTATCCACTGAAACAATTGGAGAATCAATAGTTGCTGGACCTGAATAATAATAGCCAGTATATGAGTAAGGAAGAGATAATTTTCCAATAAAGAGGCAACCTAATCCATTATTTTGCTTAACCTGCTTTGCTGTATTTATATTTACTTGGAATTGGTATTTTATATTAGCTAAATTATATTTATCTGTTTTGTCTTCTAAATCTTTCCAATTCTCTATCAATAATTGATACATTTCAGAGTTAATCTTAGTAACTTCCATAGATGTACCGAATGCATTTGTGCCGATGTAACGTTCTTTCTTAGACACTTCTTTTAGAGTGATACTTTTTTTAGAAAAATCATATTCCTGTCCTGTAATTTTAGCAAACTCTAATTGTGTGTCTACTGTCAGCATTTCCATGTCAGCATTATATGATAATATTTCTGAAAATGTTGGTTTGGAAAGTATCACTTTAAAAACGAAAAGACTGTCTTTATTCAATTTCCCAAAAATCGGTTTTGAGGTCTCGACATTTTGCCTTTCGTTAAATTGGCCAGTGGTTTCAAATTCTTCTTTTTGCAAACTAGTCGATTTAACTGCTAAACTTTTATATAATTCAATTGGATTTATACCTTTAAATCCAATTGGTAATTTCATTAAATTCAAATCAAATGCAGTGGAAATATAACCAGTACCTTTGCTAACTGTCTTTGTTGATATAATAGAATTTGATGCTCTCTTCTTTAAAGTTGTTTTTGTTTGACCCAATACATTTCCCGCAAAAAAAACTAGCAGTAATAGTGTAACCCAATTTTTATATGTTATGTGAACTAATACCCGAATTTCATATTTTGTTTTCATTTTCAACTGATTTTATATAAAGTTTTTTTAATATTTACCATTAGAATACACACCTAACTATGCTTGCAAAAAAATTATATGTACCCTGAGTATTTGCAATGCGGACAAATTGATTATTGATTATCTCTGATTTCTATCTGAATTAGTTTTCTTTCAGAATCCCAACAGTGTGAACAATATTTCACTTCTTTGAAATCTGTTTGTATTGTTACATACACTTTGTCATAGCGTATGACTTTGCTTTCTAACTCTTTCAACTTTTGAATTTCTATTATCCTTTCTGATAATCGAATATTTTCTTGTTGCATTTCAAAAGCTTGTACACTTAATTCAATTAACTTACTATACAATTCTATATTATCAGCCTTTTGCAAAACATTTGCAACGTCTTTAATTTGGTCATAAAGTCCCATAATTGTATGTTTTTTTCGTTTTTAACATGACTTCAAATCACATAATTCATTTTTCTAGTAGCTTGTCCCACCACTATTTGACATGGAACATTGTCTGTCAAAACCATGCTCCGAGGTAGAAACAAATCACCTTATGCCTTTTTTTATATTTATATCATTAGCCAATCTATCTAATTTCACCCTAGTTTTATCATATAAATCTATAAGACATAATTCTAGGATTCTATACGCATCGCTCAATTCATTTCTATCCAATTTAAATTCATTGTGACTTGCCTGATTTCCTATCCATTTTAAAGCCAATAAACGATTAGTTACATCTCGATTTTTATTTTTAAATTTTTCGATTCGTTGATGCAGGTCTAAATATTTAGTTTCTCCATTTTTTGTCAGTATTTGTCTTTCAACTTTTTCTGAGTCAAGAAGTTTTTCGATAGCAGTTCTTATTTTATTTCCACAAGAATTCTCATCGACCCAAAATAAGCTAAAGGACTCTTTGATTATATCTATTACTTCATTAGGAGTATTTATTGGCCAAACAAAAATATTAGGTGCAGGATTTATATAATTTACGGTGTAAGATATCTTACAGCCCTGAAAAGTATAATCACCATTTTCATTAGAGTCTTCAATAAATTGTCCTGCATATAATAAATCAGTTTGCCCTGCAATCGTCATGATTTCACCACAATTAGGATTATTGCATTTAGATATAGATACAAAATGTCCATGAAAATCTCTTTCATCACTCGTCAGATCAAATATAATCTCTGATCGCGTTGTTGTCTTTTTAATAAAACTCTCTTTTTCTGAAAGGACAAATCCCATATTACAGATTGGGCATCTGAAAACTGGGACTTCAAATTGTTTTATTTTTTCATTCCAAAAACTCTCGTCAATCATATCGTAATTTAATTAGATTATTTTTGAATAGATTTTTTCCATTTCAATTTTTTCAGCACCAAAGTTAATACTTGTTTTTGAATCACCTCTATTTATGTAAAAAAGTTTTGATATTTACATAAAAAAAAGGAGCGCGAACTCCGCCGCGCTCTTTCCCTTCTTTATTTTGCGTCAACAATTGTCTCGGTAGTTTTTTTTGCTTTTGCCCGTCGGATGGAGATCGTGTTATCGTATCCTTCGATGCGTTTGTTGAGTTCATTTACAAAACCAGCATATCTGGCTTCGCCTTCCACTACAATCAATGCATTGATACGCTCGGTTATCTGACGATAGATAGCATCTGTTTTTACACGCTCCTGCTTCATACGCAAGATGGTTTTGGCAGCTTCGGCAGAATAACGGTTGTTTTTCAGGTCATCGAAAGCTTTGTTTTTGGTTTGCAATTCCATTACCCATTCATTGAGACCCACTCTGGCTACATCGGCAGCATAAGTAGTGGTAAAGTCATTAATCAAGCTGTTCAATCCTCCGGTTTCGGCATCGTAAGGCTTAATGGCCAGGTTGCCATAGGTATCGAGTACCACTTGCAGATGTCTGGCTGCTGCACGAACGTCTGCATTGAAATGATTAAGAGCAGATTTCACGGCATCACTCAGACCGCGGAACACGCTATCGCGTTCATCGTCGGCTTCTACTAAATCGTCGGAGATAGCGTTTTTCCGAATCAAATCCAACGATGCCAACTCATTGGCAAAAGCCGCCAGAAAGAGATTGAATAACAACTCGATGTTAAGTGAAAACACTGTAAACACCAGAACTAAATCGCGGAAAGAGGTAAAAAATTGAAAATGCTCTTCGTTACGAAGGCGTACCAAACTAAAATCTTTAATTTTCATACTGAATAATAAATTAAGGGTTAATAAATAATTGAATATATTCGTGGTTAATACGAATTCCGGTTAAAACAGCGTCTATTTTGCCAGCATCCCCGGATGCTTGACTGTTCATCCCCTCGTTTGAGCAATCATCCTTGGATGCTCGGTCGCTCATCCCCTCGTTGGATTAGTCATCCTTGGATGCTCGGTTATTCATCCTCTCGTTGGTCCAATCATCCTTGGATGCTCGACTGTTCATCCCCTCGTTGGATCAGTCATCCTTGGATGCTAACATTTTTTAACCTTAAAAGAATATTTTGACTCATAACAGCAACAAAGCTAAAGGCTTATTTTCTCATTTGCAAATTTTTTCGCTGTAATTTTCACTAAATTTTCATGTTTTACAACATATTATTTTCACAGAGCTAACCGCACAAATCTTTGTGAACCACGTTTTTCAGAACCAAATCACTGCTCAGTTGTTTACTCCTAAAAAACACCAACACTATGAACAAGATAAGATCAATAGAACAAATCATTGCACCGTCGGCACCTCATCTGGTAGGCACCGATTTTAGCGTGCACACCATATTCCCCGATGCGTGGGAAATGCATCGGGAACGTATGAGCCCGTTCTTTCTGCTGGATTACGGCTCTAAAGCAGCATCGGCACCGATAGAAAGTCCCCGCCGCGTGGGCGTGTATCCGCATCAGGGACTGGAAACAGTAACCATAGCCTATCATGGCAAAGTGGCACTACACACCGGTGCAGCCCATCCGGAGGTGATAGAAAAAGGAGAGGTACAGTGGCTGACTGCTGAAGCGGGCATTTTGCATAAGAAGTATTACGAAGCGGAGGCCGAAAAAGCGGGCGGTGAATTTCAGATGATACAACTGTGCGTGCAACTGCCGTCGAACTATAAGAAGCGTGTATCGAAACATCAGTCCATCCGCCGCGAAGAACTGGGACAAGCCGTTCTGCCCGACGGCAAAGGGGTGGTGGAAATCATTGCGGGCAATTTCAACAAGTCGGCGGGGCCACGCATGCCTTTTAGCCCTATCGAAATGTATAACGCGCGCCTGAAAAAAGGAGCTAAAGTGCATTTCTCGTTCCCCGAAAATTACAATACCGGCTTTATGATTATTGAAGGAGCGGTAACGGTGAACGAACAAACGGCTACTGCCAATCACTTTATACTGTTTGCCAACGACGGCACCGACATTTACATGGAAGCCACCAAGGAATCCATCGTACTTATCCTGAGCGGCGAACCGATGCAGGAACCGATAGAACCTTACAGTCCTTTTGTGATCAACAGCAAACAGGAAATAGTGGACGCATACGATGATTGGAACAACGGAACGTTTGGGTATTTGAGGGAGTAAGTGGAGCAACTCCGAACAACCACTTCAAGCGGTTTGTCGGGTGAAGGAGAAAATTGGTAATTATTTATCTTCAAACCCCGCCTCCGTCAGCTGACGGATCGTCCCCTTAAAAAGGGGACATCGAGAAGTCCGGGGCTATTTACATTTGGTCAAACTTGGTATCTATTCAAATCAAGTATTTTTTTATAAAAACAAGATAAAGAATCTTCGTCCAACCGAAAATCTCGAAATACAGATGTTCTTCCCTTTTTAAGGGAAGTGTCCGTCTACTGACGGACGAAGGGTTTTGTCTTATTCTCTTCAACCGCCCTAATCCTTCAGCTGACGGACTTATAGTTAGTTCTGTCTCCTACACCCAAGTCCTATGAATTATGAATTATGAATTAAAAAAATTACCCATTGATGGTGATTGTACTGCACCCTTTAATGCTTTACTTTTGTAATAAAAAACAACCAACATGTCGAAAACAGAAGAACAATTATACAAACAAGCTTATCAATTAAGCATGTTCACTATCATCTACAATGTGCTGGAAGGCATGGTGTCGATGACTATGGGCTACCAGGACGAGACACTCACCCTGTTTGGCTTTGGAGTGGACAGCTTTATTGAAGTAGTATCGGGCATGGGTATTGCCGTGATGATACTGCGCATTAAAAACAATCCCGAGAGCTCGAAAACTCCATTCGAAATAAAAGCCCTGAAAATAACAGGAACAGCCTTCTACCTACTGGCTGTTGGGCTATTGGTGGGAATTATCGTCAACCTTATCAACCATCACAAACCCACAACCACCTTGTGGGGCATGATTATCTCCATCGCTTCTATTGTGGTTATGGTGTGGCTGATGAATAGCAAAAAAAGCGTGGGCAAGCGATTGCATTCGGCTGCCATCATTGCCGATAGTAATTGCACGAAGGTATGTGTATACATGTCCCTCGTTTTGCTGGCCTCGAGCGTGATTTACGAATACACCGGATTTGCTTACGCGGATAGTATCGGTACGGTCGGTCTTATTTACTTTTCGGTAGTAGAGGGCAAGGAAGCCTTCGACAAGGCGAAAGGTAAAGAATGTTCGTGCGAGAAATGTGAGGCGTAGAGTTGACGAGGGTAATAGTTTAGACTCCGAACAACCGCTCCAAGCGGTTTGTCGGGTGACGCGGAAAGTTAGCAATTGTCTTCAATCCACCCCTAAATCCCCGTTCGACTGAGACTTCGGCGTGAGCTCAGTCGAACGCTCACGCCGAAGCCTGAAGGGGACTTAGAGTTAGTACCGTCTCCTATAACCAAGTACTGTGAATATTTTGTCAATTATGGCATTGTATCTTTTTCTCAATTAATTAAGTGTACATCGCCTCGAAAACCACTCTTAAAGCTCCGTCAGCTGACGGATTTTGGGTAATTTTCTCATTTAAACTGCAAATTTCATAGTACAGTGCTCTTCCCTTTTGGAAGTGGAACATCCCGATCTATCGGGAGGAAGTACCCCTGAGGGTGAAAGAGTTCATATTAAATATAAACCCTTCCCCCTCCGCCTACTATCGTACATAGAGTTATGATTCCTTCCTTTTTATAAATACTACAAGCACACAAATTCCCGCCAATAAGACATTTCCATTACAATTGAACTGAATCGAAATATTTGGAGATATGTTTTTTGATGCAACACGCAGTTGATCACTGATCTCTATTCACTGATAACTGATGACTGTTGACTGATAACTGTTGACTGACGACTGATTACTGTTCAATTTTATTCACAAAACAAACTTTAATAGTTGTAATTTGAATAAAAACTTATTTGAAATCATTACAAATTTCTAAATAAATGATAATAAGTTTGAAATTTCCGTTGAAAATGCAATATCTTTGCACTTTAACGAGTTTATCTTTCAAATCGATAGACCTCGATAAATTTCAAACTACCGACATTCCATATCATTTATGAAAAAATTGACGAATTTCCTCTTTTCAATGACCACTACCATTGTGTTGTTATTGATTTTTGCTGCAAGTATAGGTTACGCCACCTTCGCCGAAAATAGTTCGGGTACAGAATATGCCAAAGAAATAGTTTATAACGCCAAATGGTTCGAATTACTGCTGGTGTTCCTGATTGTAAACATGCTGGGTAGTGCCATTCGGTTCAAAATGACCAACAAGCGCAAGTTCAGCGTGCTGCTTTTCCACCTGTCGTTCATCATCATTCTTATCGGAGCCGGTATTACCCGCTATTTTGGTTCGGAAGGAATGATGCATTTGCGCCAGGGACAGACCAGTAACGAAATTACCTCCGATAAAAGTTCGGTACTTGTGGTTGCCGAATACAAGGGCGAAAAAGTGGAGAAATCATTTCCGGCAAGTTTTTCCGAAACGAGTTCGAACGATTTCTCTCAATCTATTGAAATTGGCGGAAAAACAATCAATATCGAAAACGAGCTTTATATCCCCAACTCCATCGAAACGCTCGAAGCCGACGATAAAGGCGAGCCTGCTTTCGATCTTTTTGTAATGAACCAAAACAGTCAGGGACAAGACATCATCCTTGCCGCCGGCGAAAGCACCGAAAGCAGTGGAATACAGTTTGCCTTTGCCGACAGCACAGTTAAAGCCGATGTACATTTCACCATGAATGGCGACCAACTCTTCATGCAAGCCAATGCACCGGTGGCTAAAATGTCGATGTTGGAAAGTAGTGAAGTCACCATTCCACCCGGAACACTCCTACCGGCTCAGGAAAGAACCATTTACAAATCTGGCAATCTGGTTTTTGTATTGAAAAAATTCATGACACATGCCAAAAAGAGTGTGACGCAATTCAACCCCGACATGAATAAATCGGGCGTAATGATACGTCCAAAAAATGCCATTGTATTCAACGTTACCGATGGCGAACTGTCCAAAAAACTAAATGTACTTTCTGCCGAAGGCGAAGTACTGAATCCCGGCATTTGTTTGCTGAACGATGTAAAAGTAAGTATCAGCTATGGCAATCTGCCACAGAAATTACCGTTTAGCATCACGCTGCGCCAATTCCAGTTGGATCGGTATCCGGGGTCGAACAGCCCATCATCCTACGCCAGCGAAATTACGGTTATCGACAAGGAGTCGAAAACGCAACAACCTTTCCGCATTTACATGAACAATATTCTCAACTACCGCGGATATCGCTTCTTCCAATCTTCGTACGACCAGGATGAACAAGGCACTGTTTTATCGGTAAACCACGATTACTGGGGAACCATGGTCACTTATATCGGCTATTTCTTTATGTTGATAGGCATGATTCTTACACTGTTCAATAAAAACAGCCATTTCTTCACGGTTATAAAATTAAGCAATGCATTGCAACAAAAGCGTAAAGCTTCCAAAATGCTTCTGCTTGCCGGATTGTTGGTTGCTTCCAGCTCACTGTTTGCAGCCAAAACACCTAACACTAAAAAGGCACACCTCGAAGCCTTGAGTAGTTTACTCATTCAGGATGAAGTGCAGGGAAGAGTGGAACCGCTGAGCACCTATGCGTCGGATCTGGTTCGCAAAATCACAAAAAAGACAAGTTACAATAACCAATCGGCCATTGAAGTGGTGTTGGGCATGATGACGAATCCCAGCAAATGGCAAACCGAGCCGGTGATTAAAGTGGCACACGAAGAACTGGCCAAAGAGCTCGGATCAACAAATGACTATGTAACCATTAATCAATTATTTGATAGTAAAGGACAGTATAAACTGGCCCAAAAAGTAGAAACAGCTTACCAAAAAGATCCATCGGCTCGTAATCAATACGAAAAGGAATTGATTAATGTTGATGAGCGTTTAAATATCGTCAATAGCATCTTTACCGGTCGTGTTCTCACCATTTTCCCGACTGTAGGTCATGATACCGAAAAATGGACAGCCGTCAATTTCAGTGCTGAACAAACCGCCCAACCAACAATGGGAAGTGCCAATGGAGCCGTTTGCCCTATGTCCGGCAAAACCGGAATGACCGACATGCCTGCAACTGGCGAAGGAATGGGTGAAGCAATGGACAAAGGGATGGGTGAAGGAACGATGACCGGTTCGGGCGATAAATGTCCGGTTACAGGAAAAACCGGTAAAGCCGGTAAACTTGACGAGGCAGCGATGAGTGGAATGGGTGGAATGACTGAAAAAACAGATACTGCCAGCCCTATGGAAGGCAGCATGCAAAACATGCCTGCCAATGCAATGGGCGGTGGCATGCCAATGGATGGAATGATGGGTTCAGACAAATCAACCGGTCCCGAAGGTTTACTCAGTGCCTACTTTTCGGCGGTTCTTCATGGCGAAGAATCGGGTGATTGGAGTTTTGCAAACAGTGCGCTGTTGAGCCTCAAGAACTATCAGTTCCTGAATGGTGGCGTTCAGCTTCCTTCAAAGACGAAAGTAAAATTCGAAGTTTTTTATAATAATCTGAGCATATTTCTTACACTAGCCATATTATACGGTTTGCTTGGTGTGCTACTCATTGGCTTGCACATTATCAATATCCTAAAATACAACCCTAAGATTGAGAAATATCTCAATAAAAGTATCTATCCGCTGATACTTATGTTTGCCCTGTACACAGCAGGCTTGCTTATGCGTTGGTATATCTCGGGTCATGCACCCTGGAGTAATGGTTACGAAGCCATGATTTTTGTAGGTTGGGGAGCTAGTTTGGCCGGTTTGGTATTTGCCGGACGATCACCAGTTACCTTGGCAATCACATCATTGTTGTCAGCCATAGCTCTTTCGGTAGCCGGCATGAGTTGGATGAATCCCGAGATAACCAATTTAGTTCCCGTTCTGAAATCGTATTGGTTGGTGGTTCACGTGGCAGTTATCACCTCCAGTTATGGATTCTTTGCCATGGCGGCCATGTTGGGAGTATTCAACTTGTGCTTAATGACAGCCCGCACCGAAAAAAACAAAGTACGCCTCAACGAGAGTGTGCAGGAGTTCAGCTATATCATTGAACTGGCACTCACCATCGGTCTTTTCATGCTGACTGTTGGTACATTCCTTGGTGGTGTTTGGGCCAACGAATCCTGGGGACGCTATTGGGGTTGGGACTCAAAAGAAACCTGGGCATTGGTGAGCGTATTGGTTTATTCGGCCATTCTTCATCTTCGTACTATGCCAAAAACAAATAGTTTACTCATATTAAACACGGTTTCGGTACTTGGTTTCGGATCAGTAATCATGACATTTGTCGGGGTAAATTATTATCTTTCGGGTATGCATTCATACGGTCAGGGTACACCTCCTCCAATTCCGGTGGGTGTTTATATAGCCTTGGTTGGAATCATTGCACTCGTTGGTTTTGCTTATAATGCAGAGAAAAAATACCAAAAATAATTTGAAGTTAATTCAAAATCATTATTTTTAGTAATAGACTGGTTATTTTACATTTACGGCGATATAAGTGACAATTTTACGCTTCTACTATTAAGATTGAATTTAAATTAGACTGTAGAAATAAAAAATTGGAATAATTACAACAATTCGTAGTTATATTTGATTGATAATTACTCGTTTTCTGAGTTAAAAATAGATAAAATCTAATGTAATTTAGTTGGATTTCAAACAAAAAAAACATTCGTTAATGACTCGATTCATTCACAGACTATCATTAAGTATTTATTTTATTATTGTTTTAGTTGCAGTTGGAGTGCTGTCCTATTTTGGTTTGTCGTATTATAAACTACCAATAGAAGAACGCTATTTCAGCGGTTTACACGAGTTACTAAAACCTAGTGGTTACATCGGACATGGATTAGGCATTTTTGGCACCTTACTCATTGTGGTTGGTCTATTCGGCTACATGGCTCGCAAAAGAATGAAAATCTTTTCGCGCATCGGAGTGTTAAAATATTGGCTCGAATTGCATATTTTCATGACTACATTAGGTAGTGTTTTCGTACTTTTTCATACCGCTTTCAAATTTGGAGGAATAGTATCTGTAGGCTTTTGGAGTTTAGCTATTGTATGGTCAAGCGGTGTTATCGGACGATTTATTTACCTTCAAATTCCACGTACCATCGAAGGACGTGAACTAAGTCTTCAGGAAGTGAAAGACTTTAAAGATGAACTGGACTTAAAATTAAAGAACAAGTACGATATCGATTTTTCGGAAATCAGAACAACTAAGTTTTCTCAATTGAAATTGAAGCTTTTAGCTAAGAATATATCCGGAAAAGATTACAAAGCAGTGAAAGCACTAATTAGGGATGAGCGAAAAATAGAAAAGCGAATCAAGCGGCTGGCCTCTATGCAGAACATGTTTAAATACTGGCATGTGGCACATTTACCATTTGCGCTTATCATGCTTATTATAATGATGATACACGTTTCTGTAGTATTATTTTTTGGTTACAAATGGATTTTCTAATAATTGACGGATGAGTGATACAATAATTGGATATTTAATATATGGCGTTGTGGCTTTGCTGGTATTGGTCATAATGATAATTTATATAAAGAAGCAAAAAAGAGAGTCGAACGAGGTTGATGAAAAAATAGCACAGGCCAAAGAAGATGGTGTGCATGAACCGGTTTCGTTATATCCGGTTGTTGACCCCGATAGATGTATAAAAAGTGGAGCATGCATTACGGCTTGCCCCGAAGACGATATTTTAGGAATCAGAAATGGAAAAGCAACAACCATAAATGCCTCACTTTGCATTGGTCACGGTGCTTGTCTACGTGCTTGCCCGGTAGAGGCTATTAGTTTGTGGATTGGAACCGAGAAGCGTGGAGTGGAATTACCACATGTCAGTGCTACTTTCGAAACAAATGTACCGGGAATTTTTATTGCCGGTGAACTGGGTGGCATGGGATTGATTCGAAATGCGGTAAAAC
>Ga0302286_10002348_pt1 | contig 13202 bp, 24 predicted proteins | sample III_Fen_E2_3_FD_198765 | JGI IMG/M metagenome (GOLD analysis project Ga0302286, IMG submission 198765) | Peat permafrost microbial communities from Stordalen Mire near Abisko, Sweden - III_Fen_E2_3 | ecosystem: Environmental > Terrestrial > Soil > Wetlands > Permafrost | place: Sweden: Abisko...
CAGTACAATGTTAAACAAAGTTTACTTTATGATATCAACAATGTTAATTTAGCAATCAACGATATAGCATCAAAAATGATTTCTGGCGATAGAATGTTATTGCCACATGGTAGTTACAATTTCACATCAACGCTTAATTTTATTAACCTGCCTGAAGGATGCAAGGTAATACTAGATGGAATACTTAATGCTGTTGGAAGTTTCTCCCCTGCTATAAAATTGTCTGGTAAGAATTTTGAGTTCAAGATGAATAAGTTGCGCTCCAATATTGTGCCTGTTGCAGATTATTCCAATATTGTTAATGACGGTTTATTACTAGGTGATATTGATCTTTTCAACGCACAAATCGATATTAATATAATTGATGGGTTTCTAGCAGGTATAAAATGTGCGCCGAATAATACCAAAGGTATTCAGTATAACAAAATAAATTTTTCATACATTAGAAACTGCAAAACTCCTATACAATTTTCCGTAACCGATGGCTCAAGTTGGATTAATGAAAATACTTTCACAGGAGGACGTCTTACTGGTTATTACACAATCCAGCACATTAACGGTTATAGCGGCGGATACAATAATAATAAATGGTATAACATAGGGCATGAAGTTGTAACAAGTGATGCCATAACGCTCTATAATTCAAAGAATAATTTATTTGTGGGGAATAGAATAGCAGAGAACATCGGAGGAATGTATATAGTAGAGGCTACGGGGTGTTCGAGTAACTTATATATATTTACGCTTATAATACCCTACGCAATGTTAAATATTAATGGAAATCACAGTAGGTATATAGGTATATTATCAGATGTGGACACATCTTATAAATGGGCTGGGTTTTTAGTGGACGGGTCAGTTGTGCGTTTTGAATATTGTTCGTCAAGTTATCTTAATGCGCTAAATCAAAATAAAACAATGGACGTCAGAAACACAACCGTGCAGGTTAACACAGACACAGCCTCCGTTGTGTTGACAATGCCGCAACAATTTGAGATTGAAGGAAAAGAGTTTAAAATTTATTGTAATGCTTTTACAAACTCAATTACAATAAACAGATACGATAGTTCTGCGGCAATTGCGGCAGGCGTTATAACATCAAAGGGTTGTTGGGTAATAAGATACGCGCTTGGAGCATGGAAGGCATATCTTGTTCCAAACCCGCTTAACTACCAAGCACCAAGCGTTGCGGCTGATGTTGCCACAATTAAAAATGACTTCAACACTCTTTTAAGCGCACTAAGAACCAATGGTATCATGAAACCATCTTAATGATAATTCACAATTGATAAATATTCTTCGCAACATAACACGATAAAACTAATCTTTTATCGTGTTATGTTGCATAATATGATTATAGAACTTGCAATACTCAACCATTTTACTTAGTTGTAGAGGTTGAATTTGCAAGTTCTACTATTATGCGTAGCAAAAACATTACCATAAAATTGTAAAATTTAAGATTATTAAAATATGAGGTGTTTATGAATACTGAATCAATTGAAATTTATAATATATATCAATTTTTGTTTTACATAAAGCACAACGTATTTCCAACAGGTTACAAAACAAGCGAGAGGGATGGCAAGGTTGGATTTGTGTTTAAAAAACAAGAAACAAAAGGTGTTTATAAATTATGGATGAGCAAAGAAAGATAATTAAAACTTGTTGTTTGAGTTATGAAAGGTGAAGTCAATTAATGAAAAAAGAAGGGTATGCAGTTGCAGGATTTCAACTCAAGGAGTCACTTTTAGAAGAGTTAAATAATAAAATTAAAAAATATAAGGTGTATAAAAAACAAATATACGCAGAATTAATATTGTCTTTTAATGAAACGTTAAACGTTGTATATCCAAATGTAGATAATAAAATACAATTTACCAAAGAAAGTGTACACGCTATAACAGATTTAAAAGAACAAGATTATAAAATATTTAAAGAGAATTGTAAAAAACTTAAACTTACTACAAATTATGTTTTTCATTGTTTGGTGTTAGAATTTTTAAATACAGATTTAGAAGGCAAATACAAATACAGAATAAGTCACGCAAAGCAGTGTGAGGACAATGCTGCCTTAAAAGGGAAAACATATAATCCTAGAAAAATGCAAATAAAAACAATATTCCCAAAAGAAGTGGATCAATATGTTTTAAAGAAAGAAAAAGAAGATGATATTAACAAACAATTAACAACATTCTCAAAAACTTTTTCGTCGTATTTTGAGAATGAGGAGTGTATGAGGCAATGTTTTTATAATATATATAAAATGCGATATATATTTAAATATACAACAGGCGAAATTGCAAACTGTTTTCTAACGAGAAATGAAAGATCAGTACAAGCATGGTTAAAAACCTTAAAATGGCAACTTGATATGTTTGAAGTGCAGAAAAGAATTGTTGATAGAGGTCGTAGAGACTATAAGCAGATCAGAAACAAATCTAAAGAAACCAAGTTGCAAAGAATGAATAGTAAGCCCGAAGAATATACAAGGCAAAAATTAAATGTATATTTACCTCAAATAATGCCAGATAAAGAAATAGTGGTTGGACTTAACAACGTTTCCATATTAAATGGAGGGAGTGAAATAGACATACCTATATTAATACTTAGCGAAGGAAAGATTTATAAGTACGCTGTTGAGTATAATGGAGGATATTGGCATAATGAAGATAACAGACATAAAGATATAATTAAAAACAAAGCCACTAAAGAAAAGGGGTATAAAATGTATATTTTTGAAGTGTTTAAAAACGCTACAGAAAATCAGACTCGTGAAGAGATAGATAAACAAATAGAATCCCTGTGTGAAGATATACTTAGAGATATTGCTTAATAGGCAAAACCCAATGTTTGACGATGGATTGTATTAAATACTGTTATTCCCAAATATGTAAAATAACGGCGCAAGTGTACCCTGATTCTAAGAAATGACGATTTAACGGCATCGAAACGCTGTCTTTTTAAACAGTAGGGGGAGCTATTTTATTAATTATTAACGAATTTAAAATCATTTAAACGGGCAAGGGTTAGGATATAAAAAAGATGAATACGATATTTTCAACAGAATCGATTTAACTTTATGTAAGGGTGGTGAAATAATGGCTAGAAAAACAGTTTATAATGCTATTGTAAACGACATAGATTGGAAAGAAGTTAATCAAGATAATAAAGCCCTCTTAGAAGAATTTATAGAGTATTGCGAAAGCACAGATAAAAGTGAAGGCACGGTTATTAACTATATGAGCGATATAAAAATATGCTTTATATGGAATTTGAAGTTTAATAAAAACACTTTCTTTGTAGATTTTAGCAAACGTGATTTTATGAAATATCAAAATTACTTATTGAATACTTTGAATTTGAGTCCAAATAGAATAAGAAGATTAAGGTCTTCCCTATCAAGCATGGCTAACTTTATTGAGAGCATGATGGATGATAAATTTGAAAATTATCGAAATCAGGTCAATCGCATACCTGTCCCAAATGGTGATGATGTAAGAGAAAAGACAGTGCTGACAGATGAGCAAGTACAGAAATTATTAGATCACTTAGTTGAAAAAGAAGAATATCAGAAAGCTTGTGTATTTGCTTTGGCATGGTCTTCAGGCTCAAGAAAATCAGAATTATTAAGATTCAAACCTTCATATTTTGTTGACGAAAATATTATCTTTGGCTCTCTATACAAAACTCCTGAGAAGATTAAGACTAAGGGTAGAGGGCGTAAGCTAGGCAAGCAATTAAATAAATTTATACTTGCTAATAAATTTAAACCTTATTTTGACCTTTGGATAGAACAAAGAAATAAGATGGATTTACCCGAAGAACTACGAGATGTTTTATTTGTTGTGAAAAGAAAAGATGGTTGGCAACCTGTGAAAATATCTACGTTAGATAGTTGGTCTGCTCAATTTTCCAAGCTCCTAGAGGTTGATTTTTATTTCCATTGCCTTCGTCACAATTTTACTACAGGATTATCTCAGGCGGGAGTTCCTGCTTCCGTAATCAAAGAGATTGTTGGATGGGAGAATGTGGCTATGGTTGACATATATGACGATCAAGAAGTTGACGATAAATTAGGTAAATACTTCGATGAAAACGGAATTAAAAAAGTTGAAAGTAAAACACTTGAGGAATTGTAAGAAAATCAGGGAGATGATGAAGAATAATTAATAAGGAGTGTGGATTGATATGGTCAACATAGAACAGCGTGTAAATTATCTTGAACAGGATATGGGAGTTGTAAAAAATGACGTAGGCATTATAAAAGATGACATTAAAGAAGTCAAAGTTGAATGTAAAGTTTTAGGTGGAAATGTCGGCGACATTAGATTAATGACGAGTACGTTAAAAGAAACAAATGACTTCATGCGACAGATGATATCTAAAATGGATAGTATGTTTGAAAAGATGGGTGAAGATCAGAAAAAATACGAAGAAAAAAACGATGAGAGATATATAGAAATGATCAAAACCAATAGCAAACAAGATTTGAATTGCAAGGATACTGAGTTAGAAAATACAAAAGAAAAAATTAAAAATATAATACATATAGCCTCTCCTTTTATTACATTTGCACTTCTAGGAGGCATAGCATGTTACTTTTTATTGGTCAAATAAAAAAGGGATCATAAGCGTGAGAACATGTCGAACAGTTCTATTTTTGGCACACCTATAACCCAATAATTAGTATAGCATAAACAATTAAAACAATCAAATTTTATAGGAGGTCGAAATATGCAGGATAGAATTGCCCCAACATTACTAAATGGTTGGGTTAATTACGGAGGCATTGCTGAAACTTGTGGATACTACAAAGACGAATTTGGAGTTGTTCGTATAAGTGGTTTGACTAAACTAGGTATGGTTGGTCAGCCTATTTTTAATTTGCCCGTAGGATATAGACCACAATCTAAACAAGGTTTCAAAACTGTTGCAAACAGAGATTTAGTAACAGTAGAAATAGATGTAGATGGCAATGTGATTGTTTTGCAAGACTCAAATACTTGGCTCAGTCTTGCTAATATATCATTTAAGGCAATATAAGGAGGCATAATTAAATGAAAAAAGTATTAAAAATTGATTCAAATGGATATTTTTTAGAAGATGTTTTGCTTGAAGATACTGAAATAACTCCTCTTGATTGTACTGAAGTTGTATGTGCGGAAGGATTCTACAAACCTAGACTTGTTGGATGTGAGTGGGTTGAAGGACTGACACAACCTGAAATGGATACAATCAAGGCGACGATACAGCAAAAGCCAACAGAATTAGATCGCCTAGAAGCCATTGAAATGGTTTTAACAGCAATGATGGGGGTATAAACCATGTTTATTAACTTTATTAAAAACCAATGGGTAATGAACAAATATAATGCTGAGAACATCGCAAATTGCGTAATCAAAAAATTTATAACACAAGCACAAGCTGACGAAATAATGATGTTACCACAGATCACACAGGAATAAATTACATATTGTAAATAAAATGGATATTTTAAAAGAGATGATTTAGGTCATCTCTTTATTATTTTTTGAAAAAATGGAGATATATGAATATGAAAGATGAACGTGAAAAAAACACGATAGTCCTTGAGTTCACTCAGGAATTATTAGATGAATACATAAAACATTATTTTAAGATTAACCCAAGATGTAGGAAAATCCCTATTTTAAAACCTATGGTTAGGAGTTTAAATGCAATTTTAGTTATTACAAATAGGATAGTACAAAATAACCATAAAAAGAATTACAAGTTGATGTCAGAGTGGGTGGTGCAGAAACAAGGGCTATCTATGTTGGGAATATCCTCTTGTGATTTGGAAGTTCACTTTACATTCCCGACAAAAGTTCGTCACGATCTCGACAATTATGCAGGTGGCTGTAAAGAAATTATAGACGGTCTGACGGATGTGGGTTTGATAAATGCAGACGATTACTTCCACATTAAAAGTTTTAAGACTACAGCATCTTATGAAAAAGGTGTTACTAAGATGACTTTCACATTTAAGAACTGCGTATATGATAAGCAGGAGTTAGAGGAATTGCAAGCCAAAGACAAAGCTACAGAAGAAAAGAAAAATGCTACTAAAGAAGCAAATAAAGCTAAAAAGAAAACAAAGACTAAACCTAAGAAATAATTAAAAATAGCCTACTATCATTAATTTGATAGTAGGCTATTTTTTTCTTTTTGTAAATTATTATTTAATCAATTCCAGTTCTTCTCTTTTGAAGTATGCTGTTTCTTCATCATAAAACATAACCTTATATTTCTTTTCTCCGTTCTTAATTATCCATGAAAACACTTCTGCATCCTTGCCTATGAAGTTTGTCATGTGTGGGACACGATTAATATTATATATTTTTTTAACCCTAACCCTATCCCCTACTACAAAATCTTTTGTTTTTGCAAGCCCTATAAGATCACAAATCACTTTTAAGGCATTATGAATATTATAATTTTCTACACAATAGTCTACTTCTGTATCTATTCCCTCAAACAAATCAATATCAGAAATAAATCTTCTGCATATCTCTTTGCAATCGGGATGTTCTTCTCTATGTAAACTTCTTAAAAGCCTTTCTTTATCATCTAAGTGAATATAAAAACTAACAATATTATCTTCTCCTAGCGTTCCTAATAACTGTCTAAATCCATTTGGATTAACAACAGCCACATAATCATTCTTCGACAAGTCAAAATCATTATAAACTGTGTCTATGCCATAAAACCAACCTCTGTAAGTGGTATTTTCTAAAAGCGTTCTATTATCTCTTGAATTAAGAAAGTCTTCTTTCTTTGCGTAGTGATAATCAACACCTTCTTTTTCACCCTCTCTAATTGGTCTTGTCGTTGTACTGATAATTCGCTTTAAACCTTTTTTTTCAAGTTCCTTTTCAATTGTACTCTTCCCACTGGAAGACATACCAATTAAACAATATAATTTGCCTATTTTAATCACCTATCTTTCTGTCAACAATTTCTTCATTATATTCTTCCCTATCAGAGTCTAATCTGCCATATAGAAACCATTCTATTAGATGATCTTTAATAATAGGGTTTAGAATATCATCTTCGTTGTGAATATCTTTTAATGTGTAATAAAGGTTGTCCCCTACTTCAACGATAGTTTGGTAATAATTATTGTCTACAAATAATTTCAAACCTTTCTTAATTTCAGGAATCCCTACTACCCTACTTTTCTCACGCTTTTTCTTGTGCATATGAGACATTTTGGTTTCGGCTTCTTCCCTACTCTCGTGTTCGCTTAATTCATAAGACATTTCTTTAGGTGAATATATGTAATATTTCATTATCTCGCCTTCTTCTTTTCCATTTTTATGTAATATTGATATTCGCTTTCTTTGTTGCAGCTACTTTCAAAAGAAGAATATGACTGATAATAACTAGGAGTTGCAGTTATTCTATAACAGGTTTTTGCTTTCGGACATTCTTCTCTGCGGCCCATACATATATCAGGCATATTAAATCCACCTCATAAGTTCTTTCTCAACTTCGAGCCAGTTGGTGAAATTTCTACCACCCATTTTCAACCAATCTTCATTCCATTCAGTAATCAGTCCGTTATGTGCGTAGCAGTATCTTATGAGATTACTGCTACCATGTTGACTAAAAAGGTTGCCCTGCGAATCATCAATGAATATGTTAGGCGATTCCATGTTCGTTCCCCTCATATTTATTATGCTCTTGTCCATTACACAACCTTTATTAATTATTCCTATAAAATCATCAACGAAATCAAAGTTTTCTTTTATGTATTTACACTTTAGCGAAATATTTTCATAGCTTCCTACACTCACAATTATTATCTGATAGTAATCTTCTAATTTTCTTAGTACATCTACAGCATTTGGAAAAGGTCTAAGATATTCAAACATGGTTTCATCATTGAAGACTTCCTCTATCTCTTCCTCTGTAAACAATGGACATTGCGTGTGAAAATTCCAAGTTGTCTCAAGACAAGGATGTGGAATTACGAAGTCATTATGATGTTTATATTTATCGCTGTAGATTTGACATACCGAGTGAATTGTTTGACACAGAGTTGAATCGAAATCAAGAAACAGTTTAGATTTAGTCATTCTAATACCCCAATCCCTTTCCTGATAATGAACATTCGTTACACGTTTTTCCGCACTTCATTACATTTCCATAAGAGAATATAGGAAGTATCTTGTCTGCTTCTATAGTCATCTCTCTTGCTAACACTCTGATTTCCCACTGAGCATGTACACAAAGTCTTTCACCAAAGAAGTGAATCAACTCTCTTGCGTTCATAGTAACTATAATGTTTGAATCTGTTGCGTTGGGGAAAACATATCTTGCGTCTTCCGCAGACTGCTCTTTATCTCTGCCATTTTCGGATAGGATACTGTAAAGTTTGTTATAATGTTCCATGCTATCCTGAGTTGCTTTGACAAATATTTCTTTGGCTTCAGGTATTTTTTCTATTTCAGGCGGGATAACAAAATCAAAATTACTGCCATTTACATACCTCTGACTCTGCTGTGAATAACTTGCAACTCTATGACGCACTAACTGATGAGTCATAGCACGAGAAACGCCTTCTACCGCAAACGTGAATGTTGCATGTTCTAAAGGTGATTCATGGTTTACATGAGATTTTATAAACTCAAGCATCTTTTCTTCGCTTGGAAGTTTAATCTCTGTAGGTTTATCTTTTGAATAACAAATTCTAAACGCTTTAAATATAGTAACAAGTGGGTTTTGTGTGTGATCCATTAATGTAACTTTCATTCAATAACCTCTTTCTTATAAGTATTTAATTATATGTTTATATGCTTTAACCTAACAAAGAATTGTAGGACATTTTATAGTATCAATATCCGCAGTTCCACCTCTGTATTTAACATTATTGAATATTGGATTTGGGTAAGGGAAATCTGCTTTAGGAAAGTGATACACGACATTATTATTACCTTTCCCCTTCAATTCCTCAAACATATTAATCAATTTTACCTGTTCCCTTGTAGGAATAACATATATTACTTCGGTTAGAAATTCTAATAAACTCATATCCTCATATTTTTTATCCATATTATTTTCCATTTTTATCTCCTTTAAACATAAATTTTTATTTTGCTGCTTGCTTTAGTGAGTAGGGAACACCATTCTGTGTACTTACCTAAAGAATCTAATTCGTTAAGTGGCACATACTCCATTGTTCGTTCCATATCACCTATAACATATTCCAATATGTCTTTTGGGTGGCTTTCAAACAAACCATCTTTATCTTCGTGACACTTACATTCGTTGCATCTGTGGACAAGAAATTTATCTTTGCCTAGTTCACTAGAATAACCACTTTTAAGGTCTTTGTAATACAGTCTGCAAGAACAATCCCTATGCTTTTCCATATGTAAATAAGGGCATTTCTCGTATTCAGGTGGCTCGTGATACCATTGACAATAGTTATAAGAATCGGTTTTAATATCTTTCATAGATTAACCTTCTTTCATATTGTTATATTTATCTAGCATCTCCTGTGTTGCACTTATAGTGTTGATTAGCTTTACTCTTTCCTTAATGATATTGTCCTCAAGTCGTTTTATTCTTGCTTCACTTTTATGTATCTTAGCCCAACCCTTAGACAGCTTGCAGCCTACATAAATAAATTTTAAAATCTCTTTAATTTTATCCATTACATTTTCTCCGTCCGATCAAATATTAATTTGTAGAAAACCTTGAATCTACCACCACAATTTATACATTCATGTTCGTCCCAATGGGTGTCATTAGCTAAGATAAAATATGAATTTGCGAATTTTGTATCATCGCTTCCGCAATGTGGACATATATAACTGATCATTTTTTATGACTACCTCCCAATTTAACAGCTTTAAATCTTTGGCTATCTTCGGGGTATTTAGCTATTTTTATAACATCTTTTAATTCTATTTTCTTTATTGGCATTTCCGAACAGCGTCCACACATTCTTGGCGAATACAACATTTGTGAGCCTGTCTGAATATAAAGGTATTTTGTTCCTATGCTTGTAATTATGCCTGTTTTTGTTTTGTCTTTTGCTTGAACAGAAATTTTGTCATTTATATAGAATTTCACATACTTCCCATTCTTATAACCTCGTAAAACAGACTCCAACCCATGATTATATTTCATATTATTCCTCTTTCTAATTTAAGTGTGGCTTCTAACCATTCTTTTGTAATGTAACATTCACCTTCTGAGCAACATAAAATACCACGATCTTCATCAACCCATACCGAATATTCTGGGTCATCATTATCAAAATTTGTTATAAATCTTGTTCCGTTTGGAAAATCAAATATCTCTCGCAAATTATATATTTTGTCCATGTAGTCCTCCTTAATTTCTCTCCTGTATTAGTCATCTTTTAATGCATCTCGCCAACATTCACCATTAAGCTTCCAATCCTTAATGCAACGCTCATCGCATTCAAAGTCAGGAAACCAAGCCGATGTAGGACACATACTACAAAAATCAATATCATTAAAGTCTAAAGGCTGTCTTTTCAATGCTCTCAGTATATCCTTCAAATCACTCAAGTCATTTTCATCAGAGTAGATATTGAATGAATAACCTTCTATTTTATTTATAACTCTTTCTACTTTTTCAGCAGTAGTCATATAATCTCCCCTTCCAATTACGATAAAACCACCATTTTAGTGACTTGTTTACCACAACTTTCTTCCACATACAGGACAATAACTTATAGTAAAAATAGCAGTACAATCATACCCGTCCCAAATGCTTAACTCTCTTTCAGAGTCGTCTATTTCAAGGGTACAATAATCATCATTTTGAGATTTCAAGCCATAGCCATCATTACAATACTTACAATTTCCCATAGTCAACATCCTTTCGTGATCAATCACAACATTTTTGAATTGTTCGTTATTCACGGTACAAACTGTTTACTATTTCAATCACTTTATCTTTTTCCATACTGTAATATTGAATATTTTTATTTAGTATATCTATAAATTCCTGTTCTTCTTCTGTCGGTAACAATTCCCACGTATCATCTACTGAAAAGCCTGCTGAGTAGTTAAATGCTCTATTGTCGGTAAGGTACAATGTGCCACCTCTTTGATTTTTAAATCTTCTTGTATTATCTTCACTTAGAATTTTTACTGCTTCCCACGTTCTTATATTCCTCATAATTTCTCCTTTCTAATTAATCGCCATTTTTTCAAAGTGTTCCCTACTGTGCTAAATATCCATTTGTATGATTTCTAAAACTTGCATATAAATCTTCTATATTATCAAAGCCTGTGGCTATGGAATATCCGATTGAAGTTTTAACTTCTGTATTATAGTTGTTCTTCTTCATAAAATCTGTCATACCGTTGAATAAATATTTTATAAATAATTGCTCTTTTTCCAATGAATCGAACAGATATAATGTTTCAAGTCCTAAGAAATATTTTTTCTGATCTTTGTCGTATATAATATCAATATCGTTCATTGTGAATAGCCCCGCTGTCTTTATTTGACTATCCATAGTTATTCCCCAAATAAACTCATGGTCATTAACGAAATCCTCATATACCTTTTCCATATCCACCTGTGTTTCCAAAGTTTCAAATTCTATCATTATTTACCCCTTATAAAGTTGATTTTCTTTTTGTTTTCTCTATTAAGGTCTACTATGTACCACATGTTTAACTTTTTTAATTGTTTCTTTAACTTTGCATTTAATGGAGTTCCATTTTCTAAAGCTGACATTTCTTTCGATCTTAATGTTGCTAAGATTTCTTTGTACCATATTACTTTACCTTTCATAATATCCTCCTCCTTATTTACCTGAACTTCCGAGTTTACCCATGCCACGTTCACTTTCAAACGTTTGTAATTCTTCCCAAGTAATTTCCTTAATAATGTCGAATTTAGGTACAGGCAGCATAACAAACTGTGTGATTGCCTTATTGCTGAATTTTACTATACATTCCCTCTTCATAAGTACCTCTGTCCACTTCTCTGTAACTTCATCGAAACCTTTGACGAATTTATTTGCGTTTATATCGAACAACTCACATTCATCAACTTCTTCTTGTGTTTGTGTAGTTATAACGAGATACTTATCATAGTTGGTATTTATAAGTGGAATGAAGTACCCATTACGATACCCTGAGTCACCAACGCCAGCTCCTACAATTATGCCCTTACTTCCCATACCACCTTTGTCAAAGAACTTAGGAAACCAATCAGGACTGCACCCTATCGCTATTCCTGTATCTACTAGCTTTACTGAACAAGGGTTAATAACTATTGTTTCGGTTTCTGCGGAATGAACATCAAAACCTGCGTCTTCAAATCTCTTTGTTGGGATAATTCCGTTAGGTTTAGTTCTTGCGAAAAATAATTCGTTGCTTTTAATTTCCATTTATTATCTTCTCCTTTTATTATCTTCTCCTTTTATTTGAACCTCCCGTGACTAAAGTCGCAGGATTCTCGCTTCGCAGACCTCGTTACCTACTATCTCAGCGAGCCTCTAATATTCGGTACGTTCCATACCTATTTGCTCATTGTTTTTATGCCAAAATTCCTAAATCTTTTAGTCCTTGATTGAGAATATTAATGCTTGCGTTTTTATCTCTATTATGATGCGTCCCACATTCAAGGCAAATCCACTCCCTTAATCCCAAATTCTTTGTATCAGAATTCCTATATCCACAAATATTACAAGTTTGGCTTGAGGCAAAATATCTATCAACTTTATGATATGTTCTTCCATACCATTTTGATTTATATTTAATCATTCTTACAAACTCACTCCAAGATACGTTGCTTATTGCCTTTGCTAATTTGTGATTTTGAACCATACCTTTTACATTCAAGTCTTCTGAAAATATCAGTTGATTTTCCTTGATAATTTCAGTTGATAATTTGTGTAAAAAGTCAATTCTTATATTTCTTATTTTCTCATGCAATTTGGCAATTTTTAAAGATTGTTTTTTATATCTGATACTACCTATTTTCTTGTGTGCCAATTGTCTTTGCAATTTAGTTAATTTATGTTCATATTGGTATAATATTTTAGGGTTATTTACAATCACACCGTCAGAAGTTATAAGAAAATCCTTTATCCCCAAATCAAACCCCATCACATTGTCATTTTCAGGTAATTGCTCGATTTCTTGCTCTACCAAAACTGAGACGTAATATTTGTTTGTAGA
>Ga0302286_10002350_pt1 | contig 13197 bp, 8 predicted proteins | sample III_Fen_E2_3_FD_198765 | JGI IMG/M metagenome (GOLD analysis project Ga0302286, IMG submission 198765) | Peat permafrost microbial communities from Stordalen Mire near Abisko, Sweden - III_Fen_E2_3 | ecosystem: Environmental > Terrestrial > Soil > Wetlands > Permafrost | place: Sweden: Abisko...
TGCGGAATACTCCGCCATAGGTGAGCAACACCAGACAGGCATACGATGCAGTGATGCCTGCAATCGCCAGCCGATTCTTAACGATGCCATACACCTGTGTGAGGATGAACATCAGCATAAAGCCAAAGAAGAACATGGGCCACATCCCGTTTCCGGCGTTGATAGCGACGATCGCGCCATGCAATGCCACGAACACTTCCAGAAAAGTGATCCAACGGATGTTTGTATGCCATTGCGTTTTCGCCAGTGATATCTGCGTCATCAGCATGAAAAGATAGAAAAAGCCTATCAGATGGCCAAGCGTCCCTTCCATTGGATGGAACCAGAAGGTATACAGCACTGCCCACGCGATAAAGTAACCATGGATTTTGGATACGAGGGCAACCCCCTTGCCGGGCAGCTTGACCTTTTTCCCAAAAAACAATCCGCGACGTTGGTTGAGCAAAATTAAAATCATCACCAGCATCACGATGACTGAGCCCTGCGAGGACATCACGGGTACAAACTGCGCCAGTCCATCGTAAAAGAAGGTTGTCTGCACCAGATGCAAGGCAATGAACACGGTATTGACTATCAACAGCCAAAAGTTATATTGACCAATACGTCCTTGGGCTACAGGCGCCTGCTTCTTGAGCCGATGGATCAGCCACCATACCAGTATCTGATGCGCAAGGTAGAACGTCCACACGGTAATCGTTGCCCACAGCTCGACATTCGGGAGCTTCCAATAATACCAGGAAGCCCCGGCATCCGGAAGCAATGTGGATTGAAACCTGCCCAGAGTAAGCGATAAAAAGTAGGTAAGCAGCGTGAAACCAAGTGAAACGATCAGCGCGTAGGCGATTGCTTTTTTGAGACTATAGCTTTTTTCGGTTGCCATACTGTCACTCCTTCGGATCATCTTTTCGGATAGGGTATACTGATGGAGCCTTGAGGGAAAGCCGTTCAACCAGAAATGGAAAAGATTCGAGTCTCCGCCGAAAGCAAATGCAAGGATGAGTGCGGGTAATGAAACAAGCCTGTTGTTACCTACTTCTTTATATCCTTTTTTTCGCTGGTTGAAGCTGTTTTTCCTTCAAACGCTGAATATCGGCTTTGAGCAGCAGGTTGGTCGTGTTTGGACATGATGCCTTTCCAATTCCAACGAATCAAGGTATACTATAAAAGATCCGGCAATGGATGAAAATGTTCAGATGAAGGAGCCATTATGCAAGCGAGTGTTGATACTGCGTCGCCATCAGGCGGCGAAACCATCCTGCAGGTAAGCAGCGTAAACCGTCGTTTCCGTGCCACCAAGGCGCTGAACGATTTGAGCCTGAATATCCCCAAAGGACAGATTGTAGGTCTGTTGGGGCGCAACGGCGCGGGAAAGAGCACGCTATTGCGCATTGTGGGCGGCATGCTCAAGCCCAATCAAGGCGAAGTGACCATCGATGGCGAAAAGGTGTATGATCACGCCCGTGCACTCGGCAAGCTATGCATGATTGGGGATACCCCTGATTTTGGCAGTCTCAGCAAAATTGGCGATCTGTTCTACGTGTGCCGCGGCCTTTTCCCAAACTGGAACGAGACTTACGCTCGCGAGTTAATCAGCCGTTTTGAGCTACCCCTCAACAAACGAATGAAAACATTCAGCCGTGGCATGCAAACAGGGCTGATGCTCTCTGTGGGGCTTGCCAGCGGCGCAGAACTGACCGTGTATGACGAACCCAGCCTTGGGCTGGATGCTGTGATGCGTGAGCGCTTCTATGATCTTCTGGTGGATGAAAAGCAGCGCTACCCTGGCCGTACGTTCCTGCTATCTACTCACCTGATTGACGAAGTGGCGCGCGTGCTTGACTACTCTGTGCTGATTGATGCGGGGCACCTGCTATGTGCGGGAACTGTGAGCGAGTTGCAACGCGGTTACCTGAGTGTATCCGGCGAACCGGAGGTTGTGCGAGAACTAACGGCTGGCTTGACCACCCTGAAGGAAGAAGAGTTGGCGGGTACGCTGGTGCGGCATGTCAAGTTGAACGCTCAGGCAGATCAGATCAGAATCGAAGCTGATTCTCGTGTGCGTACTGCGCCAGTAAATCTGCAACGTCTATTTGTGTTTTTAACTGAAGAAGAGGAGGCTGAACGCCATGCAACAAACGCTTGATAGAAGCTGGTGGCAGAGCGCCCGTTTTAGTGGTGTTCTGCGCTACCATTGGAAAGCGCTTGGGAAAACTGTCAGCATTGTGCTGCTGGTGTTGTTCGCAGCTCAGATGGCTACGCTCATCTTCCCAATGATATCAGATAACCCTTATCCGTACTCGGGTGTCTATGCAGACCTGAGCATAACCATGATTTTTGCATTGGTTTGCAGTTGCATTGCCGCCGGAAAAGGCACACGTTTCTTACTACGATTCGGTACATCCCGGGTGTCAGTATGGCTTGGTAACCTTGTAGGTTTGTTTGCGGGCATGGTAGCCTTCTTATTGGGTACTCTGGTGTTGAGTATTCTGCTGGGCGGTGCGGTACTCGGGCTGGCGAACGCCTTGCCGGATACGTTCAAGGTGAAAACGCTTTTTGGGGACACACAAGTAACGGCACTGTTTAAAAACTCACTATCTGAGTCACTCCACAATCTGCCTGCATACATTCTCTACACGCTGGAGTGGACCTGCCTTTTCTACCTGCTGGGTACTTGCCTGCGCCGCAACCGCGCTATCACCCTCACGGTAATTCTGGGTGTGCCAATGCTGTTGATGATGCTGACTTTGATCCCCGCTGTTCGACAGGCGGCCGACGTCGTGCAAAACGCGAACAACAGCCAAATGATGCTACTGGGCGTGCAATGGATGAAGTACCTTGTTGACTTTGCTAACTTTGTGGAACACGAATGGCCTACCATCCAGTTGCTGGCAGCCTTGGTTAGCTTACCGTTGAGCTATCTTTGCATGCGGGACACGGCTCAGCCATAAATGCACACCAACAAAACGGTGAACCAAAACGGGTTCGGCTGGCGTATTGCGTTGGCCGAACCGTTTGCGTCTATGCATCATTTGACTTTGATTGTGTCGCAGGCTTGCCAAAGCAATTCTGATCCATTACCATGAAATACGTAACTAGCGATGCAAAGATAAGCAGACGCCCTTGCTGACCGAAGGGGTTATATACATCGTACGCCGAGAAGAAATGTGATTGGGAGGCTATCAAACGCGCCATTTCACAAGCAGGGCACAGGAACACTATCCACCCTGCTCGAATGCTGGAACCAGTCAAACAGGCAATCCCAAAATCGTATTTCTTAATAAAATGCCCATATCATCTATTTTTTTATTGACTTTGAAAAACCAATCTGATATAATCATTTTCGCTGGTTCCGAATGGGGAGAGATGGCCGAGCGGTTGATGGCGCTGGTCTTGAAAACCAGTGATGCTGAAAGGCACCGGGGGTTCGAATCCCTCTCTCTCCGCCATAATTTTATAAACATCAGCCAAATGGAGAAGTACCCAAGTGGCCGAAGGGGCTCCCCTGCTAAGGGAGTAGGCTGGGTAACCGGCGCGAGAGTTCAAATCTCTCCTTCTCCGCCAAAGCCTTGTAAATCAAAACTTACAAGGCTTTTTTGTTGTCTGAAAATTTCTCCAATTGAAGCTATTGATCGCCGTTAGTTGCCGTTATTGCTATCATGGTTGTGTACAGTTTTCTGGATTCAGCTTTTTGAACTTGTGAAAGGGCTTTTATCCCCCAGATTCCCTGTCTTTTGATGCAGCTGTTTCCACCAATTGACTACTGAAAGGCTACATGAAACGTATCTCTGGCTTGCCATTGACTGTGACCGTCCCCGAGATACTCAATGACTATTCCCCATAAATCTTTGCTGTATGACATGGTTCTATTATATCACTATTCATGCTTTTGGCAGGTTGATTCACGATAACGCAGAAGCCTTTTCTTGAACCACTGGTTTAGTCAGTGGTTTTCGATATGCAAATAAACAGGAGCGTTCGATCTGAACAGCACCCCAAACATTGGACAGTGTGATACACTGAAAACGGGAGGGGTGCATTTTATGCCAAAGGGAGTGCCAACGAAGAACTACTCGGGCGCGTTCAAGCAAGAAGTCATAGAAGATGTTCGTAGCAATGGACTAAGTTATCGCGGAGCAATGCGAAAGTACGAGGTCACCGATTGCGAAAGGATCAAGAAGTGGGAACGCATTTATCTGGAAGAGGGAGCAGCGGGGCTGTATATGGAACACCGAGGGCGAGCCAATGCAGTTACAAGTATTCAGAAGGGCCGCAAACCACAGCTGAGCAAGCGGGTTGAGGAAGATTTGATTGCCGAAAACCAGCGACTGCGTACGGAGAATGCTTACCTAAAAAACTTGCAAGCCTTGGTTTTGGAAGACGAGCGACACCAGCGCAAAAAACGCTGGTGATTCAAAAGCTAAGGCACAGTTATTCTCTGGATATTCTCCTGTCAATCGCTCAACTGGCACGTGCAACCTTCTATTATCATCTCAAGTGGCAAGGCAAGCCTGACAAGTACGCAGCAGCCAAAGCGGCCGTCACTGCCATCTACCACGAAAACAAAGGTCGTTATGGCTACCGACGTATCACATCAGAGCTGCGTAGAAATGGCTTTGCGCTGAACCATAAGACGGTGCAGAAACTAATGAAAAAACAAGGGCTCATTTGTCGTGTGCGGATGAAGAAGTACAAATCCTACAAAGGTGAAATCGGGACAATTGCTCCGAATCTACTTGAGCGCAACTTTGAGACTGAGAAGCCCAACCAGAAATGGGTTACTGATGTGACAGCGTTTACTCTGTTCGGGCAGAAACTTTACCTGTCACCGATTCTTGACTTGTGCAGTCGGGATATCGTGAGTTACTCGATTTCGGACAAGCCCGTTCTTTCCATGGTGACTGAGATGCTAGAAAAGGCCTGTTTGGAGATATCAGCCGGAACAAACCTGATTCTTCACTCCGACCAAGGCTGGCAATACCAGCACAAACAGTACCAAAGAATCATCCGCAAGCATGGCATCTGCCAGAGTATGAGTCGCAAGGGCAACTGCCTGGATAATGTGGTGATTGAAAACTTCTTTGGTTTGCTCAAGAGCGAGCTGTTGTACCTGCAAGAATTTGAGTCCATGGCGCAGTTCAAGCAGGAGTTGGTTGACTACCTCGATTATTACAACAACCGACGCAGCAAGGCAAAGCTGAAGGGCTTGTCACCTGCTGTTCACAGGCAACAAGCCCTCGGGGCTGCTTAATTATCCTTTGTCCAACTTTTTGGGGTTAGTTCAATCATGAACGCACCTGCTTTATACTTGGAATCCGATTGATAAGTCAGGGACATAATAACAGGTTTATTTGCGTAGTAGTTTTAGCGATTAAGAGCAAGCTCGACAGTGCGAATGCTACCATCGCGTTCATATTCCCATGTGATACTTTCTCCCTTTGCAATTTTCGCCATTGCATATTCCACAGCAAAAGAGTTTTCTGTCGGTTTAATACCATCAACAGTTATAACAAGATCTCCAACCATGAGACCAGCGGTATCGGCTAAGGAGCCAATCTCGATTTCAGTCAGCCACTCGCCACCTTGACTGTGTGAGTATAAGCTTGCATTGTAGTCATCCAGCAAATAGTAATGATACCCTAGGTGAACACTGTCTGAAAGATCAAATATTGCAGGATCAGGATCCGAGTAAAAAGTGCGGTTAGGGATGTTGTTGACTATTCCTCCATCTGTACTAAACCATACCCACGAGCTTTCAGGTATGTTCACATACTCACCGCTCTCTTTTCGATAGTACCGGACTGCGACGTCCAGTTTACCAGCGTTCAGATATCCTGAAAACGAATCCTTCGTATTGTATTCTTCGCCCGACTTAATGACTTCGTCGGGAGTGTAGTACCAGTAGCAAACGTCGTCTACATATCCATCAAGTGTATTCGGTAACGCAAACATTCGCTCACTGTTTTTGTCGTAGAAAGCAAGTGCAAGTCCGAATTCACTGATTCCGGTTTCTCCCGCATTTGAAAATACCATTCGCACGATAAGGTCTTTTGATGCTCTCGAGATTTTGACTGACTGTGTCTGCAATACATCGGGGTCGGATAGTGCCGATTGAGAAGATGCTGCATTCGCGCTTACAAGTGTTGGGGATAAGAAAACGAAAATGAGCAACAAGATCGTAATAAGCTTACCAATCCCTCGTTTCATCGTTATCTCCTCCAAATTCAGTTGTCGTTGAGTTCATCACAGCAGTTCTTTTTATAATTATATCATAGGAGAAAGAAATATTCCAAGCATTTCATTATGACAAAAAGTCTTTTCATAAGGATGTTTGAAGTGATAAATACATTATTGATCAATGAACAAAGTATGTTGCAGTCGATGAGGAGCAGATCAATACAGCGATTGTGAGCTCGTGTACAGCATAGATTTGGGGCAGATATCTTCTGGCCAAAAAACATCAGTCGACACGGCAAGTGATGCCCCAATATAAATTATATATCCCGGCCACACGGTTGGTACTTTTTGTGCAATTTCTGTAATAGTGAGAATAGTACAGTAATACAGCATGACCACTAATCGTGGTGTACCTGATTTTCATAATCTAAAGCCACCACTTTCCTTTTGGGAATAATGCTTGGATACAAACTGTTTGGATTTACAGCGTTTGGTTTTCGCATTCAATGCATACTTTCGATTTTTCTACTTTTTAGCATACTCGCTTGGTGGATGTATCAACGGCATGGCGCTTTTAGCGGCAAATGTGGTATTCTTTGAGCGAACCAGTGATGCTGACGAAATATATTGGCGTATCTCTACCATCGCTCTGATGTGTATGCTGGACAGCGATCAAGATATCCGGTGGTGATATGGTAGTGCCCTGTGCTTTGGCTTTGCCTTTTTAGCCAAAAGCTATCATGCTGTGCTTATTCTGATAATCTGCATTGTATATGTAATACTTACAGGAAAACTCAAAAAGATAAAACCGAAAACTATCTCTTACTTATTGCTTTTGCATTGCTTCCCATCATTCCATGGGCTATCGCATGGTATTTGCGAGATGGCACTGTCTTTTTCATTGCCATGCTACAGACGGATGTGGTAGAGCGTGTTGGTACATCCGGACCGCCTTGGTATTTCAATTTGGCTGATATGCTGTCTAATCCATCCGTTGTAATTGCTAGAATTATTGGATTGTCAGCATTGGGTCACAAAGTTCTAAAAGGCGTAAAACTAACGCGAAAACAAATCGGTTTTTTGGTTTGGAATACAATCCCAATCATACTTTCCCAATTTATTACATATAAGTTATACCCTTATATTTATCTGATTATGCCAACTGTTGCTATTTCTGGTTCTTTAGCTGTTGGGTATTGGGTACGACATGCTCCTAAGAATTTTATATCAATTGGATGTACGTTGGCACTTGTGGTAGCGCTTTCCCTGACTATTGAGAATCGTATTAACTATTCAATGCACCGGGTGGAAAAAGGATCCTATCAAACAGCCCTCAGTGAGATGTTTGACAGGGAGATGGATTATGGTTTGCATGTTTACATACAGACTGATGAGGTAACATATGCATGGGCACAATGCGATATATTATACGCCATCATGTCAGGAGCTGTAGAATGTCTTGATGGTAGTATCAAAGCGTTTGAGCAAGATGAAGAACCGGCAATTGTTTTTATTGTTGTTATTGATAAAACATGTCTGAAAGACTCGTTATTAGAGAATTATCCTGTGTATTATGAGTCGCTCTATCTTGTTGCATTATCAAATTGAGCAAAGAAACTTTTTAAAATATCTTCAGTTCATATGGATCGCAATTTGCAATTGCATGTTGCGTTTGGTAATAATGATCATGATACTTACATTTTCAACCAATCTAAACCTTTCTTCTAATAATGATTGCGTGTACAAATCTGAATAGCATACTTTTTCTTTCAAGAAATTTATTTCGGTTATTATATTGACATTATCGACACAACGGTATATTATTTATAGTTGAATATACGGCATCCGAATCGCTTGGCAAGGGGGATAACCGGATTGAACGGCTTGCTCAAAGACGCAACAATGTACCGGCAGGGTCACCTCTGCAAAGGTGATATTGCCATTCAGGGAGGCAAAATCGTTCAGGGCGATCTATTTTCATCGCAAGGCGGCGTTCCCATTGTTCCCCTTTCTTTCAACAATCATTATATCGTCAGTCCCGGTTTCGCAGATGTACACGTGCATTTGCGGGAACCGGGTTTTTCGTATAAAGAGCAGATTTTGACAGGCACCCGCGCAGCAGCCCACGGTGGCTATACCACGGTGTGTTGCATGCCCAATGTGAATCCTGCGCCTGATACACTGGATCATCTGCAGCCACAGCTTACCCTCATCGGCCGTGATGCGCAAGTGCGCGTATTGCCCTACGCGTGCATCACCATGGGTCAAAAAGGGGAAGGTGATTTGGTGGATTTCGCAGCGCTCGCGCCCTATGTCGCAGGCTTTTCAGACGATGGGCGGGGCGTGCAGAGCGAAAGCACCATGCGCGAAGCCATGGTGCGCGTTGCGGCGCTTGGTGGCATTCTCGCCGCGCATTGCGAACAGAACGATCTGTTGCACGGTGGCTACATTCACGATGGCATTTACGCTCACAAGCACAACCATAGAGGCATCTCCAGCGAAAGCGAGTGGCGACCCATCGAGCGCGACCTGCGTCTTGCCAGAGAAACAGGCTGCAAATACCACGTTTGCCACGTATCGACCAAAGAAAGCGTAGCGCTGATTCGACGAGCGAAGGCTGAAGGTGTGGACGTAACCTGCGAAACCGCACCGCACTACCTGTTGCTGTGCGATGATGATTTACAGGAGGATGGGCGCTTCAAAATGAACCCCCCACTGCGTGGCCGCGCGGATAGGGATGCACTGGTTGAAGCCGCACTGGATGGCACCATCGACATGATCGCCACAGACCATGCACCCCATTCCATCGAAGAAAAGGCGCGTGGGCTGGAAAAAAGTGCCATGGGCGTGGTCGGACTGGAGTGTGCGTTTGCGGTGCTCTATACGGGTCTGGTGCGAACAGGCATGATGGAACTCACTCGCCTGCTTGCGATGATGACCGACGAACCACGAAAGCGATTCGGGTTGCCACCCATGACCTTCGACGCAGGTCAGAACGCGGATCTCACGGTGCTAGACCTGAATCGCAAATGGACCATCAACCCCGACGAATTCCTCTCCATGGGCCGATCGACGCCATTTGCAGGCGCGCATGTCTATGGAAGCTGTGAACTCACTTTGGTAGGAGGAGAAACCGTATGGCAACGCTCAACCGCAAACTTGTAATGGAGAACGGTTCTGAATTTCTCGGCATCGGCTTTGGCGCCAATACCGAGGCACTGTGTGAGATGGTATTTAATACCTCGATGGTGGGTTATCAGGAAATCGTCACCGACCCCAGCTACACTGGCCAGATGGTGGTCATGACTTATCCGCTGATCGGCAACTACGGCGTAACGGATGAAGATTACGAAACCAAACTGCCGACAATGGGCGCGATGGTGGTGCGCGAATATAACGATCTTCCCAGTAACTTCCGCTACACCAAAACATTGGGTGAATTGCTGGAAGAAAACGGCATCCCGGGCATTTATGGTGTGGATACCCGCAAAATCAACCGCATGATTCGGGGTGAGGGCAGCCAACGCGGCCTTTTATGTTCGCCGGATGTGAGCCTTGAGGATGCGCTTGAAAAAATCCGCGCTTACCAATATCCCCATGATGTAGTCAGCCGTGTAAGCAGCAAAAAGAAATGGTATGCCCGCACGCCCAATGCGCGCTTCAATGTAGTATGCATCGATTGCGGCGTAAAGCTCAATATCATCCGTAAGCTGAAGAGCTATGGCTGCAACGTGCTGGTGATGCCCTACAACACCACAGCAGAAGCCATCCTGAGCGTTAAGCCGGACGGGTTGTTCCTCTCCAACGGCCCTGGTGACCCAGAGGATGTAACCCCGGTTATCAAAGTTGTGCGTTCCTTGCGCGGTAAACTGCCGATCTTCGGCATCTGCCTCGGACATCAGATGATCGCGTTAGCCTATGGCGCAAAAACCTATAAAATGAAGTTCGGCCACCGCGGCGGCAACCATCCCGTGATGAATCTGCTGACCGGTAAAATCGAAATCACCAGCCAGAACCACAGCTTCGCGGTCGATGTGGACAGCCTTGCAGGAACCGGTCTTAAACTTACGCACAAAAATCTGCTGGATAACACCGCCGAGGGCATGGAGTGTGTGGAAGATAAATTATTCTCGGTGCAGTACCACCCTGAAAGCGCCCCCGGCCCTCAGGACAGCACCTATCTTTTCAACCGCTTCATGGACCTGATGGCTGCCGATAAGGAGGGAAAAGCCCATGCCTAAGCGCACCGACATCCATCGCATCCTTGTAATCGGCTCCGGCCCCATCGTGATTGGTCAGGCTGCGGAATTTGACTATGCAGGCACACAGGCATGTCTCGCCCTTCGGGAAGAAGGGTTCGAGGTGATCCTTGTCAACTCCAATCCCGCCACCATCATGACCGATACGCACATTGCCGATAAAGTCTATATGGAACCTCTCACCATGGAATATGTCGCCAAGATTCTGCGTTACGAGCGGCCGGATGCAATCCTGCCGGGTCTCGGCGGTCAAACAGGGTTAAACCTCGCCATGCAGCTTTCCCGCAAGGGCGTGCTGGATGAGTGCGCTGTGGAAATCCTCGGAACCACCTTCGAATCCATTGAGATGGCGGAAGATCGCGAAAAGTTCAAAGAGCTATGCCAACGACTGGGCGAGCCGGTACTTCCCTCTAAAATTGCAACCACCATACCGGAGGGTATCGCCGCCGCGCGGGAAATCACCTACCCCGTGGTGCTGCGCCCCGCCTTTACTTTGGGAGGCACCGGCGGTGGCTTCGCCGATGACGAAAGCGAGCTCATCCCCATGATGGAGCACGCGCTACAACTCTCTCCCGTACATCAGGTGCTGGTGGAAAAGAGCATCAAGGGATATAAAGAGATCGAATACGAGGTCATGCGCGATGCCAACGACACCGCCATCGCCATCTGCAACATGGAAAACCTGGATCCCGTGGGCGTGCACACCGGCGACTCCATCGTGGTATGCCCCAGTCAGACACTCACCAATAAGGAGTATCACATGCTGCGCGACAGCGCGCTGAAAATCATCCGCGCGCTCAAAATTGAGGGCGGGTGCAATGTGCAGTTTGCGCTGGATCCCTACAGCTTCCAGTACTTTCTGATTGAGGTCAACCCGCGTGTAAGCCGCTCCTCCGCCCTGGCCAGCAAAGCAAGCGGTTACCCCATCGCCCGTGTATCCGCCAAGGTCGCGGTGGGCATGCATCTTGATGAAATTCCACTCGCGAACACACCTGCCTGTTTTGAGCCTGCGCTGGACTATATCGTTACCAAGATCGCACGCTTCCCGTTTGATAAACTGGAAGGCTCCAGCAACAAGCTCTCCACACAGATGAAAGCGACCGGCGAAGTCATGAGCATTGGCCGCACATTCGAAGAAAGTCTCCTGAAAGCCATCCGCTCATTGGAAATAGGCGCTTGTCACCTCTATAGCCCAAAGTTTGACTCGCTTTCGTCCGATGCGCTGCTCAAGTACATCCACGATGCAACAGACGACCGGTTATTCGCCATCGCCCAACTTATCCGCAAAGGCGTGGATTTGAGCCTGATCTATAATGAAACGATGATCGACATGTTCTTTCTGGAAAAGCTCAAGAATATCGTGGAGTTTGAACATGTGCTCAAAACCGGCAAGGGCGACATTGAGGTGTTGCACGCTGCCAAACGCATGGGGGTAAGCGACAAATACATCGGTCAGGCATGGGGCAAAAACGAGAAGGAAATCTTCTACCTGCGCGAAAGTCTCGGTTTGTTCCCCGTTTATAAGATGATCGACACCTGCGCCAGCGAGTTCGACAGCTATGTGCCCTACTTCTACTCCACCTACGAAGAGGAAAACGAGTCCATTGTATCGGATCGCAAAAAGATCGTGGTACTTGGCTCCGGCCCCATCCGCATCGGGCAGGGCGTGGAGTTTGATTACTCCACGGTGCACGCCATCTGGACGATTCGGGCGGCGGGATACGAAGCCATTATCATCAACAACAACCCCGAGACGGTTTCCACGGATTACACCACCAGCGACAAGCTCTACTTTGAACCGCTGACCGTGGAGGATGTCATGAACATCCTGACCCTGGAAAAACCGGAAGGTGTGATCGTAAGCCTTGGCGGACAAACCGCCATCAACCTGGCGGAGCGGCTGCATTCGATGGGCGTCAAGATTATCGGCACGGATGTGGAAGCCATCAACCGCGCAGAAAACCGCGATTCGTTTGAAAAGATCATGAACGAACTGGGCATCCCCCAACCGCTGGGGCAGGCGGTAACGGATATCGAGACCGGCGTGAAAGCAGCGGAACGCATCGGTTATCCCGTGCTCGTGCGCCCCAGTTATGTGCTGGGCGGGCGCGCCATGCAGATTGTGAACAACGAAAAAGCACTGCGTCACTATCTGCACACCGCTGTGCTCCTGAATGAAGAAGAACCGGTGTTGGTGGATAAGTATATCATCGGAAAAGAGCTGGAAACCGACGCGGTGTGCGATGGCGAAAACGTATACATCCCTGGCGTAATGGAGCATGTCGAGCGCACAGGCATCCACAGTGGCGATTCCATCAGTGTGTACCCAACATTCAGCATCAGCGCCAAAGCCAAGCAGACCATCATCGACTACACAGTACGCCTTGGTTTGGGTATCGGTATCTTGGGGCTTTACAACATCCAGTTTATTGTGGACAAACAGGACAACGTATTTGTGATTGAGGTAAATCCCCGTTCCAGCCGTACGGTTCCCTTCATCAGCAAGGCAACAGGCGTGCCTCTGGCGGATATTGGCACTCGCGTCATGCTTGGGCACAGCCTGCGCGAACAGGGTATTGCTGAGGTGATTGCACCGGAAAAGAAGCGCTGGTATGTCAAGGCACCGGCGTTCAGCTTCAGCAAGCTTCGCGGCATGGACGCATACTTGAGCCCAGAGATGAAATCCACCGGCGAAGCCATCGGTTATGACAAGACCCTCAACCGTGCGCTTTACAAAGCCATGCAGTCCAGCGGCATGAACGTG
>Ga0302286_10002356_pt1 | contig 13178 bp, 9 predicted proteins | sample III_Fen_E2_3_FD_198765 | JGI IMG/M metagenome (GOLD analysis project Ga0302286, IMG submission 198765) | Peat permafrost microbial communities from Stordalen Mire near Abisko, Sweden - III_Fen_E2_3 | ecosystem: Environmental > Terrestrial > Soil > Wetlands > Permafrost | place: Sweden: Abisko...
CCCGTCGATCAAAACATTCTGAATCCAGCGAATACTCTTCATGTGTGTAAAAATAGGCAATTAATTGAAATAACGCTTGGCGGGTACATTGTTAGGGGGTGCCTTTTCTCAAGTGCATCTTCGCGGTGACACCCCCAGGGCCTCAATTGCTATCGCAATGATCGGCCTCCCCCAAATGCGGACATGAATGCTGATGGTGTTACGCGATGCTTTTAGGGCCTGAGTAAGCTGTTCAAAAGTCTTTCCCGCTACGCCTCGTCATTCCCGCTTGGCGGGAATCTCACACCGACCCCACAATCGGGTGAGATGGTAGCCAAGCCTCCATGACAGAAAGCCCTTGAATTAACCCCTTGCCAAGCCCCCCCCCCCATAGACTAACTTACAGGCTCGTTTACGTACAAAGTAACCTTGGAGGAGACATGCTTCGACTACGTCCCATATTCTTCATTCCGCTGTTGATCCTTGTCGCAGTAGCAATTTACGCCGTCACAACAAGCCCCTATTCTGTGCAAACACGCCTGGCTGATGGCAGTATCGTAAGCCAACAGATGCAGTTGCAGTTGCGCATCTACAACAATTCCAGCACGGATCTCGATATGAAGACCTGTCAGCTGGTGTACCAGTTTACCGAGAATACTGCGCTTGCAAACCTCAACGCAAATGTTTGGTGGTATTCGCAGAGTGGCACAAACGATGTGCAAGTTGCGTTTACTGCAGGGGCAGGTGACGCGCGAGCCTTCACCATGTCGTTTTTGAACGGAACCGTGCCTCCAGGCGGCTACGCTGAAATTCAGATGGGAGTCCACAAAAGTGATTGGTCAAACTTCGACCAATCCGATGACCCTTCTGTACCCGCTGGTACAACCTGGGCAGAAAACAACCGCGTACAAATGCTCGTGAATGGTGTCGCAGTATGGGGGCCAAGTAATGGATCTACTGCACCATCTTCTGTCGTACAAAACTCTTCGGCAGTCAACACAAGTGCAACCTCATCTGCCGCGATTGTTGTGCCTGTGAACGCGGCCGATTTGCTCAGTAATGTTGATGGCTTTGGAATCTGGGGTACAGATGGCGTATGGCTGGCAGACCGTGCAGCGGGCAGTGGCGATGGTGTTTCTCTTTACGGTGACGTGGGCACCAACAGCTATGCAGAAATGGGCGCGGACTCGCGCATTGCGGGAAGTCTTTATGCTGGTGACAAAGCGTTCCTTCGTTCACGGGCGTTTTTAGATGGCGACCTGCGCGTGGGCAGTGGCTATTCAGCACAAGATGGAATCACCATCAAAGGCAAGGTAAACACCTTTGACCCAGGCGCAAACTTTGTGCTTCAAGCATCGGATCTCACGAGCCAGGTGGGCACCACAGATGTTTCGGTGGCTCCCGATGGCGAATACACGCTTGCCCCGGGTGCATACAATAACCTGCAAGTATTTTCGCGCAGCAAACTTCACTTGCAAAGTGGCACATACACCTTCCGCAATTTTAAACTCGAACCCGATGTAACGCTCGACCTCAATGTGGCTGGTGGATCGTTGAAGCTGAACGTGTTGGAATCGTTTGCTCTTGCAGACCGCACCACGATGACTTGGGCAAATAACAACGTGAACCCACTCGCTTTTCAAGTGTATCAGCAAGGCACAACAGACCTGAACATTGGCACCGACATGAAAATTGCAGGGCGCTACCTTGCCCCTAATGCCAAGATCCACCTAGCTTCGCGGGTGCAGCTTGCGGGCTGGATCCAAGGCAAGAGCGTGTACATTGAGCCCGATACCAAGGTATGCGAACCGCCAACACTCGATATGTTTACGCATTCGCAGATTGCTTATGGTCCAAACTTTGACCCACTGCAAGAAGAATACACAGCGAACGTGAGCACAGCAGTCCAGAGCCTACAGATGTATGCCACGGCACATGGCAATACCTCGCTCGTGAGCATTGCGGGTGGGCAGCCAGGCGATAAGATTGCAATTCCTTCCGCAGGTCAGCGCATTATTCTACGCGTTACCGATCCTTCCAAGGGATTCATTATGTCTACGTGCGGCGAGGTACAATATGCGCTCACGGTTAAGCCCGTAGCAAACCCCGTGGTGCGCGTAATGCAAGGTTCGCAATGCACGGGCACCGCCTGCGATGGATCAAGCTGGGCCAAGGCATACAAGGACTTGGCAACAGGGCTTGCAGATGCAAGGCAGCAGGGCAAGCAGTTACAAGTGGCAACAGGAACATACAGACTTACCGGCGACCGCAATGCCACCTTCCAAATTGGTGCAGGCATGGATGTGCGCGGTGGATTTTCTGGACTCGATGGCGAGAGCGTTGATGCGCGTAAAGGCGACATCAATAGCATTGTGCTGAGCGGAGATATCAATGCAGATGACGGTACCACATGGCCACCGGAATCGCGCACGAATAAGAACACAGCAGACAATGCATACCATGTGGTGACCATGTTTGGCGGGCATGGGTTGCCTTATGCGCAAACGCTCGACCGCGTGAACATTCAAGGTGGCGTAGCCGATGGTACAGGCAGTGCAGGCGTGGGCGCAGGCCTTCTCGTGGTTGGTGCCGCGCCCTATATCGATTACGTCATTGTGCAAAAAAATGAATCGAAGGATGGTGGTGCAGCAATCTATGCGAACCTTGCCGACACCTTGCGGCTCACCAATTCGTATGTGGTCGACAACACCGTGCAAGCGGGCAAGGGCGGCGCGTTCTTGCTGCAAAACACCAACCTTGTAACTGTGAATGATGTGGTGTCCAAGAACAGTGCGGATGAAGGTGCCGTTATTGCTGCAGACGCCTCTTCTGTGTTCTTTACGCATATCACCGCAGCCTACAACGTCTCTGCGAAGAAAGCGGCATGGTCGTTTACTGGCGGCAGTGGCGGCAGTATGGTCAACACCATCGCTTGGGAAAACCTAGGTGCATCGAACACGAGTGCGCAGGTGTCGCTCGCGAACTCAATGGTTATATGGGATCACAGCGATGTGCAAGGGGCGCTTTTAAATTCAGCATGGAACCCTGCCTACGGAAATGATTTGACAGGGAACACTGGCGTTGATCCAAATTTTTCATCTATAGAACCTTCTGGTTCAGATGGGCTGTTTTATACAAAAGATGACGGCTTTATGTTATCTGATTTAAGTCCTCTGATCGATAAAGGAAGCGCTGTTGCCAATATCCTGGCCGACATGTTCGGTGTTGATCGAACGATTTCAAAAGATGGTAGCGACCGGCCTGACATAGGAGCTCACGAATGGTTCCCACAAATTCAAAAAGGCTTTAAATTCTTGTATCAGAAAGCATCTGGGGATTTCGTGTATGTAGACAAACCAACCGTGATTAGCAGTAGTGCTAGCAATTATTTCCCACTAAAAATAATTAACTCCCCATACGCATATATCATATCGGCTACGGTAGCAAACAGCAAGTACCTTGATGATTCTCATGTTGTCTCAGTATCGATCTTGAATGGAGATGGCTCTTCTTGTTCGGAACAAAAAAACATGACGTTTTACCGTGTAGGAACAGCAAAAGGTCTTGTGGAGTATAGAAGCTATTACAATGGAAAAGGAGTCTTAACGTTTCTTGCTCAAAGAGAGATGCCTTCCGGCTCAAATTATCTCGTCTTGAAGGTTTGCGATCCTTCAAATTTTAAAATCCAAGGAGTGATCAATGACTAGTACAAAGCTATTTTTGCCCACTTTTAGTGGATTGATTGTATTGCTTCTTGTTGGTTGCGGTAAGCAGCAGGTGATTTCCGATCCTGTAAATGTTGGACCTCTAATTAGTGATCCAGCGTCCTCGGTAACATCGGCTGATGGTAAATATCTCTGTGACTTTCAGTGGACGACTGGACCAGAAGCTTGGAACTACGGAAATTCAAGCGGAGATCAGGCGATATCTTCACCATCTCCTTCTTATTCCTCTTCAAGCTCAGCTTACCATGAGTCTTGGTGCTTGCTTCCTTACGGAGCTACATCCACATATTCAATATCGGTTGATAGGTTGAATGGTGATCAAAGCTTACTTTGCCATGATCTAGATGCTAACTATTCGATTAATGGCGAAGCTCAAACTCAAATAGGGGAAGGGGCTCACTCAATGATGGCCTGCGTAAACATGACTGTAACAGGGACTTCTGCAGCAAGCAACGTAATGCTTACTGCCGGAGTCGCTCCGAACAATGATCCATCCACGAACACTCGGTTATATTTTGTCGAGGGATACAACAATAGCGGCAAATATTCGATACAGGGTCACCTTGATCTTATGTTGGTTCAAAATAAGACACTTCATGTACTATTTACACCGATTCTTAATACAGGAGTTCCTTCTTATGCACAAACGTATTTTCCAGACCAGCATACGGGCTATTCTACTGACTTAAATGACTTAGAAACTTACATGTCGAAAGTTGGATATTCCGTTTCAATAGCTCCAGCTCCCGTGTACTTTCCAAATGAATTAGCAAGTCGCCTTGTTGGTCTCGAAGAAGGTGAACTCGTACTTCCAACGGATTTGGTCTTAATTAACAACTATCAAAACATAGCCAATGTTTACAATGGGGCTCTTGATTTTATTGCAAATTTATGGAGTGGTTTTAGTGGACTAAAGACCTTTGAAGGCTCCTATTATTGGGACTACACGATTGCACTTACGCCATCTTTTGGAGTTAAAGCAACCAATTTGACAAAAACATATAATGGGACAAATTGCCAAATAATGATTCAAAAAGATGTTGCTACTGTTTCAGAGTTACAGGGTTCTGCAAACTTGATGATGCATGTGTACGACGCATCAAACAACGAGGTGGGCAATGGTGGAACAATTTTAGGTGGAGACGTTCTTAATATCAACATGGAGAAAGAGAGTGACTGCAATTCTGTTTCATACGGCATGGGTGAAGTTGTTGGTAACTCGCCTTTTAGTGTCGGAATGTCAAATGGTTCTTTACTATTTGACCCGCATTTCAATTCTAAAGTAAACAAAGGACGGTTACTAGCTGGTGTTCTCTACGCCAAAATTCTTGGACAGGATCCATTCTCAACAAAATTAGATGGTCGGTGGCTTTCTTCATACCAAGACTTGGCTGATGTCGAAGTCCCAAGTCGGTTTTGGAGTTCGAGGTAAAATTATGCAGTTCAAATCTTTGGGATGTATCTGGTTTGCAATTCTTTTTCTGTTACTTGGATGCTCCATTCGAGATGATTCCGCACGTGTGCTTCAAACGGAATGTTCAAAAGTCAGTAGTCGAGATACAGTGCAATCACCTGAAGAGACTCCATGGACAGCAGACACGATCTCGGATGGATTTATGGATACCACTGCGATGTCCAATTCATTAAAAGCATATTTTTCTGCAGCGTGTTCCCTTTTCAGTGATTCTGTAAACTGTACAACAAGGATTTCCTGTCGCGAAGAGAACGCAAGAGATTCCGTTTCAGCGCATTGCACGATTCGTATTGTAGATACAGTAAAAGACTCGATACTCGGATTCCCTGCAACAGTGGGTCGGTCGCGATTCAGCCAATCTGCGTATGATTCCAGTGATCTTGAAAGACGCTATCATTGGTCAGAAGGGCATCATATGGATACGATTATTTACTATTCAAAGCCTGTGCCTATGCGTGCCCAACGGGACGATGCTGCGCCAGAGTTAGGGCGAGAAATTTTCGTTTGGACAGACACTTCGGTGGTGAAATATGTCTATAACAATGGGAGTGAGGCTTTGAGCACAAAAGCAATTTTCTACAAGAAAGAGAATGCGGTGATCACATCCTATTGTGCTCATTAATATTAGGTCGCGGTATTCTGGATGCCGCATCTATGCTACTTTACTTACTCTTGGTAAGCCGCTATTGGAGCAAAAGGTGAGGAAGCATCAATGAAGCCTTTATTTCTTATTGGATTTGGAGTCCTATGCATCTTAGGTTGTTCGGTTAAAGATGCCGTCTCAGTTCCTTCGCAATCTTGCTCTAAAATCGCAAGAGCAGACACGTTGTTGTCGGCCTTTGATAATCCATGGCTAGATACAATGCAGGATAGTTTCATTGACACAACGAATATTGCAGATTCATTGAAGAAGAACTATTCAGATCTGTGCAGGGTTTTTGCTGATTCAGCCAATTGTGTAACTCGCATTTCTTGCACAAGTGTACAGGAAAAAGACTCTACAATTGTTCACTGTTTATTTTCGCTTGTCGATAGTGTTAGTGACTCAACGCTTGGTTCATTCTCAATGAAAAGAATGAAGTCCAGCCATTGGGCATCTGATTCTGGTTACCTTGGATATCGTTATCATTGGTCTTCCGCTCACTATTTAGACACAATAATCCAATATAAAGCTAGCGGGCTTGGTCAAGAAGCGGGTGTAGCATCAGTGCTATTTCTTACTGTTAATGTTTGGTCAGATTTATCCGTGACTCAATATGTGTACAACAACGGAAATGAGTATTCTCTTAATAACAAAGCCGTGTACTTTAAAAATGGCAACGTGTTTAGAGATTGGTGCGCTGAGTAACTGTTCTTACATCAAGCTAATTGATTGTGCCAAGCACGAATGATTAAAATCTTTGCACCCCTTTTATTGGCAACATGCCTCTGCAATGCAGCAAAACCAAGTGTAGAACCGCTTTGTGATGCCATTCGGGAAAACTGGAAATCCATAGAGGCATATCATCAAGGAGTCCAATATGGAAGCCCCAAAATAAACGCACTCGCGACACTAGCGAGTTTCAAAAAAGACTGTAACGCAGATCATTTGGTGCAACTGTCGAGTCATCAGGTGCATGACTTTGAAAAGACCTTGGAAAAGGCTGTAAAGCATAGTCCAAACAAAGTATTCCTTGAATTTGTAATCCCATGTATTGAATTGTGCAGTTTCGATGCTGCAAAGAATGCCCTTGATGAGGTTCGCCCAGACTCATCGCTCGTGTTGGCTCACAAGAAATTGCTTCTAAAAAACATTGGCATGGTGCCACCGAGAATGTATCCGGCTTTGGGACTTCGTGGAAGCGAAGCGAAGCACATCCTAGATAGTCTAGGAATTAAACCAGAAAGTATAGGCGAAGGCCATTACCTTGATTTGACTGGTGATTCCACGGTCAGAAGCTCGATCATTTCGGAGATCAGAAACACAAAAAATTACGCGGACCTTTCTAGTATCATTTATAGTTACGTTGACTGTCATGATAAACAAGTTCAACGGGAGCTGGTTAATCTGTGGAAAAGCGATGTGATGGTGGTGATACCGATTCCAAGCGGTGGGCGGGAGAGGCATCACATTCGGATGGAGCTTGCGAATGCGTATCAAAAGCTGTTTGGAAATAAGAAACAATACGAGTGTGCTCTTGAAGTTACTCGTAATGATCTTTGGGGAGGAGCTTTCAGAAATTGTAACCTGCGTTTAAAGCCTGGAATTCCTACCCCAGAAGAACAGGCCTTTTGGTTGCATCTAACCAAGAGTTGGGAAATCTTTTTTGAAAAATGTGTTGGCATCAAAGCGGACTTGACCGTACCAGATCGGTTTGCCTTCTTTGAGGATGAAGAAAATACCCCGCCGCCATACATTTGCACTGCGCCGATTGAGTAATTCTCTACTTTGAAAATGTTCATGTACAAGCTCTTGCGATTTTGTTTTTTGTTGATTGTCGCGCCACTATTAGCAAATGCGAGTGGCGTTGATGACGGCTCTGGATTCTGTCGTCTCGTCAAGTCGCATTGGAGTGAAATCGAGGCTGCTAACAAGAAAATATTCTATGGTTCTCCCAAATACAACCCATTGGATTTCCTTACAAAAGTCAAAAACAATTGCGAGCCAGGATACTTGGCTACGCTTCAAAGAAGTCCAGCGGATGCAATCGGTTATTTGCTAACAAGTTCAGGAATTTCATCCGCAGATCTGTTCCAACTATTTGTGCTACCTTGCTTGAATGCCTGCACTGAAGCCACTGCCTCGAACGTGTTTTTTGTAAGTAATCCATCGCCAAGTATGCTGTCTCAAAACAAAGGCTTTCTGTTAAAGCACCTTCGCTCAATTCCGCCGACATACTTTTCTGCCTTAGGGTTGCATGGTCATAGAGCAAAAATCGTGATGGATAGTCTTGGCTATACACCAGAAAAGGTGACAAGGGTCGAATATTTTCGGATCACGGGTGATACGGTAGTACGTAACCAGATTGTAAATGACATTATTGGAGCGTGGAATTATGAAAAAGCAAAAAGCTTAACTATGGAATGCGTGAGCCTTGGAGACAAGCAAATTCAAAAGGCGCTTGCGCGATTATGGAAAAGTGATTTTATCAAAGTGGAATCGAATCCGAAAGCAAGAACCTCAATTCGGTTTGATCTGGCAAAAGCATTTTATACCCAATTCAAAGACAGTATTGCCCACTGCTTACCTAAGCAAGCACAATATCTGTATGGGGGTATGGGACTTCGAACGTGTACTGATCGGGAGAACCCAGGTAGATCCACGGCTAGTTACAAAAACAGGTGGATCGCTTTAACAGAACATTGGGAACTGTTCTTCAAGAAATGTCTTGATATTGATGTAGACCTAGTTGTTCCAGACAAAGACGCTTATTTTTGGGATGCAGAAGAGCCATCTGCTCCAGGTGGAAAATGTTTGGTGCCAATTGATTGATTGCGAGAACTTGATTGCCAGGAACTGCTTATCATACGTGCTATTCTAATTATCGTCTTCACTGTCGCGCCACTCTTAGCAAATGCGAGTGGCGTTGATGACGGCTCTGGATTTTGCGATCTCGTTAAAAGTCACTGGAATTCCATGAGCCCTGGACTAAATCAATTTTATGGAAAAGACAAAGATACGATGCTCGCTTTCTTTGGTGATATTCAAAAAGAATGTCGTCCAGGTATTTGGACTCGAATTCCCGATGTGGAAGGTAGTGCAGAAAATATTTCTTTCCTTTTTCGCTTCGCGAATATCCCCGATGACACCTTGTTCTATAAGATTGCAGTTCCGTGTATAGCCAATTGCAAAACACAAGTCGCCAAGCACATCTTCAGTGGTTTATGCTTTTCCAAAAAGGCAATCGAAACTCACCGCGACTATCTTCGAAAACATATCGACATTTTGTCAGTAGAATATTTTTCTCTACTAGGCTTATCTGGAGCTGAAGTAAAAAAGGCTCTGGATAGCCAAGGATACACGCCCGAAAAATTGTTTCACTTCTTGTATTTCTCGATGACGAGAGATGCTTATGCACGTAAGCTCATCATAGACTCCATTCAAAAAGTTTCAACCTTTGAACAGGCTAGGACAATGATTTTGGAGCTTGTTCCTCTGAAAGATCGCGACATCATTGTTGCACTGTTCCAAAAACTCTGGAAAAGCGATTTGGTGAAATACACTCAAAATATTGAAGAGCATACGATCAAAGAGCATATTCGTTCAGAGCTTGTGCAATATACGCTCCAAGCGTACAAAGATTCGATACCAAAATGTGAGCCTTTCCCAAGTCTTCCTTATGCGAGAAGTAATGTTAGTTATCAGTTTTTCTTGTCAGGCTTAAGTCGAGACTGTCATGATAGAACAAGTGCAGGACAGTCACAAGAAAAATACAGAAAAGTGTGGAACGATTTTTCTGAAAATTGGTCAAGATTTTTTAGCCTATGCATGAATGTCTCGGTTGATTTGCGTGGAGTTCCTGATACTCTTGCGTTTGCTAAAGAAACGAATGATGTCTTGATGCCGTGTACCGACCCTTCGCAATCAGGCAATCTCTGCCTTGATAAACGCGCAAAATGTGAGACGCCTTTTCACTAGCAAATAATCGGTGTTGGGGCTTCGTGGAAGTGAAGCAAAGTTCGTTTTCGATAATCTAGGCAAAGGCCTTTTCCTTGATTTGACCGCCATCACTCCTGTCCATACGTGGCTTTGGCTCCTTGATCCATTTACCTACATTCGCGGCCATAATTTGAACAAGGAACCCCAATGATTCAGAAGAATTTTGTTCGCTTAGCCCTGCTCTTAAGCCTTGTTGTCTTATGGATTTCGTGCGGCAAAGATGCCATTGGAAAAGTGGCTGATCAAACTCAATCTTCTAGCAAGGCAATCACCGCATTTGCGCTTGCTGGAAACACCGCAAACATCGTCGACAGCAATAAGACTATTACCGTAACAATGCCTTATGGAACAAGCCTTTCTGGCCAAGTGGCAACCTTCACTACTACGGGTGTCAGCGTAACCATTGGCACTACAGTACAAGTCAGCGGAACAACAGTTAACGACTTCACATCACCAGTCATTTATAGCGTCATTGCAGCCGATGGCTCTAAAGTGAACTATACAGTTATCGCAAGTGTTGCCTCGAGTTCCGCTAAAGCGATTACAGCGTTCTCCATTTCTGGAGTGAACGCAAATATCGTAGATAACTCCAAAATGATTTCAGCGACCTTACCTTATGGTACAGACCTGACTGCTTTAGTCGCCACGTTCACCACCACGGGTGCCAAGGTAAGCGTTGATACAACAACGCAAATCAGTGGAAATACCTCGAATAATTTCAAGTCAGCTGTGAAATATTTGGTGACTGCAGCTGATGGTTCAACAGCGACATATATCGTCACATTGTCTGTAGCTTCCAACTCTGCAAAGGCGATCACCTCATTTTCCCTTGCAACGTATGTCGGTGTAATTGTCGACAGCACAAAAACCATTTCCGTCGCGGTGCCTTATGGCACAAGTGTTTCGGCCTTGGCAGCAACTTACACAACGACGGGCGCAAGCGTAACTATAGGATCAACCGTACAAGTCAGCGGTTCTACGGTTAATGATTTTACTTCCACCGTAGTCTATACTGTTACCGCAGCAGATGGGAGCTCCGTAAAGTATACCGTGTCAGTAAACAGCGGCTCATGCCCGGCCAAGACATGCTCAAGCTATGGTTTCACTTGTGGTACTGCTGCTGATGGTTGTGGAGGCACACTCAATTGCGGAACGTGTTCGAATCCTCAAACGTGCGGTGGAAGTGGAACTCCGAATGTTTGCGGTGTTCCCGCTTGTGTGCCCAAGACATGCAATGCTCTAGGAGCAACTTGTGGCTCAGTGGGCGATGGTTGCGGCGGAACACTTGCTTGCGGCACTTGTTCTAATCCACTAACCTGTGGTGGGAGTGGAACTCCGAATGTTTGCGGATTGTGCTTTCCCAAGACCTGCGCGAGCCAAGGTGCAACCTGTGGAGTTGTGAGCGATGGCTGTGGTGGCACGTTAGATTGCGGGCCATGCATATAACAGGTCAAACCTGCGGTGGTGGCGGAACCGCTAATGTGTGCGGCTTAACCGCTTGTTTTTATGAACAGCGAATCAGCAAGGCTTGAGAACTGTACTAGTCGCGCTCAAGCACAATCAACGCTCGTTCTTGCGTAGAGTTGGGAATTGTATAGAAATGTTTTCCCACAAACTCGTAGCCTTGGGTGGCAAACTGTTCGAGTTCTTCTTTAACCGCAGGACCTTTCATAAAGAAGGCGCGGCCACCAGGCTTCAGGGCGTTGCTGATGCGCAATAGCGTCTTGTCCATGACTTCAAAGGCACGCGTAATGATCCCATCGACTGGAGTCACCAGACTGTTGGATGTCGCTTTGTGCCCAAAGACCTCGATGTCCTTTAAGCCCAGCTCCTTAATCACCAGGTTCAAGAAATCTACGCGGTTTGGGCGTGGTTCGCATAACGTCAAATGAATATCAGGGTTCACTAATTTAAGCGGAATGCCAGGAAACCCAGCGCCCGAGCCAATATCAAGCATCGTGCGTGGCCATTCGTCCACAAAGGCATTGATCAACGTGCAGTCTGCGTAGTGCCGCTCCACAATGGTTTCAAAAGCGTTGAGGCGGGTAAGATCCTGGTCATCATTATGAGAACGCAACAGATTATGGAACTCCCACAGCTTGTCAAGAGTGTGCTTTTCGAGTTCCACGCCGTAATACTCAAGTAATACACCAAGGCTTTGCCGTGAAGGGGTAAGGCGCCGACCATTGAATAGCGGGAACCCATGCGTGCGAGGAGCCTTGCGCTGAGCGCCAATCTGGTTTCGCGACCACCCTTCTTGATGTTTTCGTGATCCGCTTTCGGGAAGACTGCGAGCCCAGCTATTCTGTTGGTGTTGTGCCATGAGGCAAATATAAGAAGGGCTTGGGGGCTTTGTTCCTTACGCTTTATTCGACCAAGTTCACCAGCGGTTTCCCATTGGCAAAATCTTCCATGTTGTCGAGGGTGATCAACGCAATTTGATTCAAGGCCTCGTTGGTCAAGAACGCTTGGTGCGAAGTGATCAAAACGTTGGGAAAGCTGATGAGCCTAAGCACCAATTCGTCATCGATGATATTTTCGGAGAGGTCGTTGAAGAACAACTTTTCTTCTTGCTCGTACACGTCGATACCCAGATAGCCAACCTTGCGGGATTTGAGCGCTTCGATAATGTCGGGCGTGTTGATCAGTGCTCCCCGGCTTGTGTTGATAAGCATGACGCCGTCCTTCATATTCAGAAGGGCTTTCTGATTGATCATGTGGAAGGTGTCGGTGGTCAATGGACAATGCAGCGAAATAATATCGGAGCCTTGCAGCAGTTGCTCAAGCGGCACGTATTCTACGCCCATGGCCTTGAGGCTTGCGGATTCATAGGTATCAAAGGCCACTATTTTGCAACCAAAGCCATTCATGATCTTGCAGAACGCGCTGCCAATTTTTCCAGTTCCAATCACGCCCACGGTTTTCTTATTCAGGTTGAATCCGATCAAGCGGTACAACGAAAAGTTGCCTTCGCGGATTCTGTTGTAAGCTTTGTGTGTCTTGCGGTTCAAGGTCATGATCAACGCCACTGCGTGCTCTGCCACCGCTTCGGGAGAGTAGGCGGGAACGCGAACTACCGTAAGCCCAAGCTCGCGTGCGACCGGCATATCAACATTGTTGAACCCCGCACAGCGCAAGGCGATCAGCCGAACCCCGTTGCTCTTGAGCTTGTTCAAAGTTCGCGCATCCAACTTGTCGTTCACGAACACACAAACCACATCGAACCCCTTGGTCAGGTCTGTGGTCTTATGGTTCAATGCGGTTTCAAAGAACATGATGTCATGACCCCGTTCCTGATTGTGCTTCAGAAGGTACTGCTCGTCATAAGGCTTGGTGCTGAATACGGCGATTTTCATGTTCG
>Ga0302286_10002357_pt1 | contig 13176 bp, 9 predicted proteins | sample III_Fen_E2_3_FD_198765 | JGI IMG/M metagenome (GOLD analysis project Ga0302286, IMG submission 198765) | Peat permafrost microbial communities from Stordalen Mire near Abisko, Sweden - III_Fen_E2_3 | ecosystem: Environmental > Terrestrial > Soil > Wetlands > Permafrost | place: Sweden: Abisko...
CGATGGCGAACTTCAACACCTACGTAAGGTACGGGGAAAACATCATTAGCTCCAAGGCATTCAACAAAAGAAATGCCAATACCGTTTCTCAAATCGCCCAACGGGCAAGTTTTAAACTGATCACAAAAGCGTACCATTCGTTTGGTGGCGTTCCGAGAACATCGTTTCCATGCCGGAATCAAGCTTTTACACCACTCGTTGCATTTATTGATGCCAATTTGCCGGAAGCCATCGTTAAAACGGGAGCAGTTCCTGTGATTGATTACAGCAAGATGTTGGTTTCGAAGGGTAACTTGCCACTGGTAGAAGTACCAACAGCAGTAGTAGGTACAGCAGGAATTACCTTGAGCTACAAATCGGATCATGAGATTCCGGATGTTTCAGCTACCGACGAAGTGACAGCCGTGGCAAAACTGAAATCAGGTGCATTGCTCGTAGCACGTCAGGTACGTGGCACCCAGGAATTGGGATTAATCCTGTTAACTTATTCCGGCATTAATGCCAACGATGTGGAATGTTGCTATTTGTTTGTCTTGAACGAAGATGGCAGCAATGCTTCGGACTCCACGTATGTGGTGGTTGGTTGAGTAGTTAACTGGTTGATTGGTTAATTGGGTTGATGCAGTTGACTAAGTTAAATGGTTAATTCAGTTGATTCTGTTGATCGGTTAATCCCGCAAGCGGGACGTCACTTCGTTCCGTTGATTACTCAGTTAAGAAAGAGCAGAAGATCCCCTGCAGGTTGAAAGGCTTGCGGGGGATTGTTGTCCGGAATAGTGAGACCCTCACTAAGAAAGATAAAAAAACTTCGCCCGGAATGCTATCTGCAAACAGGGCGAAGAGATGAAAATATCTTACCTGAATTCAAAAGAAGAGACAGGGGTTTTTAATGTAACCCGACAGACTTGCTCTTAAATTTATGATACAGAATAATGAGTCGTAAGATTTAGTTTTAAATCCAGGATTGATCAGGTTATGAGTGCCTTAAGGCAACCAATATTCCACCGGTGATAAAGGCCATGACCCACCAGATATACGAAATGCGGGAGTACAGGTTCAGGCCTTTGCTTACATGTTCGTCAGTTCCTTTGCGGAGGTTATGCTTCCAGAGTAGAAATGTATCGATAGTCATGCCTATCAGTGACGAATAGCCGATGAATCCATGGACAGTCAGGAGTCCTTTGCTGGAGCCTAGTATCATCAGGGTCGTTGCCGAAATATCGAAAATAACCCCCAGGGTATAAAATAATAAAACACGGGAGGTAACCAGTTTTTTCTTTTGTTCTTTGGCAAATCCGATGGAATAGAATACAAGGGCAAGAAGCACTACAAAAGAACCAATCATGGGGAAGATATTCATATTTAAATGTTTTTAAGGGTTGAAAATAGTTGTTGTCATGTTTTAAAATTCTGTTTAGAAGCGGCAAATATACTGAATAAAATCCATTCAAATTAAGAATTGTGCAATATGAAGAGATTTCGGTATTCATGATCCGGTTGTAAACTAATTCGCCGGAATGTTGTTATGGATGCAGGCATGATTACGACCTATTAAAAGTTGTGTTGATTGATGATCATGTTATTTAATTCTTCGTACTTTTGCAGCTTAATTAATAGAAAGAATATAATGTCGTATTTTATTCTTATTGAAATATGACCTCTCCCCCCTGCCCTCTCCATACCTCTATCCCCCTTCGGGGACTTTCTCCTAAAGGAGAAAGAAATAGGAAAAAAGTATTTGAGAGGGTGATAGAGCTGAGGGTTGATTAAGTTTTATTTAAAATAATAGTACACTATTTATTTCCCATTACTTAATTCTTTAAATGAGTAAAACAACCAGACATCAGGGACGCGTTCTGCTAGCCATGTTTTTATCGGCAGTGCTGGTAGGATCATTACTTCTGAAGCCCGTTCATGTGTTGTTTGTCCATCACGACCGGACAGAAACCGTACATCCACATTCCAATCAAAAAGCAATTTCAACGCTTCATATCCTTGATTGTGCTATTTGTGATGTTGAGTTTTGTTCATTCATTCCCCAAAAGCAGGTAGTCGTTCCGCAAGTTACCAACATTTCGATCCTGGAACCGACCTTGCAAGAGGTAGTTTGCCTGACAAAGACATCTTCCCATAATTTCCAGCTCAGGGCACCTCCTGCCGCCTGAATCCCTACGTATGTAACCCAGTTGTTTTGTTCCTGTTTTTCTTTGTGTCCTTCGACCTGAGGATGATGAATCAGGGCCTTAGAGCCTAATCATCCCAGCACCAAAGACACAAGAACACGGAGTTTCACCAAGCGTGCAGCTACTCAGAAATCAGTACGCAAACAACAGTGGCTTATATATGAACACAGCCATGAACCCTATTAAAGCCATTCATCTGTTGCTTTATACCGGTTCCCACAGCTGAATCCATCAATGTATCCTGTATAATTCCTTTCCTGAAACAACTTCAGGCAAGGGGATCGACGTATTGTCGGTCTATTGGTGAGAAATTACAGATTTTCCATCCTTTATTTTACGATACATCCATTCTATCCACATTTCCAACAAAGAAAACAATATGAAAAAAATAATTATAATACTCATCACTTTTATTCTCGTTTTTAAGGCTTTGGCAGCTGATGCTCCTGTGTCGCCAGCCGGCTTACACGGAAAAATTACCGATAAAAACGGGGAGCCGGTTATAGGTGCCGGCATTTATTTCCCTGATTTAAAAACAGGCACTACCACCAATCAGGATGGATTTTATACCATTGACAATTTGCCAAAACGAAAGATGGTAGTCCAAATCAATTCGGTAGGCTTTAAAATGATTCTGGATAAACTGGATTTAGGTTCCACCCATCAAAAAGATTATGTGTTGGATGAATCGGTAACTGAAATAAATGAAGTGACAGTGACCGGGCAATCGGTAGCTACCCAGATGTCCCGAACTCCATCACCTATCAGTGTGATCACCACCGCCCAGCTTCAACAGCAATCCTCAACCAATATAATTGATGCCTTGAGTACGCAGCCCGGAGTTTCACAAATTACGACGGGAGGTGGCATCTCTAAACCCGTGATTCGCGGATTAGGATATAACCGGGTGGTAGTTGTGAACGATGGAGTTCGTCAGGAAGGACAGCAGTGGGGTGATGAACATGGTATTGAAATTGATGAGAATGATGTTAGTCGTGTTGAAATACTGAAAGGACCGGCCAGCCTGATGTATGGTTCGGATGCCATGGCGGGTGTAATTAATTTCTTTTCGGCTCCAGCGTTGCCCGAAGGTCAAATGAAACTCAACGCAATGGCAAATTATCAAACAAACAATGGATTGATGGCTTATTCACTGGATTATGCCGGACACAAGAAGTCGTTGGTCTGGGATTTCAGGTATAGTCAGAAGCAAGCTCATGCATACCAAAACAGTGCTGATGGGTATGTCTATAATTCGGGGTTCCGCGAGAATGCAACTTCGGCTTTGGTGGGGATAACCAACTACCGGGGGTATTCCCATCTGATTGTCAGTACCTATCATTTAACTCCGGGAATTGTGGAAGGGGATCGGGATAGCCTGACAGGACAATTTGTAAAACCGGTAATCTTAAATACAGGAACGGAAGGGGAGGCTCTTGCCTTAAACAGCGACTATAAGACTTACAGCCACCAGCTGCCTTATCAACAGGTCAATCATTATAAGGTCGTGTGGGATAATAATCTTATGATCGGGGAGGGGAGTCTCAAAGCCACTATTGGCTACCAGCAAAACCGCAGGCAGGAATTTGCCGATATACTCAACCCGAATCAATACGGATTGTATTTCCAGCTTCACACAGTAACGTATAACTTTAATTACCAGCTCTCCGAATGGAATGGGTATAATCTATCAGTAGGGGTAAACGGAATGTACCAACATTCGTTGAATAAAGGAACGGAATACCTGGTGCCGGAGTATAAGTTGTTTGATGCCGGTGCTTTTATTGTAGGCAAGAAGACTTTTGGAAATCTGGATGTAAGTGGGGGACTCCGCTTTGATAATCGGTCAGAAAAAGGGAATGCTCTCTATTTGAATACTGCCGGAGTTCTAACTACTCCAAATGATCCGTCTGCTACGGAACGATTCTCCCCATTCAGCAGTGACTTTAAAGGAATCAGTGGTAGCCTTGGAGCCAGCATGCAACTGGATGATAACTGGGTCACAAAACTGAATCTATCGCATGGTTTCCGTGCTCCGAATATCGATGAGCTAAGTTCTAACGGCGTACACGATGGAACGGTCAGGTATGAAATCGGGGATTCGAAACTCAAATCCGAAAGCAGCCTCCAGCTGGATTACGAGCTGGACTATAATACAAAACATGTAAGTGCTAAACTAAATTTATTTGCCAATAGTATCAGCAACTTTATATTTTCTCATAAACTCAACAGCGTAACCGGTGGTGACTCAATTCGTAGCGGATATGAAACCTATAAGTTCGATGCCGGGAAAGTGCAAATGATAGGAGGTGAGGCCTCAATCGATATTCATCCGCATCCATTAGATTGGTTGCACTTTGAAAACAGCATCTCGTACGTCTATTCCCAACTTCTGAATCAGCCAGATTCAACCCGTTACCTTCCATATACCCCTGCCCCTAAATGGGTGTCGGAGGTGAAAGTTGAAATCAGGAATGCCAGTAAGGTATTCAAGAATTCGTACCTTTTATTCGGCATTGAACATGAATTCAAACAGAATCGCATCTATTCTGCATATAATACGGAAACAGTGACAGATGCCTATACCCTGATTCATGCGGGAATCGGTTCTGATATCATCTGGAATAAGCATACCCTGTTTTCACTCTTTATTTCAGGGACAAATCTGGGGGATATTGCCTACCAGAGCCATTTGAGCCGCTTGAAATATGCCCCGATGAATAATGCCACCGGAAATACGGGAGTATTCAACATGGGCAGGAATGTGAGTTTTAAGTTAATCGTGCCGGTGAATTTGTAATGAGAAAAGTGGAATGAAGTGATCCCGGAGAGTGGGACAGTTACCGGTTGCTTTTTAATTTCAGAAGTATGGAATGCAGAACTACCCTCATGTAGAGGATCTTTATACAGATCTGATGCCAATACCTTGGAATCGATTTGTATATCCTGATCCCCGTTCGTTTGTTGGAGTCCAACTCCGAATAAAACCAGAATACTAAAAAGTATCCATCCTAACCTGCTTGTTCTTGATAGTTGCGTATTTCATACCTGAATTAATAGAGTGTAATACCATTATTCGTACTTGAACAAATAAAAAAGACGTGATGACCACATATAGGGTCATCACGTTTTGTGTTGTTCCTCTGAACTGAATGGCAAAGAAAATCAGTTATTGATACTTCACAGCAGTAAGTCTTTCGGAAGCTTCCCACAACATGCGTGCCGTTTCCAGCTCAAGAGCAGTACTTTTCGGACGGACCAATACCGGATAGCCGGATAGTTCAAGCACTCCGCCCGGCCCGTAATACTCCCCGGGCTTTACTTGCGGATCCACCGAGGCACGTATTTGCGGCAATGCTCCCATACTTGCGGGTTGAACAATATATGAAACCGAGAGTTTATAGAATTTCATCAACAGGTTTGATTCCGCCTCCGTGGAATTGTTGGTCTTTGATATTCCCGGATGGGCAGCAAGAGCCAGGCAGTCGATGCCTTTTGAATCAAAGAAACGTTGCAGTTCATAGGTGAACAGTAAATTGGATAGTTTTGACCGCCTGTACGCCTTCAACGGTGTATAGTCTTTCGGATTCTCAAAAGTCAGGTTCTCGAAATCCATTTTACCCTGTTTATGACTCAGGCTGCTAACATTCACTACCCGTGATTTAGGCGATTTCTTCAAGACATCGAGTAATACACCCGTAAGTGCAAAATGGCCTAAATGATTGACTCCCATTTGGCTCTCAAAACCATCTTGGGTCAGGCTGTAAGGTGCCATCTTCACTGCCGCATTGTTGAGAAGAACATCCAAATGGGCATGGCTTTTCCTGAACGTTGCAGCAAAACGGTGGATCGATTTCAGATCGGCTAAATCAAGTTGCATAAACTGAATGATGGAAGATGGATATAGCCTGACCAGTTGTTTCCGTGCCGTTTCACCTTTTTCTACCGAGCGGCAGGCCATCACCACATTGGCTCCGTTACGTGCAAAAACCTTGACTGCTTCGAAGCCCAAACCGGTATTCGCCCCTGTAACGATGATAGTCTTACCGGTTAAATCAGGAATATCTTTCATGGTCCAGTTTTGTTTATTCATGTTAAGTGTCATAGGAGTCGGTTTTCAATAATAAATGGGTATAGAATTTCCCAGTATGCACATCTATAACAACCTGAACGCAGAATGTTTAGGTAAGAGAGTCTAATAATAGTTTCGTTCGTGTTAAAATATACTGTTTCATAAGCTTAAAGAGCACCGTGATACCAAAATCGCGTATTTCATCTTAAATCGACAAGTTAATTTCTTTGATCAGAGATTTTTTTTATTGTCTCAAATCAACTCTTTTTGCACTCAGTTTTCATTCAGAATTTAGTCTCTTTTTAAATGGATGTTCTTTTCTTAACAATAGGATTGCCCCCGAGATTAGAATGGCTGAAATAGCAGGATTGTAACAGGGAATATCCATAAACCAGAAAAGACTATACCCGCAAATCCGTGAATGGATGGTGTGTATAGCCTTTTCGTTGATATCTCGTTAGAATTAACGAGGTGTTTTGAACTGATTATTGTTTTACTGCTTTGACAGTCTGTGATTTAACTCCTGCTTTTACGGTAGTAAAATAATTTCCGGCAGGGAGCGATGACACATCCAACGTTAAATTTGTTTGACCCATCACGGCATTCACTTGTTTACGAAGCAGTGTTTTCCCGGATGCATCTGTAATTAAAACATCTGCTGTTGAATTATTATCAGCTATAAATGTGACTTTCAAGGATTCAGTAGTCGGGTTCGGGTAACAGGTTAAGGAGCATGATGCCTGCTGATTCACCAGAGTAGATATGCTGCTGTCAACCACTATATTCACAAGGCGGGTTGAAGTGGCACCGGCTGCATCGGTCACCGTGAAACTAAACCGGGCAAAGCCTGTTTGTATCGGGGTAAATATGGCCGTTTTTGTGGTTGCATTGATAGAAACGCTGCCGTTGCTAATGTTTGATGTCGTAAAGGTAAGTGTACCTGCGTACCCACGAGTTAACGGAGCCAAATCGATTTGAAGCGGTTTGTTTTGTGTCGTGCTCAGGTGTGGGTTTGCCATCCAATCGAGGTAATTGTCCAGGTTAGTATATCCATCGTGGTCGGTATCGGCATTGGCATTGGTAAAATCAGCGGCAGGTGAGTTCAGGTTGGTGCCAATCAGTTTCTCGTACCAATCGGGAAGCCCATCATGATCAGTATCAAAGCCGGCTGTACGGGTAACCACGGGATAATCTTCATATCCCCCAACATCATTCTCATCATCGGGCAATCCTTTGATGCCGGACACACTTCCGACGTAGGAATAGCTGCCATTAAACGTTTCGTTGACGATGCGGATATCGTGGTCATCAAACACAGGTTGTGTGCAACCTACGTCCGACAAAACACTTTTATAGGCATCGGTGGCGGTATGTATTTGTGCAAACGAAGGGAAGAATGCTGCACTTACCCAAGGGCTATATCCGTTCGGAGTTCCCGAGTATTTACGCCCTGCTGTCTGGTTGGCTTCTGTGAAGACACCCGGCATTACGTTTCCGGCAAAATAGTACTGCTGGGTTCCAGGGAATGCATCATATTGCGCATTGAGGGCATATTTCATCGAAGTGGCAGGTCCTGTTTTATAGTAGTTGTTTACAAAGTTGACTTCATGCGCTCCACCGTCGGTAGTGCGGTTGTCCCAGTTATAGACTACGTTGTTGAAAATGTCCAGACGTCCCATGTAATATCCGTTTGCATCCAATCCTCCTGCCAGGCTCCAGTTACGCCCGGAGCAATGAGCCAGCAAGTTGTGATGGAAACTGCCCTTATCACCGCTAATGCTGGCAGCATAGCCATGGGCCGTACCAGCAGGATAGTTCTGGTGTCCGGCTACATTGAGTGCTTCGGAGATCAGGGTGCGTTGCAGGGTGATATTCTTGGCATTGCGGGAGCTGAACGCTTCGTCGATGGTCCAGCTGATGGAGCAATGGTCGATAATACTATAATCGCTTCCTGCCATGCCCATGCCATCATAGGTTAGTCCTTTGCCTAAGCGGACACGCACGTCCCTGACTATGATATCGGTACCTCCACTCAGTCCAAAAGGGGCTTTGCGGATGCAAATACCCTTTCCGGGTGCTGTCTGACCTGCAATGGAAATAAAGGGTTGGCTGATGGTGAGTCGTGATTCAAGAGCTATGATCCCTGATACGGCAAAGACCACAGTCCGGGGACCTATGTTGGCGGTGACTGCTTCACGCAGGCTGCCGGGGCCACTGTCATCCAGGTTGGTCACTTCCACTACTTTGCCACCCCTGCCGCCACGGGCATACCGTCCGTAACCTTGTGCATCGGGAAATGCCAGTTGACGGGGACGGAATCGCCACAGGTTGCCCGGTGTCACCAGACCGACCGAATTGACTTCATCCACCCGCCAGTAATATTTATTCATGCTGTATAGCCCGGTAACCGCGAAGGTAGTATCCGCCTGGCTTCCTTTATAGAAGGGGGAGCTGACAGTAGCATCCACCACGGCAGCCGAGTCGGTGCCGAAATAGATTTGATGAGTAGTAATACCTTGTGCCGAACTCCATTTCAGGGTGTAATTTCCGTTATCGGCATCTACATGTTCATCCCTGTCGGCAGGCAGGGGTGAACGGGAAGCCTCGGCTATATTCGTTGTGTTGATTTCAAAACCACACAGGGTGACATTTTTTTGAGTGGCATCAGAGGTTGGGTCAGCTTCAAACATAACTACTATATCCTCCCCGGTCTTAGCCGTAAGCTTGAAGTATTTTGTAGGCATAGCTGAATTAACTGTGGCCCGGTTGCTGGGCATGAGCTTCTCTACCGTCAATACCCCATTTACATAAATGTTGATGGGGCTGAAGGTAAATGCCAGGGGGCTGTCGAAGGTATTGTGATAGGTAAGCAAGGTATGGTTTCCTGCAGGCAATCCACTTATGCGCATTTCAATCTGTGCCCCGGCATTGCCATCTTTCACCATAATGCCATCACTTGCCAGGCGTGCATAGTAAGGTGAACTCAGGCCGGCTTTATACCATTGGGTGGTGAGACCTGTCCCATTTATCCCTACTTTGGTGAATTTAATCTTTACACCGCTAAAGGTTGCACTATCGCTGACACCTTCCACAACGTACCAGGATGTATATCCGGGTTCATTCACTTCCGATTCCTGTCTGCCGGTTTTGTTCATGTCCACCTTGATGACGGGTGTGTTTTGGGAATGCAGGATGCCTGGAATAGAACTGAAACTAATGAGTAAAATGACTAATAGAAGCCTGTGACTAAAAGAAGGACGCGATGAATTTTTTGGGTAGAGATTGTGTTTCATGTAGATTGTATTAGATTCTGATTATTAAAACAAAATTACAATGTTGGCGATTGGTTGACGAATACTAATTGATATTTAGTTGGGAAAAACTGGTTTTTCTTTTATGAGTGATAATCATAACACAATCAGTTCAAAATTCAAATTTGGGATAAACGTTGATTGAGAGGATTTACTAGTAAGCATAGAATCTAATATGAAAGAACGCCCTATTTTTGAATTGTAAACAAGATGTTCTTTTAATACAATTCTCATCACAAAGGCTGTTTATTAAAAGGCGAAATTTTTCGGTATTTAATAGTCCTAAAGTAAATTTTCATGAATTGAAAATTTACTTTAGTCTATGCGTTAAAGTATTCTGAACCCACCAGTTTTATGACGGATGAAAGGTACATTAATAATAGATGGAGCGCCTTTGCCCTAATACACAGACATACAGTTATCAATGCTCTTATTGAATATCTGGTTGATTCCAAGAATAAATCAATTAAATACATTGTGAAAATTAAATTTATTTATATATCTTTGATGCTTCAATTATAAATACAAATTGCTGTACTTCACTTGTTTTACTGGTAAATATCATTTGCTAAATAATCAGATATTAATTTTTTAAATGATAGTAGTTTTTATTTGTTTCAAAAGGGCCAGATACTTATAAACCCAGATATTTTAGTTGATTTTTTATAGTAATTCATTAACTGCTTATCTTTCAAATTGATTGTATATTATTACTCACACACTATTAAAAGTTTATGAATAAATATTTAACCCTCTCATTTTGTCTGCTATTGCTTCTTAATATAAACTCCCTAAAATCACAAAGAAACGCTCCAGTTGATAGTTTTGAAAATATTTTGAGCAGCCATCCTGCTGAGGATGTCGCCAAAGTAATTCTATTTAATGAACTCGCTTTCAGTCTGCATCTTGTGGATAGAGACAGGGCACTCAAATACACCACCCAAGCAGGTGAAATTTCTGATAAGCTAAACTATACCATGGGCCAAGCCGAGTGCTTGTGGCTCAAGGGCTTGTGTTGCAGCCCTAAAACAAAAAGCGAGCTTGCTCTAGACTATTACCGCAAAGCAATAAAGCTAGCCGAATCCATTGATGCCAAGACCGAAGTGGCCAAATACTGGTACTATGCAGGTATTATGAATATGCTGACCGAAAACGACGATAAAGCAGCCGAATGCTACAATAGGTCTATTCAGATTGCCGAGGACTTAAATGATCAACAGGCTGTAGCTAAGGCTTTATACAAATTATCGTACATGTACAACGGAGACGGCAAGTACGACAAAGCAATCAATGGGTATCTTCGGGCTTTAAAAATTGCTGAGCATGTTGGTGACAAAACCGTAGAGGGAGGCTGTCAGAATGGATTGGGTTTGATATATGCATATCAGGGTAAATATCCACCAGCTCTCGAGTACTTTCAAAAATATCTGAAAAACAAAGAGCTATCCAATGATAAAATGGGTGTTTTTAATGCTATAAATAATATTGGGAATATCTACTTGTCAACAAATGATTTTCCAAAAGCGTTGGCTTATTTCGAAAGAGCTTATCAGATAGCCATTTCTCTGAGAAATAAGAGAAGAATAGCCGGTAGCATTGCAAATATCGGCTTAGTGTATCAGAGAATGAACAACAAAAAGTCGTTGAACTATTTCCAGAAAGCTTTAGTCCTTGGAGAAGAAATAAAGGAGAATCCGGTTGTGATTAGTGTCTATATGTACATTGGTGATTACTACATGAACCAAAAAAAGCTTACAGTGGCAATGGACAATTACCGTACTGCACTCAAAAAAAGTGAAGAATCTGATTGGAAATACCCAATGAGCGAAATTTACAATAAGATTGGGAGTATCTTCCTGACGAAAAAAGAATATGCTGAGGCATTGAGCAATACATTGAAAGCGCTGGATTATGCCAACGAAATGGATCTGATGGACTCAAAAAATGCTATTCATAAGCAACTATCGAAAATTTATGCGGCAACCAATAATTTTTCAAAGGCCTATTATCATCAAAAACGATTTGAAGAAATAAATGATAGTGTTCACAACGATAAGAATACCCGGAAAATAGCCGAATTAGAATACACTTACACGTTTGAAAAGAAAAAACAACTTCTAGTAGCAGAACAAACAAAAAAAGATGCTGTTCAGCGAATAATCACCTACTCACTACTCACCGGAATTTTACTATTGTTGCTTTTCGCATTTTATGTCATTCACTCTTTGCGTTCAAAACACAAAACTAACCTGCAGTTAATCATGCAAAATGACGAGATTGAAAAGCTAAACACTGAATATGTGGCTTTGAATAAAGAATACCTTGTACTTAACGAACATTTAAAGGCCTCGAATATTCAGATAAACAATGAGCTGGAGTTAAATCAAAAGTCGATGACTGCTGCCACACTTAAACTTATGCAAAATGCCGAACGCGATGCTTCTACCATAGACCGCTTGCATGAAATAGAACAACATACCAGAGCTGAAGGAAAACAAAGTGTCAACGCTATGATTTCGGATTATAAGCGCTCCTCCTACAACTCCAACTGGGAGGAATTTGAAATTCTTTTCGAAAAAGTGCACAGTTCATTTTACGAAAATCTGAATACTAAATTCCCTTCGCTTACTGCCAACGAGCGAAAATTGTGTGCATTCTTGAAACTTAATATGAGCAATAAAGACATTGCTCAAATCACTTTTCAGTCGGAAGAAGCACTCAAAAAGGCCCGATTGCGGTTACGCCAAAAGCTACAAATTGACCGCGAAACAAACCTAAGCACTTTTATTCATAGTGTTTAATGTCTAATTGTATCAGGGATTGTATATTATTCAAAATGTAAACTGTTACTTATTAGAATATTATAAATATATTCAAGATTGTCCACTTTTTGTCCCCGTTACTTTTTAGTATTTTAGTTGAGTGAGATATACCTTTGCATCATGACTTTTTTAATTGAATAACTACATTTCAACTCAATTATAGCATTATGATAATCTCTTCAACTCAAAAGGCCAAAACTATTCTTTCTACAAATCCTGTAATTGATACACTTCAAATAAGCGGTATAAGTGGTAAGGTAAAACTTGTTATCAGCGATTTGCATTGTCGCACCCTGCTATCTAAAGAAATTGTGTGCGACGAGGTAATCTCACTGAAAGATATTCCTCGCGGTATTTACGTTGCCCAACTAACAACCCCCAATGGCATCGAACGCCGTAAATTGGAAAAGAGATAGCTTTTCTACGCGAACTATCAATTCCTCCAGATAATATAAAGCTATGCTTTTTAAATCCAACATTGCTTATATATAAAATTAGCAGGTAAAGCGAACATGAAATAATCTAATCAATTATTTTACGTATGGGAATGATTTCATTATTTCATTGAGAGGTTCAGCTATCTGGTAAAAGATACAATTTTAAAAAAGTGGAAGCATAAACTATACATTATTCTGATAGAAGCAGAAATAAATTCTACATTTTTATCAAAAAAAGGTAACTAAGTAATAAGAATAATATAATGTCGTATATATTTGGTAAAGTCACTTAAAAGTGGTATATTTGTCTCAATATGAGATATATAATACTGAAAACAGAGGAGATAGAGG
>Ga0302286_10002362_pt1 | contig 13165 bp, 4 predicted proteins | sample III_Fen_E2_3_FD_198765 | JGI IMG/M metagenome (GOLD analysis project Ga0302286, IMG submission 198765) | Peat permafrost microbial communities from Stordalen Mire near Abisko, Sweden - III_Fen_E2_3 | ecosystem: Environmental > Terrestrial > Soil > Wetlands > Permafrost | place: Sweden: Abisko...
CACCACCAAAACCACCAAAACCAGCTTTAGGGGTATTTGATGTAGGTGCAGCTCCTAATCCTGGATTATTTGTTGAGGAAAATGATTTTGCGCCATAACTGCAAATAGTACCGGTTGTCCCATCTCCAGTGAACCCAGCTGCGCTACCTCCTTGATAACCAGTTCCGGCTCCGCCAGATGAACCACCATCACCGCCAAGTGAACTTGTACCTCCGTATGTTCCGGATTGACCAGGCAAACCATTCTGTCCGCTGGCTGCATTTGCACCACTACCGCCACCTACAACAACTAAGGGAGTGTAATTATTATTATTGTCGGTTAAAACAATAAAAGTTCCACCACCTCCACCACCATAATCAACACTTGATTGATCTGGCCGTTGCCCTACTAAAATCTTAAGCTTCTGTCCTTCGGTTAGACCAGTTATTGTTCCGTTGAAATAAGAACCTTTTCCTCCGGTATATGAACCTATACTTTGACCTTGTGCACCGTATGCATTTACGGTAATAGACTTAACTTTAGGTGGTACAATGAAAGTCTGTATGGTTCCATCATTTTGGTATCCGCTATAACTATATTTTTTTGTTGAAACATAAAATTTTTCAGTAGTATTTTTATCTGGTTTAAAATATTGCCAATTCAATGAATAAGCATTCGTGCCACCTAGTAGATCGACATTCGTGGTCAGTGTTGTATTTCCCCCCTGACACAATGATGTACTTTCGGTTAAGTCAGTCAGGGTGGGATCAGGCGCAACTTTTAATATTACAACGTTTGATGTCGCACCTTTTTCACAATCACATCCGGTAGGATATTCCTGTTTTATCAAGGTGTAATTAATCTTGTAGGTAGCAGGGTCAAGATTCCAACCAGCCGCATCAAAAGAAATGGATGATCCATTATCGAATATCTCTGTCTTTGGTGTTACAGTAGCATAGTTGTCAATACTTGATCGTATCTCCCAATTAACTTTATATTTATAAAAATTACCTCCACTAACGGTAGCTTGTAATAAAGCTGAGCCTCCACTACATATTTCCGATTGAGAGATTGTTAAGTTCGCAAGTACTGGATCCCCTTTGGTTGTAAGGGTCAAAATGTCAGACCATACTTCCTGTCCCACACAACCACGAGTTCCTCCAGTTACAATTGATTTACATCGATAGTACATTGTTCCAGCATTACTTTCTGCTGATGCTATATAACTAGCGTCTGTTGCATCTTGTATTTTTTCATTATCTGTCCATGTGGAAGTACTTGAGCTTTTATACCATTGATGGGAATAAGTAAAATCACCAGCAACACCCGCTAAATGAGTCGTATTTATTGTATATTTCCCTTGGATACAAATCTCCGGTTTTTCGCTGTCTGAATATATGTTATTGGCAATAAAAACATTGGGTACATATGCAGTTATGCTTCCACTACTATATCCACTGCTACAAGAACCATCTTTAGCATTTCTGTAATAGATTGTTACGTTGTTTTGTGCAACAGATGTTGCCGTGTAGTTTGAACTGGTTGCCAAGGTAACATCAGATAGAGATTGTGAATTGGACCTTACATAAGTATAAGCTTTCCATTGGTATGAAAAAGTTCCGTCTCCACCAGTTGGCAGGGCGCTATTTTGCCCATCAATATCCACAGAAGTACATCCATAAACAGTATTGCTGGTAATTGAACCGGGTTTAAATTCGGGACGTACTATGATTTTTACTGTTGGGGTATAGGCCGAATTACAAACATTTGATCCAATGGTTGAGATGGTCATCCTTCGGTAAAGCGTTGTTGTTCTTAATGCCGCAGGTTGATATTCCTTTAAGGTAGCTCCGCTAATTATAGAATAATTAGCTCCATCATCCGTACTTTTCTCCCATTGGTAATAAAGGGTTCCGCCATTAGTGGGTCCTGATCCCGTTCCATCAGTAGTTGATGTGAGCTTATCTGGAGCTGTATTATAACAAATAGTCGTTTTACCAGTTTGAATAGCTCCTGCTGTTGGTGTTGCTTGTACGAATATAGTTACCGGAGTTGTTGTATACGCCGAATTACAGACAGTTCCATTTTGTGTAGAAACTGTTCTGCGCTGATAATAATAGGTTTGTGCCGTAAGAGCTCCTGATCCGTAGGTAGCCGAATTAGCTCCGCCAATATTTGCATAAGTTCCTCCACTACCTGTTTTTGTTTGCCATTCGTAAGTAATTGTTCCAGAGCCAGATCCGTTCGTCTGTGAGGTTAATAGTGCTGGAGCAGTATTATTACAAATTGTTTGATCGGAGCCTATAGTGCCAGGTTGTGGTGTGGTTTGTACGGTGATGGTAATCGGGGAAGTATAAGTTGATGAATAACAAATATTGCCGTTTAGTGTTGATACTGTCCTTCGTTGATAACTGGTTGTTGCAGTTAAAGTAGGAGGTTGATAGGTATCAGCAACTTGTCCGGAAATGTCGACATAATTACCTGTTGCATTTGTTTGCCATTGATAAGTAATAGTAGCACCAGAACCTCCGGTACCTGCTGTTGTTGATGTTAATTTAGCAGGATCAGTGCTGTAACAAATAGTCTGAGCTGTAGCAATCTCTCCGGCAGTTGGTGCTTGGGATTGAACGGTAATAGTCATCGGGGTGGTATAATCCGAATAACAAGCATTGGAGCTAAGTGTTGATACCGTTCTCCGTTGATAACTGGTTGTTGCAGTTAAAGTTGGCGGTTGATAGGTCGCAGCAACTTGTCCGAGAATATCGGCATAAGTACCTGTTGCATTTGTTTGCCATTGGTAAGTAATAGTAGCACCAGAATCTCCGGTACCTGCTGTTGTTGATGTTAATGCAGCAGGAGCAGTGCTGTAACAAATAGTCTGAGCTGTCGCAATCGCTCCGACTGTTGGTGTTTTGGATTGAACAGTGATAGTTCTTGGGGTGGTATAAGCAGAATAACAAGCATTGGAGTTAAGTGTTGATACCGTTCTCCGTTTATAACTGGTTGTTGATGTTAAAGTTGGCGGTTGGTAGGTTGCGGAAAATTCTAAGGGAATGTCGACATAAGTACCTGTTGCATTTGTTTGCCATTGATAAGAAATAGTAGCTCCAGTTCCTCCAGTTCCAGCAGTTGATGATGTTAATCCAGTTGGAGCAGTGCTGTAACAAATAGTTTGAGCAGTTTGAATAGCTCCTGCTGTAGGAGTTTGGGATTGTACGGTGATTAAGATAGGTGCTGTATTGGCAACCAGACAAGTACCACTTTGCACAACTGCCCTAAAATAAGTACTTGAAGTAAGGTTCCCAATATTCGTACTTGTTAAGGTTGTCGATGTTATAGCAAGGTCACTTACGCCAGTTGTAAATCCGGAATCTGTAGCCTTTTGCCATCTCGAAACGGTTCCTGTTTTTCCGCTTAGCGTAAGGTCGGCTGGAGGAGTATTATAACAGATCGTTTGAGCCGAAGATACAGTTCCTGCAACCGTTGTTGGATCGACTCCCATGGTAACATTCTGAGTAAATGCAGTGGTGCAGTTGGGTGTTGCACTTGTTACAGTGATGCCTGTTATTTGAAGAGTTTGTCCATCATTCCCTGCATTTAACGCGGCGGAAGTGAAACTGGCAACGCCTGAGGAATTGGCTACAACTCCAGCAACTGCTGTTTGCTGAGTATCATTAATTTTATAATCGATGGTAGAAGTACTACTTGCCAGTAATCCGGTTAAGCTTATTATTGCTGGAGAACCGGCACAAACCCTTGTTGGCTGGGATGCGCCAGTAAGTGTTGGTAATGGATTTGTTACAAATGCCCCGGAAATTAGACTAGTCACATTTCCACAAGTCCCGGAAACAATACAATAGTAATAAAGAGTTCCTGCCGTGGTGCTTTGAGGTGTGTAGCTAGCTGTTTGAGCTCCATTAGCAGTTAGAAGAGACGTTCCACCAGTAGTACTTGCCGTGGCGTTTTTGTACCATTGGTAGGTTATACTTGTTCCAACTGCGTTTACTGATATTGCACTAAATGTTCCATTAGTACATTGTGTTTGAGTTGCAGTTGATTGGCTATTTATCGCAGTCGCAACATTGGTTATGAATGCCCCTGATACAGTACTTGTCAAATCAGTTCCACAATTAGAATGAACAACACAATAGTAATATTTTGTTCCTGCGGTTGTTGCTTGTGGAGTATAGCTAGCTGTTTGCGCTCCATTAGCAGCTAATAAAGAAGTACCGCTAGAATTACTTGCGGTTGCATTACTGTACCACTGATAGGTAAGAGTTCCTGTTCCGGTGGCAGTAACAGAAATAGCGCTAAAGGCACTGCCGATACAAGCGGTTTGTGTGGTTGTGCTTTGTGAACCAATTGCCGTTGCCGGATTTGTAATAAATGCTCCTGATACAGTACTTGTCACATTTGTACCGCAATCAGAATGCACAATACAGTAGTAGTAGAGAGTTCCTACAATTGTTGCCTGAGGGGTATAACTGGATGTTTGTGCTCCATTTGCTGCCGCCAAAGAAGTGCCGCCGGAATTGCTTGCTGTTGTATTACTGTACCACTGATAGGTAAGAGTTCCTGTTCCGGTTGCAGTAACAGAAATAGCGCTAAAAGTACTGCCGATACAAGCGGTTTGTGCCGAAGTACTTTGTGATCCAATTGCAGTTGCAATATTGGTTAAAAATGCTCCTGAAACAGCAGAAGTTGCTGACCCACAAGTTCCGGTAACAATGCAGTAGTAATAAAGAGTTCCTGCGGTTGTTGCTTGTGGAGTATAGCTAGCTGTTTGTGCTCCATTAGCAGCTAATAAAGAAGTACCGCTAGAATTGCTTACGCTTGTATTACTGTACCATTGGTAGCTAAGAGTCCCTGTTCCAGTGGCAGTAACAGAAATAGCGCTAAAGGTACTGCCGATACATGCGGTTTGTGCCGAAGTACTTTGTGATCCAATTGCAGTTGCAATATTGGTTAAAAATGCTCCGGAAACAGCACTGGTTGCTGACCCACATGTTCCGGTAACAATGCAATAGTAATAAAGCGTTCCGGCAGTAGTAGCAAGAGGAGTATAGCTGGCAGCAGTTGCACCGCCAATTTCAGTTCCACCAGAGTTGCTGGAAGTCGCATTACTATACCATTTATAGCTTAATGTTCCTGTTCCAGTGGCAGTAACAGAAATAGCGCTAAAAGTACTGCCGATACAAACGGATTGTGCCGAAGTGGTGGGTTGTGTAGTTATTGATGTTGCTGCATTTACCGTAATTGTTCCCGTTGCATTAACCGTACCACAACCTCCGGTTAGTGGTATGCTGTAGTTAAATGTACCTGATGCGGTTGGTGTTCCGCTGATGGTAATGACATTACCCGACCATGTGGCCGATACACCAGCTGGCAACCCATTTGCTCCGGATACGCCACTATTGAATATGCCAGTAGCTCCGGTGGTTGTATATTTAATATCTGTAATTGCGGTGTTGATACACTTGATTTGTGCATCGGTACCCGTTGTAGAACTTAATGTTACGGTGTTATTTGCTGATATTGTTACCGCTTGACTTTTAGATATAGTTCCGCCACATCCTCCAGTTATGGTATAAGTTATATTGCAGCTTCCCGCAGCAACTGCGGTCACAACACCTGTACTTGCATTTACTGTAGCAACATTAGCATTGTCGCTACTCCAGGCACCAGTCCCTCCACCTAAAACAACTGTGTTTGCCGTATAGGTCGCTGTACCTGCAATGCAAAGAGGAGTCGTTCCACTTACCGATGCAATGCTAGCCGTTGCATTTACCGTCACAGCCAAACTACTAGCCGCACTTGATCCACTGGCGTTATTCGCAGTTACTGTTATATTTCCGTTTTGTCCGGCAGTTCCGGTGGTAGCCGTTATTGAATTGGGTGTTGGGTTTGCGGTGATTGTCCAGCCGTAGGGAACGGCCCAGGTATAGCTGGTAGCTCCGGTAACGGCAGTAATGCTGTAAGTTTGACCGGTTAAACCAGGGCATTGGGGTGTTGTGCCGGTTATTGTTCCTGGGTTTTCCGGCACCGCAGGAATTGAGGGACCGAATGAGCGTATGGCTCTAACTTTTTCCGCGTTGTCTTTATGTCCATTTCCCTGGGATCCTCCCGTATTTTGATACCAGGCATTTGAAACTCCTGTTTCACTTGAACTCCAATATTCCCCAGATGCACTAACGTTATTATTCAAATAGAGTTTGTATAGTTCGTCTTTGCTAGGTAAATACCAGTCAGTATAACCACCACCAGTGTAGGCTCGGCAGAGCCTTGCAGGTATACCTGTCGTTGCACAACCCGCTACAATATCTAATGTATTTTGGTAACCGGTGCCTAATGCTGTTCCCGCAGCTCCTGATATATCGGTTCCTGTACATCCCCAAACAATGGAAGCACTTTGGTCGGTTGTGGCGGCAATTAAACCTCGGATCTGTCCATCAGAAACATAGCCGGGATCTCCTGATTGCAGAATGTAAAATATCTTACCGCCTTGGTAAGTGTCGCCAATAGTTTGAGCCATTGAATTCATGGCCATTCCCAGAAAGATTATTCCAAAAGCTATAGTTGTAAAGAACGATTTCAAGAAACGTACTTTAGGTTTCAGATTGGTGTGTAGATGTTTTTTCATAGATCAGGTATTTTGGAACATCGTAATTCGTTTCACTTCAAAAAAATTGCACTATGCCATTTACATCGCGAGATCGGTAGTATTGCCTTTCAGCTGGCTTTTCACGGTAAAAATAGTCAGACCGTTTGCAGCAGACCGCTCTTCCACACTTACATAAACTGTACTTCCTGTGGAAAAGTTAAAATTTGATAAAAAATGTCTTTGGTTCTATACCTCAGCACGTTATGTTTTCCCCTTCACAAAACGAGTAGATTTTCCGGATTTGAAGCTACTAATTCTTAACTAAATGTGAAATTCGGCATGTCGGAGAGTTGCCTCTATAGTGGCAGTTTATGTTAATTTTTCCGCTGAAAATCCCGTCTGGTAAGACAATGCAATAAGTTTGCATCAGCTTTCGTTGTTAATTTATCTTTGGCGTTGTGTTTTGTTAAGTGTCAGAATATCAACATCTTTAATTCTTGTTTTTTGACGTGTTTTAGTTCTTATTTTGAAGTTTTTCAGTTACTAACAATCCGGTAGGTGTGAATGGGTGGTTGTGTTCATAAATATTTGAAAAAAATCACGTCAAGCCCTTTGAATCCTAGTCGTGGCGGGTTATCCGGACGAAAGATCACTTCTGCTGTTTGTTTTTCGGCCTGAAGGGCCGGTATATCTTAGCCCAAGGTAAGTTAGGAACGAACGTCACCCGGGTAAATGAAACGCCGAAGATAACCGTCCGCGCAAACACCTTGTTCAAAAAGAATGTCTTTATCCGGACGGAATGGAGCAACTATTCATTAGAATGGTATGTTGCCGTATTTCGTCCGAAAGAAGATTCGTGTTTTGCTTGGCCTTTCCTCGCGGACGATTTTCCGGAATCGCAAATATATTTCTACCGACCGATAGCCGCGATGCGGCTTAATAGAAGAGGACCGACTCTGTGAAACTCTGTTTCCTCTGTGGTAAATAATGTCATTCAAGGTGAATTCATCCGCAACCCATAGCCTGAGTAGTCCGCCGGCCGCGCCGAAGGCGGTTCGTTGATGAGTACCAAATATGTTCTGGCTATATAGATGGTATGTCACAGATGTTAAACCATAAACTCCTCGTTGCAAACCTACCGTGTGTACACATTTTTTCGGGTTGTATTTGCTTTCAATGATGTTCCGTTCCTCCGGAACTCTTTGATAGATAATCTATCAATGTCTGCGGCTTAAAATCCGCGGCTACCACATAAATCATCCCTTCGGGATTTACATGTAAGAGCCGTAGGCTCGTGTTATATTGTAGGGATGGAATTTATTCCGTCCATAGCGATAATCACCCTTGCCTTTTTGAGAGTCGTAGGCTCGAGGCATTTGAATTTGTGTACACACGGTAGGTTACAGATGTGGGGTAATCCGGGCGGTGGCAATTAAAGATCGCCTCCAGTTGCTATAGCAGCAACGGGAATAAGGATGCGGTGTTTTGTTGATGAACATTGCTGCATATTCGGTGTTTCGATTAAAAAGCTTATTTTTGGGGAAAGTTGAATTGGCATGGCAGATCAGAAGATTAGTTTACAACAACGATTGTTACAGAAACTTTCGCCACAACAAATACAGGTAATCAAATTACTCGAGATTCCTACAACCTTGCTGGAACAGCGAATTAAAAGCGAATTGGATGAAAATCCTATTCTGGAACTGATTGAGGGCGAGGATTCGGATGATAGTTATGATAATGATTCGGATGATTCGTCTTCAGAAGATGAGTTCTCTGTTGAGGATTACCTGAATGAGGAAGATGATGTTCCCAGCTATCGTTTATCGGCCAATAATTATTCGAAAGATGATAAAGCGGTGGATATGCCGTATTCTTCCGGAGTGAGTTTCCATGATTCGTTAATCGAACAACTTGGTCTTTCTGATCTGGGTGATGACGAGAAACTGATAGCCGAATATATTATTGGGAATATTGACGAAGATGGGTATTTACGTCGCGATTTGCTGTCAATATCCGATGATTTAGCTTTTCTCCGGAATATGGATGTAAAGCTCGAAGATTTGGAACGCTATCTGGAAGTTATTCAGGATTTTGATCCTCCCGGGATTGGTGCTCGTGATCTTCAGGAGTGTTTGCTGTTACAAATTCTACGAAAGAAGGGCAAAGATTCAACCTGTCTGGCAGCAAAAATTCTTCAGGATAATTTTGAAGAATTCACCCGAAAACACTACGACAAAATCATTAAGAAATATGATCTCACTGATGCCGAGCTGAAAGAAGCCATTGATGAGATTCTGAAACTGAATCCGAAACCCGGAAGTTCATATAGCAATCCGATGAGTAAATCGAATCAGGTGATTGTACCCGATTTTTTGCTTGACAATCAGGATGGAGAGTTTAATCTTAGCCTGAACCAGAAGAATGTTCCTGATTTGCAGTTAAATGGCACCTATATTGACCTGATGAAATCGTACGCTGTGAATAAGAGCAAAGCTTCCAAAGATCAAAAGGAGGCCTTGTCGTTTATGAAGCAGAAGCTCGATTCGGCCAAGTGGTTTATTGATGCGATTCGTCAGCGTCAGCATACCCTGATGCTTACCATGTCGGAGATTATTAAATTTCAGCACGAGTTCTTCTTGGATGGTGATGAAACAAAGCTTCGTCCAATGATTCTGAAAGACATTGCAGATCTTACCGGTCTTGATATTTCAACTATTTCGCGGGTTTCGAACAGTAAATATATCCAAACGCATTTCGGAATTTATCCGTTGAAATATTTCTTTTCTGAAGGAATGCAAACCGATACCGGCGAGGAAGTTTCGACCCGGGAGATTAAGACTATTCTTCAGGAGTGCATTGCCAATGAGGATAAACGTCGTCCGGTAACCGACGAAAAGCTTGCGCTGATTCTGAAAGAAAAATCGTATGTTGTGGCACGACGAACGGTGGCTAAGTACCGCGAACAGCTTGGAATACCAGTTGCCAGAATGAGAAAAGAATTGTAAAGAAAAAATCATGTATACCAATAAACCACTTCAGCAAATTGCCCGGATTGTATCACTGGTTTTTCATCCATTGATGATCCCAACTATCGGATTCCTATTGTTGTTGAATTCGGATTTTTATTTTGCCCTTTTACCATGGACGGTTAAACGGTTTATTCTGTTTGCTGTTTTTTTGTCGACAGGAGCTTTGCCTATGCTAAGTATTGGACTGCTGGCAATAAGCCCAAAGTTTGATATCAGAATGACAAAAAATACAGATCGCGTTTTGCCGTTGGTCTTAAGTGCGATTTTTTCCTATATGGGCTATTTGATTCTTCGCCGTATTGCTGTCTCCCCAATTTTTAACCTCTTTCTGATTGCTTCGATTCTGGTGCAGGTTGCTTTGTTGGTGGTTTCCCTAAAATGGAAAATCAGTGCTCATGCAGCCGCAATAGGTAGTTTGGTCGGTGGCTTTTTTGCCTTGTCTTTCCGCCTTCAGGAGAATCCGGTATATACCTTGACTGGCTTAATCCTGATTGCCGGAGTTGTTTGTTCAGCCCGACTTATCTTACGAAAGCATACCCGGACTCAGGTGTACGCCGGTTTTACACTTGGATTCCTGATTATGAATCTGATATTTTTGTTGGTATAAGATCGATCCAGCGAATTTACACCAATCCGTTTCGTTTCAGCAGTGCAGCCGACGTCGGTTCTTGCCCACGGAAAGCCTTGTACAATACCATTGGATGTTGGCTTCCTCCTTTTTCGAGGATATTTTCACGGAAAGAGTCGGCTGTTTTACGATCGAAAATTCCATTTTCCTGAAATACCGAGAATGCATCGGCATCCAAAACTTCGGCCCATTTGTAGCTGTAATATCCGGCATCGTAACCTCCCGAGAAAATATGCGAAAACGCGGTGCTTTGAAGGCTTCCTTCAACAGGTTCAAATAAATCGGTTGATGCAATGGCTTTCAATTCAAAGTTCGTCAGATTTTCTTCAACGGGCATTTCGCGGTGGTGGTAGGCCATGTCGAGCATACCGAAGCTTAATTGACGTTCCATTTGGTAGGCTGCCTGAAAGTTCTGCGCTTTCTTTATTTTTTCGATCAGCTCTTCGGGCATCTTTTCGCCGGTTTGATAGTGTACGGCAAAGGTGTCGAGCCATTCTTTTTCGTAGGCCCAGTTTTCGTGTATTTGCGAAGGAAGTTCAACAAAATCCCAATAAACATTCGTTCCTGATGTCCCTGCAAACTGGCATTGCGAAAGCATTCCGTGCAGTCCATGACCAAATTCATGAAGAAAGGTTGTTACTTCATCAAAGGTCAGCAGGGAAGGAGTGGTTTCGGTTGATTTTGAAAAGTTTGTTACCAGCGAAATGTGCGGACGAATGTTGTTCCCGTTGATGTTCGATTGCGATCGGTAATCGGTCATCCAGGCTCCGGAACGTTTGCCTTCGCGTGGGAAAAAGTCGAGGTACAGAACTGCGATGAAATCTCCTTTTTCATTATATACTTCGTAAGCCATCACATCCGGGTGGTAAACTTCGATGGCTTTGTTTTCTTTAAGTCCCAGTCCGTATAGTTTGTGAGCCAGTTGGAATACTCCCGAAATCACTTTTTCGAGCTGCAGATATGGTTTTACTTCTTCGTCGGTGTAATCGTATTTTTCTGATTTGAGTTTTTCTGAATAGTATCCCCAGTCCCAACGTTGCACGGTACCTTCCAGTCCTGCCTTTTTTGCATATTCCTGAACTTCGGCAAATTCCTTGATTGCGAATGGTTTTGATGCAAGGTGAAGTTCTTCCAGAAAAGCATTTACTTTTTCTGGTGTCTCGGCCATTCGCTCCTGAAGTTTATACGTTGCGTGGGTTTTGAATCCCAGCAAATGAGCTTTCTTAATGCGTAATTCAACGATTCGTTTTATCAGTTCGTTGTTGTCGTTTTCGTTGCCGTGATTAGCTCTGGAACTTGATGCCCTGAAGATTTGTTCGCGAAGAGTACGGTTGTCGGCATATTTCATGAACGGAACATAGCTGGGGTATTGCAGGTTGAAAAGCCATCCTTTTTTGTCTTTTGATTGAGCTTCCTGTGCAGCCATTTCAACGATCGATTCGGGAAGTCCGTTTAGCTCTTCTTTTCTGGTAATCAGTAATTCGTATGCGTTGGTTTCGGCCAGTGTGTTTTGCTGATATTTCAGTCCCAGTTGCGAAAGTTCTTTGGTGATTTCACGATAGCTTGCTTTGTCTGATTCGTTCAGGTTGGCTCCGCTTCGTACAAAACGGCGGTAGGTATTTTCGAGTAAGGTATTCTCTTCAATATTCAGGTTCAGGTCTTCGCGCTGGTCATAGACTGTTTTGATCCGGGAGAACAGTTGTTCGTTCAGGGTAATGTCGTTCCCAAAATCCGATAGTTTAGGAGCAATCTCCTGCGCGATCTCCTGCATTTCATCGCAGGTTTCAGCCGAATTCAAGTTAAAAAAGATGCTTTTAATCCGGTCGAGTCGCTCTCCGGCCTGATCCAGCACAACGATGGTGTTTACAAAGTTTGGTGCTGCCTGATTAATAATGATTTTCTGAACTTCGTTTTTAGCTTCCTCAATTGCTGCATCAAATGCCGGAAGGTAATGCTCAATTTTAACAGAGTTAAAAGGAGCCGTTTGATGGATGGTCTGAAATGGTATTAATAGCGGATTTTCGGTATGTATGTTTTCGTTTGTCATTTTCGTTTTTCGTTTTAAACTTCGTGAGACTCGGCGTTTTACTTTGCGTGACTTTGCGGTTAAAAAAATCACTTCTTCTTTTTTTCTACCGACCATCCAAACTTTCCAATCGGGTCGCCAAGTTTGAAATAATGTCCATGCGAATAAACCAGCGGATTAGCTTTCTTTAGGCTAAATGCTTCGGTCTCCGGATCGATGTAGCGGTCATCAGCAATTACATTGACTACATCGGAAATGAACATGTGATGAGTTCCCAACTCAACGATCTCTTTAACCTTACATTCGATGCTAATGGGAGCTTCTGCAAGGATCGGAGCTTTTACAATCGTTGCCGGAGCCGGAGTTAAACCCATTTCCTTCCATTTATTGTATTTGTCACCAGATCGAACTCCGCACCAGTCTGTTGCACGAGCCAGTTCTTCGGTGGTTAGATTGATTACAAATTCTCCGGTACGTTTAATGATTTCGTAGGAATGCCGGTTGGGTCGAACCGAAATGTAACACATCGGAGGGTCACTACAGATGGTGCCGGTCCAGGAAACGGTAATAAGGTTATATTCTTCGGGTGTTTCGCCACAGGTAACCAGTACCGCAGGAAGCGGATAGATCATGGTGCCGGGTTTCCAGTTTATCTTTGCCATTGGGATGCTGTTTTAAATTTATTGCAGTACAAAAAAACAAAAAAATAAACCACGGATCACACAGATTATTCCAGCGAAAAATAATCTGTGAAAATTCCCCGCCTGCTAATGCTACCGTGTGTACACATCTTTTTCTAATCTTATGCCTTCTATTATGAATCCCAAGCGCTCTAGTCCCTTCTTCAATACGATTACTCCTGGCGGGCCTTGAGAGTCATATCCTTTCCAACCACCCAA
>Ga0302286_10002363_pt1 | contig 13165 bp, 14 predicted proteins | sample III_Fen_E2_3_FD_198765 | JGI IMG/M metagenome (GOLD analysis project Ga0302286, IMG submission 198765) | Peat permafrost microbial communities from Stordalen Mire near Abisko, Sweden - III_Fen_E2_3 | ecosystem: Environmental > Terrestrial > Soil > Wetlands > Permafrost | place: Sweden: Abisko...
TGTAGCCCCATAATTCAATTGTTTCTTTATTTTTAAATCCTTCATAGCTTTTCATCCGCTGGATTTGTAAACCAATCGAGATTATCAAACTGGCTCATGCTTTCCCGACGTGTAGGGATCAGGCGATTTTCTAATCGCCTTTATTTACTGCGAATGTAATCGAAGAGGTCATTAGCCAAATAGCTGAACATCAAATTTCCAAATGTGGTTTGTGCCGGATTATTTCTATGCTCTTTTTACTGATTGAAATTGTAAATATTGTTATATTTGTAAAACAAGGTGCAGTGAAATGATTTGTAATTTTACTGCAGAAATTTCCGGATCAGGCTACGGTATTGTTTATCAGGTGACATACAATAATTTATGGGGAAATTAATTATAAAATTAGTAATAATATCTATTGGAATATGCATCCTTAGCATTATTCTTATTCGATTTTTATATTCAAATTCCAGTGATGTTGAATATAAAATGATGGAAAAGGAGCCTGGCAGAAGTTTTTATAAATTTATTGGTATTGTACCAGAAAGTTACAAAAAGCAATTCTCAAAGCAATTCTCAATAATAATTAATCAGAAAAAAGAAAATTTCACACTTTTTGAAATAATTAGAGTAGATTCTTTTTATGATGATTATAGTTATTTCTACATAAGGTTTAAAAATAAAAAAGGAGGGTTTCTTAAAGGAGAAATTGGCGATCCACGCAACGGGAATGGAAACTATTTGTGTTCCGCTATTAATATTCAATTATTTAATGAATATATAAATTCAAAGGGAATTATAAATGAAGATAGTATAAGAACAGAATATGTTAATTTATTAAAAAATAAAACGTCAAATTATCAATCATTTGCAAGAATAGAAAGTGTTAAACAAATGAGATATTTTTTACATGGAATACCCTTGTGGAAAAGAGGTGCAAATGATGCAAAGGATACAATTGATATAGAAAATCTAAAAATTTCTTTTGATAAAGAATTAGTTTATTGGATTCGATATGATGGCTTTTTTAAGTTTAAGTTTAGTTTTAAGGATGACCACACAGTTAGTAGCGTTGATTGTGAAAATATAGGGATATTAGATCCAAGATTGTTAAAGCTTTAGTTGAAAATATTCCTGCTCTTCGGGATATGCACTAAAGTTCGCACTTATCAACGCGACTATACTATCCGCGTTTTCATGTTCGGGATTTGTTGTCCCGTGATTCAATTGTTTCTTTATTTTTCCTCCACCATAATCTTTCAGCCGTGGGATTTAAGGCTGACGGGAATTATCAAACCAGCTAATGCCTGCCGGGTGTGTAGGAATCAGGCAATTTCTCAATCGCATTTATTAACTGCGATTGCAATCGGAGAGGGTGTCGGCAAAATCTGGGTATACAAATTTTTTAAAATTTTATGCCTCTTGAATTCTTAATTTTAGTAATGCTCCGGTGTGAGTGTATAATGCGTAGAATTTGTAGTTCTGCTTCATTAATGCGATAAATTATTAGGTGCGATTCGAGAATAATCCACCGATACATTTTAGATTTTGTTGGTAAGTGACGACATTCGGGGTATATATCGTAAAAAATTTCAAGACAACTGACCAATCTGTAAATCTCACTTTGGTATTTTTCAGCCTGAATTTTACCAAACGTTTCTAAGCCATACTTGTAAACATCAATAATATCCTGCTTAAATATCGTTGAGTATATTACAGATTTTGGCTTTTTTTCCATTCCTCAACGCTTTTCTTCAGTTCATCCAATGTCATAAATGGACCTTTTTCGGCTTCTTTAATCCCCGTTTTAAATTCACCAAGGTTTATTGATTCGCCAGGCAAAGCCCAGCTTATTTCTTTATTTTTTGTTGTTTTTGTTGTTTTCATGCCATTCTGTCTATTTACCCAATGCAAAGATAAATAAAGGTTCATCTATTTATTGTGGGACGTAAAGTATTTTTCAAAAATTACTGAATGGGCATACTTGTTGGATTGTTTTGTATTAAACTGGCTCATGCCTGTCGGGCGGATAGGAATCAGGTGGTTACTCAATCGCCTTTATTAATTGAGATTGCAATCGAAGAGGGTGTCAGCAAAATCAAGAGATTTCAATTGTCCAAAATTTCTGGGTTAAATTTCATCTGTTTTTATTCCTGATCTCGCCGATTGAATAGAAAATATCCGACAATTTTATCGCATTAATGAAAAAAAACGATTTCGTTACGGGGATACCAGCCGGATTAAAAAAATAACTATATTTGCACCGCTTAAAAAATGCGGATATGGCGTAATTGGTAGCCGCGCCAGACTTAGGATCTGGTGCCGAGAGGCGTGGGGGTTCGAGTCCCTTTATCCGCACAAAAAACCATTAAACCGTCTTTTTCCCTTAATGGAAATAGGGCGGTTTTTTTGTTGAAGGAGAGGTGAAAACTTCGTTTTAACCGAGTTTATTTGGATCAAAAAGTAGAAAATTATGCAAATTTCGAAGACAAGTATTGATGAATTGAACATCGTTGTCAAGATTACGATTGAAAAACAAGACTACGAGGCAACGGTAAATGAAACATTGAAAGATTACCGGAAAAAAGCCAATATGCCAGGTTTCCGTAAAGGAATGGTCCCAGCCGGTTTAATTAAAAAAATGTACGGCAAGTCAGCCTTGGCCGAGGAGGTAAATAAGCTGTTAAGTCGTGAGCTTACCAAATATATTGCTGATGAGAAACTTGACATTCTTGGCGAACCACTTCCTTCATTGACTGAAAAAGCAATCGTCGATTTCAACAGTGATGCTGATTTTGTATTTGCTTTTGATCTTGGATTGAGTCCCGAAATTAAACCTGATTTTGAAAAAATTGGCAAATTACCGTATTATGAAATAACCGTTGATAGTCAATTAATAGATAATCAGCTTGATGGTTATTCGAAGCGTTTTGGCGAGAATGTTCCTGCCGAAATCGTTGGCGAAAAAGAAACTGTCAATGGTGATTTTGCCCAGCTTGATGCTGAAGGAAATATTACTGAAGGTGGTATTGCCTCTCAGGGTGTGCAGGTTTCTGTGCAGTTGATCAAGGATGATACCGTTAAGGCGCTTTTCATAGGGGCGAAAGTTGGCGATGTTGTGAAATTCAATCCGAGATTGGCCCTGGCAAATGATCACGAGGTTACCCATTTATTGAAGGTAAAGGATGACCAGATTGATTCGGTCGATTGTGATTTCAATTTCACCATCAAGGCGATCAATACTTTTGTAGCTGCCGAAATTAACGAAGATTTAATCAGGAAGGTTTATGGCGACGACACTGAGGTTAAAACCATTGACGAAATGCGCGAGCGGATTCATACAGAATTAAAAACCAATCTTTTATATTCGAGTAATTATCGTTTTCTGATTGATGCTAAAGAGGCTCTGACTAACGCTGTAGCGATGCAACTGCCCGATGAGTTTTTGAAGAGATGGCTTGTCGAGACCAATGAAAAAGTCACTGCCGAGCAAATTGAAGATGAATTTGTCAATTTTCACAAAGATCTCGAATGGACCCTGATCAAAAACAAATTAGCCAAAGAAAATGAAATCAAGGTTGACGAGTCGGATATCGCAGCGATGGCGCGCGAAATGGCTCAGATGCAGTTCCTTCAGTATGGAATGGCCAATGTTCCAGAAGAGTATTTGAATAATTATGCAAATTCAATTCTTCAAAATAAGGAGCAGAAGCAGAAGATGGCTGAGAAAAAAATTGAGGATAAAATTCTTGAATTTATTAAGGAAAAAGCGGGACTTAATTTTAAGCAGGTCACCCAAAAGGAATTCGACGATCTGTTTGAAAAATAAAGTCGTATCATAAATCGCAGTATTTTTTTAACTTTGTAGGGCAATTCGTTTATCAGGGAGTAGCATTCCTGAGGTAGCCGAATTGTTTTACAAAGTTTTTCATTTAAACAGGATTGTATTATGAGCACAAATAATGACGAATTCCGCAAATACGCAACAAAGCATTTAGGTATCAGTAGTCTGAGCCTCCATAAATATGAATCGATTTATGCCAATGCTTATATTTCTCCGACGATCATCGAGGAACGGCAGATGAACGTTGCCCAGATGGACGTTTTTTCCCGTTTGATGATGGATCGCATTATCTTTCTTGGTATTCCGATCGACGATTATGTGGCCAATATTATTCAGGCGCAGTTATTATTTCTTGAATCATCCGATCCCGGAAAAGATATTCAGATCTATTTTAATTCCCCGGGTGGGTCCGTCCATGCCGGATTGGGGATTTACGACACGATGCAGTATATCAATTGCGATGTCGCCACAATCTGCACCGGGATGGCAGCCTCAATGGCGGCTGTGTTAATGACAGCCGGAACAAAGGGGAAACGTTCAGCCTTGAAACACTCGCGGATTATGATCCACCAACCAATGGGCGGTGCTCAGGGACAGGCTTCAGATATTCAGATTGTTGCAAAGGAAATTGCCAAATTAAAAACTGAATTGTATCAGATTATTGCAGATCATTCAGGTCAGACAATTGAAAAGGTTGAATTGGATTCGGATCGCGATTACTGGATGACCTCTCAGGAGGCAAAGGATTATGGAATGATTGATGATATCCTGATCCGTGTAAAAAAGTAGTTTTGGGGGCTTGTTCCCAATAAGTAACTCTTATTTTGTATAATGAAGAAAATGGATAAGTGCTCGTTTTGTGGCAGGGATAAGAAAGATGTTCAGATCCTGATTGCCGGTATGGAAGGTCACATTTGTGAAAACTGTATCGAGCAAGCTCATGCCATCATCGACGAGGAGTTTAAGAAAAATAAAAATTTTGATCTTACGGGCGTTGAATTGAAGAAGCCAAAGGAAATTAAGGCTTTTCTTGATCAGTATGTGATTGGTCAGGACGATGCTAAGAAAGTATTGTCAGTCGCTGTTTACAACCACTACAAGCGGTTAAATCAACATGCTGATGATGAGGGGACTGAAATTGAAAAGTCAAATATTATCCTTGTCGGGCCAACCGGTACGGGTAAGACATTGCTGGCAAAGACCATCGCAAAAATGTTGCATGTGCCATTTACAATTGTTGATGCAACGGTATTAACCGAAGCCGGATATGTTGGCGAAGACATTGAGAGTTTACTGACACGCTTGCTTCAGGTGGCTGATTATAACGTTTCAGCCGCTGAACGTGGCATTGTTTTTATTGATGAGATTGACAAAATTGCCAGGAAAGGTGATAACCCATCTATTACGCGCGATGTTTCCGGTGAAGGTGTTCAGCAGGGATTATTAAAACTTCTCGAAGGTTCGATCGTTAATGTTCCGCCACAGGGTGGACGTAAACATCCCGAGCAGAAAATGATACCTGTCGATACAAAAAATATTTTATTTATTTGTGGAGGCGCTTTTGAGGGGATCGACCGTAAAATTGGGCAGCGTTTAAATACAAAAGTTGTCGGATACAAAGCCAGTCTGGACAGTGGCGTAGTCGACCGGAATAATTTGCTGCAGTATGTTTCTCCACAGGATCTCCGCTCATTCGGGCTGATTCCGGAGATCGTGGGCCGCTTACCTGTCCTTACTTATCTGGTTCCGCTCGAAAGAGAAGCGTTAAGACGAATCCTGACAGAGCCAAAGAACTCAATCATTAAGCAATACCAGAAATTGTTTAAGATGGATGGGATAAAAATAACTTTCCTCGAAGATACACTATATCTTATTGTTGATAAGGCGATTGAATTTAAGTTGGGTGCGCGTGGTCTGCGGGCTATCTGCGAAACAGTGATCATGGATGTGATGTTTGAAATGCCTTCAGGCTCAAATACTGAAGTTGTTATAACACCTGAGTTTGCTGCAGAAAAGATTGATAAATTAAGTTCAATCAGGTTAAAAGCGAGCTAAATCTGCCTTGTGTATCAAAAAAATGTCGTTTTGCAAAAGCAGAACGACCTTTTTTTGATCCATCCGGATTTTATTCCGGCATTTTATAAACAATTGAATTAATGTTCATTCCGGCACCAACTGAGGTGAGGATGATGACATCACCTTTCTTAATCTGGTGATCTTCCATTTTGTCTTTGAGAACCAGATCAAGAAGTGTTGGAACTGTTGCAGTTGAGGAGTTTCCAAACCGTTGGATGGTCATAGGCATCACACTTTTATCGTATTCGCGAATACCGTAAAGTCTGAAAACCCTGCTTAGAATTGCTTCATCCATTTTTTCATTTGCCTGATGAATTAAAACTTTACTAACATCGTTAAGATGAAGTCCAACTTTATCCAAACTATCCTTAACAACGCCAGGTACGTTACTTAAGGCATAAGCATATACTTTAGCACCAAGCATCCTCAGATAAAAGTGATCACGCGGAACATTTGGATTAAGAGAGTGACTTATATTAAGCATGTTTTGGTCAAAATCGGACCGGCTGGCATGTGATAAGATCCCGACGGGAACATCGCTTTCCAACGCTTCAACAATCACAGCACCTGCCCCATCCGAAAAAATCATCCGGTCACGATCAAAGGGATCAGCAACTCTTGAAAGAACATCGGCTCCAATAACCAATCCGCGCTTAAAGGTACCACTTTTTACATAGGCATCAGCAATAATCATTGCAGTAGTCCATCCTGGACAACCGGAAGTGACATCGTTTGTTAAAATCGCTGGATTACGAATTCCCAGTTTTGTTTTAACCCGATTTGCCAATGAAGGGGTCAGATCAGTTTGCAGCACTCCATGCACCATATCACCGAAATTATGTGCAAAAAGGATAAACTCAAAAGTTTCGGGATCAATTCCTGAAGTTTCGATGGCATCGCGTGCAGCAAATGTAGCAAGATCACTTGTAACCTGATCATCTTCAGCATATCGGCGCTCTTCGATATTTGTAATTTCGTTAAATTTACGGATGATTTCTGAATTTGGTGTTTCAAATTTCGTATTGGTTGCCGGATCATAAAATTCAGCATCCAGAAAAAAATCGTTTGTGATAATTCTGCCTGGGATGTAAGATCCTGTGCCAGCAATTACAGTATAAACTTTTTTAGTCATATCAATTATTTACTATTCGTAAGTGTTGTATTAATAAGTTTTTCTAATCGAAATATGTGGCCATCATAGACTCCGTAAGTACACTCTTTAAACCAGTCGCCGAGGATTATTAATTTACTGTTTTCGGCTAATTGAAATTCAAGTGCGATGTGTCGGTGACCAAACACAAAGTAATCAAAATGTTTTGTTTTCAATAATTTTTGGGCAAATATAATCTGATGTTCTCGTTGCTCGCCTAAAAAACCTTCACCATCAACACCTTTGTTCAGCCTGCTGTTCTTTGACCAGTAATGCGCCAACCGGAAGGATAAATCGGGATGAACTTTGGCGAAGGCCCACTGGGCGACCTTATTATGGAAAAACCTTGTGAGTAATTGATATTTTTTATCTGTTTTCCCGGGATCATCGCCGTGCGAGAGATAAAATTTCTTTCCGAAAAATTCTGTTTCAAAGGCTTCGTGATGGATGATCATCCCGGTTTCATGGGGCAGGTAATCAAAAACCCAAATATCATGGTTCCCGGTGAAAAAGTGAACCGGAATTCCGCTATCGCAAATCTCCGCAATTGCTCCAAGTACGCGCACAAATCCACGTGGAGCAACTTTTCGATATTCGAACCAGAAATCAAAAATATCTCCCAGGAGAAAAATTGCTGCTGCATCGTTTTTGACTTGACGTAACCAGTTAACAAACAGCAGTTCTCTTTCGTGGTTATGCTTGAGTGCCGGTGACCCAAGATGAACATCGGAAGCAAAATATATTTTTTTCGACAACTCCAAACCTAATTATGCGCTAAATGAAAATCGTACTTTATGTATGGGCAAAGATAGACCTAAAAAGCAATTTTTCAAGATTACTTGAGAATTTTGCTTAATGTTTGGTTCAATGCAGGTCCTTCCAGGTTTCGCCCAATAATGTTTCCTTCCTTATCCAGCAAATAATTAAAAGGAACCTCCTTTATATTATAATTGAATATTGCCTGTTTGCTTCCTTTCATGTCTCCGACATTTATGCAGCTCAAATTATCGGAGGCAACGGCTTCCATCCAGGCTGCCCGGTCGTCATCAATACTTACCATAAAGATCTCGAAGCCTTTGTTTTTATATTTATTGTAGATTTCTGAAAGTACAGGATTGACAATGCGGGAATTACGATCTTTGGCCGACCAGAAGTGGAGCAGCACATGTTTTCCGTGAAGTGACCATAAACTCCGTTCATGGCCGTCGGCATCGGGCAGCACAATGTTCGGGGTATTGACAGCATTTTGCTTGATGGCGGCTGACAATTTTTTGCTGTTCTCTGATTTAATAATTTGAAGTGTATTATTGTATAATGCAATAACTTGTTCATTTTTAGGGTATATCGAATAGAGTGCCGATGCTGCTGTTTTCATTGTCAGCAAGTCGTCAATCACAAAGTTGTTTTCATCCCATTTCTGATAGAGCGCGTAAACAGCAGATAATGAAAATGGATTTCGCTTAACAAATGCAGTCAGGTAATTGCAATGTTCTGAAGTGACACTTTTATATTTTAAGTCCCACTCTCCAATTTTTGAGCTGTAAAGAGGGTCGTTCTTATGTGAATTATAGAGTTTTTGTAAAGAATCGGCCTGAAGTTTTGCAGTATAAAACCGATTGTCGAGATCATGCAAAATTTTGGATCCTATTGATCCGGTAACGTTGTAGTCGCGTGTGAAGTTTTTATACGATCCTTTGATAAAGGCATTTTCCGTGGAATCGACCAATAATGTAATAAAACTGCTTTTCGAAAGTTTCAAAAGGTAAAATGCCGGAGATGAGGTATTCCCTTTGAATTCGAATTTCCCTTCCTTATCAAGTTTGACCGAATCTAAATGTAAGGGGCTGCTTACCACTATCTTATTGAAATAGATCGTTTTCCCTGCGCCGCCATCCAATTGTCCCGAAATGGTGAAATTTGTTTTCTTTCCGCAGGCAATCAGGACAGAAAGAACAATAAAAAAATAAAATGCTTTTTTCATCAAAGATTGGATATTAGTCTATAATTGAATTGTTTTTAATATTTTATCATTTGCTAATGTGTTTTAGCCCGCATATCGATTACACGAATCAATCGAAACAAAAGTATAAATTCCTTGTTAAAACCCATCAAAAGATTAAGTTTTATACGGCAATTATCGGCTATTGCCAGATTAAGAGGCTTTCTGCAAAAATATTTTGACTATTTTTGCAGTCTGTAAATTTGGTTGTGTGCAAATTCATTACGATTTAGATAATTTTCAAGCTTTAAATCCAGTGGTCACCATCGGAACTTTTGATGGCGTTCATTTGGGGCACCGTGAAGTAATTTCGGAACTTAAACGGATCAGCGTTCTTTCTGGCGGAGATTCTGTCGTTTTTACCTTCGAACCGCATCCCCGGATCGTGATTATGCCGCAGGAAGATTCGCTCAGATTACTGTCAACAAAAGATGAGAAAATCAGACTGATGGAGGAAATTGGAATCGATCATCTTGTAATTTATCCGTTTACGATCGAATTTTCGAAATTATCCTATAGCGAGTTTGTTACGAATATTCTCGTTGCGAAAATGAACATCTCGAGCCTTGTTGTCGGATACGATCACCGGTTTGGACAGGGGCGCAAAGGAAATTTTAACTCATTGGAGTTGCTTTCTGATGCATTGAAATTTAAGGTTGAGCAGTTGTCTCAGTTGCAGGTTGGGCAGGAAATTGTTAGTTCTACAAAAATACGGTCTGCACTTGAAGCCGGTGATATTGCGAAAGCTAATAAATACCTTGGTTATCGCTATATGATGTCGGGTAAAGTTATTGAGGGAAAGCAGCTTGGACGTACAATTGGTTTTCCGACTGCGAATATCGAGAATTTTGATCGCCATAAACTTGTCCCGGCTGACGGTGTATATGCCGTAATGGTTGAAAGTGGAGGAGTGACCTATCAAGGTATGTTGAATATTGGTTATCGACCGACCGTCAATTACAATGTAGATCATAAAAGCATCGAAGTTAATATTTTCAATTTTGATAATGACATTTATAATTCGGATATTACTATTAATTTTGTGGCGAAGATCCGGAATGAACAAAAATATTCAGATATCGATGCTTTAAAGGAACAACTTGTCAGGGATCGGATTATTGCCTTAGACATTCTTTCGGAGGACTATACAGAAAATCATTTTAAATAGCTAACATATAATAAGATAATAAGAATTCAATATGATATCACAAAAAGAAAGTTTTAAAGTTAAGGATATTTCATTGGCCGCTTTTGGTCGCAAAGAGATTGAAATTGCAGAAAAAGAGATGCCAGGCTTGATGTCGTTACGTAAAAAATACGGAGACCTGAAGCCATTGAAAGGTGCCCGGATTATGGGATCTTTACACATGACCATTCAAACTGCCGTATTAATTGAAACTTTGGTTGAGTTGGGTGCCGAAGTAAGATGGTGCAGTTGCAACATTTTTTCTACTCAGGATCATGCAGCAGCAGCAATTGCCGCCGCAGGTGTTCCTGTATTTGCCTGGAAAGGTGAAACATTGGCTGAATATTGGTGGTGTACAGAGCGGGCACTCGATTTTGGAAATGGTAACGGCCCGATGTTGATTGTTGATGATGGCGGTGATGCAACGATGATGATCCATCGCGGATATGAAGCCGAAAATAATGCTGCAATTCTTGATGCTCCGGTAAGTGCAGAAGATGAAATTGAATTAAACAAGATATTAAAGCAAGTCATCTCAGCTGATTCCGATCGCTGGCATCGTCAGGCTAAGGAAATAAAAGGTGTTTCTGAGGAGACAACTACAGGTGTTCACCGGCTTTATCAAATGGTTGAACAAGGTAAATTGCTTTTTCCTGCTTTTAATGTAAACGATTCAGTCACGAAATCTAAATTTGATAACCTTTACGGTTGTCGCGAATCGCTGGCCGATGGAATAAAAAGGGCTACAGACGTAATGATTGCCGGGAAAGTGGCTGTAATTGCCGGTTATGGCGATGTTGGAAAAGGTTGTGCCCACTCAATGAGATCTTATGGTGCACGGGTAATCATCACAGAAATTGATCCTATATGTGCGCTGCAGGCAGCAATGGAAGGTTTTGAGGTGAAAACGATGGACGAAGCCGTTACAGAAGGTAATATCTTTGTTACCACCACCGGAAACCTTGATATTATTACCGGTGAGCACATGGCTTCCATGAAAGACCAGTCAATAGTTTGTAATATAGGACACTTTGATAACGAAATTCAGGTTTCGCGTCTTGAAAAATGGACTGGAATAAAGAAGATTAATATTAAACCTCAGGTTGATAAATATATTTACGCTGATGGTCATGCAATTTTTCTTCTGGCAGAAGGTCGTCTTGTTAATTTGGGATGTGCAACTGGTCACCCGTCATTTGTAATGAGTAATTCATTTACGAATCAGACTTTGGCGCAGCTTGAGTTGTGGAATAAACAATATGAAGTTGGCGTTTATCGGTTACCGAAACACCTCGACGAAGAAGTTGCCAGGCTTCATCTTGAGCAGCTAGGGGTTAAACTTACAATTCTGACACCTGAACAGGCTGATTATCTTGGAATATCACCCAATGGGCCTTACAAACCCGATCATTACCGGTATTAAAGTACTTCGGACTAAAAAAACCTAAGCGGTAAGGAGTGTAGAATTTACATCTTCTTACCGCTTTTAGTTTGTAACCATGATGGTTTCAAATCCAGTACTTAGACTATAGCTTTGAAGATAATGGGTTGCAGGTCCTTTATGGGGCTGACCATTCACCATTAAATTAAATTCCGATCCGCATTTATTGCAAACACCGAAAAAATCGCTGCTGTAAATGGTCCCTGGCGGAGAAGTAAGGTTCTTAACTGCCTTAACAAGAACTGCCCCTGAATAATCTTTTTCATACGGACAACAGGCATCATAAGCCATATACTGATTCAAATCCGGATTGATGCAAACTACAATGACTCCTCTCACTCCTTCATTTTCGAATAAGACAGAATTTCCGGGAATCATTAAATGATTGTAATTTATTAGTGAAATGTGTAGACTTATTTTAACATAGGGTAAAAAAGTGTTCTGATCTTTTGAACAATTTATGGCTGAAAGAAGTAGTAGGAATAATATCGTAATTTTAGCGATTGGAACAGATGTTAATTTTGACATTTTATTAATTTAAAAGATCGCTAATTTAATTAAAAAGCAGGTATTTATTCCAAAATTAGATTGAAAATGTAATTTAATTGACGTAACAAATATTTTCAGGCGGATAGTTGCATTTTTCTTGAAGAATTTATTTAAGTTTGTATTTAATAAGATCTGGAAGGGTTCCGGCGTGCCGGAGTTCTTCTTATTTTTTATGTGTAATCAGCAAAAAATCACCACATGGGCAAAATTACTTATATCTCTGCCGAGGGATTAAAAAAACTTAAGGCAGATCTTGACCAAATGATTAATGTCGAACGGCCAGCTATTTCCAAAAATATTGGAGAAGCCATTGAGAAAGGCGATATTTCGGAAAATGCCGAGTATGATGCTGCCAAAGATGCCCAGGGAATGCTTGAGGCTAAGATTTCTTTGTTACAGGCTCAATTGGCTGGTGCCCGTATTATTGACCAATCAAAAATCGAGACGGATGTTGTTCAGATTATGAATAAGGTCACAATTAAAAATACGAAGAATAATTCTACCATGTCCTATACGATCGTTTCAGAGCATGAAGCGAATTTAAAACAAGGGAAAATAAGCGTTAATACACCTATTGCACAGGGACTTTTAGGGAAGAAAATCGGGGATTCTGTTGAGATTAAAGTTCCGTCAGGAGTAATCCCATTCGAAATTATTAATATTGAGCTTGGAATGTAATAGGCTTAATTATTGAGTGTTATGGCAAGTATTTTTACAAAAATTGTTAACGGTGAAATCCCTTGTTATAAAGTAGCTGAGGACGGGGAATTTCTGGCCTTTCTTGATATTTTTCCGCTTGCGATTGGTCATGTTTTGGTAATTCCAAAAGTTGAGATAGATTATTTATTTGATCTCGATGATCAAAAATATTTGGGATTAATGCTTTTTTCGAAACGGGTTGCGTTAGCTGTAAAAAAGGCGTTTCCGTGCAAAAAAGT
>Ga0302286_10002366_pt1 | contig 13162 bp, 12 predicted proteins | sample III_Fen_E2_3_FD_198765 | JGI IMG/M metagenome (GOLD analysis project Ga0302286, IMG submission 198765) | Peat permafrost microbial communities from Stordalen Mire near Abisko, Sweden - III_Fen_E2_3 | ecosystem: Environmental > Terrestrial > Soil > Wetlands > Permafrost | place: Sweden: Abisko...
CCCAAACAGCTCCTTCAAATTGCCATCTTTCACTGTTCCCAAATTAAGGTCACTCGCATTAATATTCGAGGATGTTTTCTTCTTATCATATTTGCTTTCCTTCGTTTTATTTATGCTAGTATCCACATGTTCTGCAATCGAATACACCTTATCACTTTTACTCCCCTGAATTCCTCCCAATTCCATAACTACCCCCCATATCTTTCGTAAAATACAAATCAATTAACTTCTGTTACATATATCGTAATATTGTAAATATTTCTTAATAGTAACCAAGTTCTACCATAAAAATTGTTTGCCTTCATTATCAATAAATATCGGACTATCGAGGTTTCTAATACCATCAAATAATTCGACTAGTTGACCGGCTGTTTCATATGGGTCCAGGTGAGCATTACTACCACCCATATCGGTTCTCATCCACCCCGGATGAACTGCTAAAACTATTACCCCATCCTTATTTAAATAGTTCGATAATAGCTTAGTTCCCATATTCAAAGCCGCCTTCGACATACAGTAATCATATTCCTTCTCTCGACCACAGCCTCCAATACTTCCACTTTCGGAAGATATATTAATAATCTTTGCTAATTCACTTTTTCTGATAAACGGCAGAAATGCTTTTACCACTCTTAAAGCACCCAAACTATTCACATTATAAACCTGTAAACAATCATCAATATCAGCTAACTCCAGAATTGCAGTCGAAGTAGCATTATGAATTGCAGCATTATTAATAAGAATGTCAATCCTATCCGTATATAGGCTGACTATTGAAGCCGCTTTTTCAACAGAAACAGTACTTGATAGTTCCATCGAAATCGGAATTAAGTGATCCGGATATTCCTTCTTAAGTTCCTTAATAAAAGGTGCCTCTATGTCCCTTACTCCTGCAAATACCATATCACCTTCTATTAAATATCTGCGCACAAAACATATACCAAGGCCTCTGGAAGCACCTGTAATTAATACTTTTTTATTCATTACATTTATCTCCTTTAAACTTATTAATCACTAGTTTTCTTATTATAGCGAAAATTTATTGCGGTAGCAATTATGCTAATAAGTAATATTTTATCTATTAGAATTTTATGTTAGCTATATGATCTTTATTGGAATTTAATTTGAACTTTATTTTGACTTCATTTTGAATTTCATCGAATTTCATTTTTAACTTCATTGAAACTTCATTGAAATATCATATCGAACTTCGTTTAAACTTAAGCCGGAATATTATCTTGTTTTTTATCGAACGTATGTTTGACTTTTAATATTTAAAATGCTATAATAAAATAAACTTAAGCGCTAAATTCACTATCAAAAAGACAAACATTAAATCATAAAATTGTACAATTATATATATTATACATGCAAAACACAGGTATAACTAACATATTGTAAAAATAACAGATGCAAAGTAAAAAACAGCAGATATAAAAACAGCTATAATAGCAACGAATCTTTTTATCCCAGCTTTGACCAAGGAGATATCATATCATGTATATCAATTACGATCATAAAATGTCATTTGAAGATAAGGTTATCCTTATGCAAGAGGATGCCCGCTATGATGTAGCAGACGCGCAGCTCTCCTATGGTTCTGAAGTAAGTGAACAGGAAGTTATACCCGACCCATCAATGTTTGCTGATATTCATTCCAAGCAGCTACCAGCTAAGGTTCCTAAGTCATTTCTCTCCAACATTTGTAGCTTCAACTGTGCATACTGTGGTTGCAGAGCCAGTCGCGATACCAATTCTAGATATTGCAACACCCCCAGAGAACTTGCTGAGTTTTCTCTCAAGCAAGCGAGGACTCAAGGTCATGGCATATTCATCACCTCTGCAATCTATAAAAACGCAAACTATACACAAGAACTAATTATCGAGACTCTACGAATATTACGCAAAGAATTATTCTATGATGGATACATCCATTCTAAGATCATGCCCGGTGTAGATGCAACCTTGATTGAAAAAACCGGCTTATTTGCTAACCGATTGAGTGTTAATATAGAAGTTGCGCAAAATGCAGGTTATGAAAGAGTTGCTAAACAAAAGAACAAAGAGAATATTCTGATTCCGATGCAACAGATCAGTAATCTTGTTAAGAATTCAAAGCAGTATAAGAACAATGGCTATCCTATCATAGCTAAGTCACAGACAACGCAACTCATGGCGGGCAGTGTTGAGGAAACAGACCGGACAATCATGTGCTTATCGAAAGCTTTATATAAGAAGTATGATCTAAGTCGTGTTTATTACACCGCCTTCCACTATGAGAATCAAGCGAAGGGTTATGAACTTCCTTTCACCGCTACACCTTTGTGGCGGGTTCGACGTCTTTACCAAGCAGATCGCCTGATGGAGTTATATGGTTTTACTTCTGATGAAGTAACTCCGGAAGATACCCCTAATCTATCCGAGTATATGGATCCCAAAATCAATTGGGCTCTTCGCAATATCCATCTCTTTCCGATTGAAGTGAATACTGCTGAATATGAATTGCTACTTCGTATCCCTGGAATAGGGATTATATACGCCCAGAAGATTATTCGAGCCAGACGATATGGAATCGTTACTCATCAAACACTGAAGAAAATTGGAGTTGCCTTAAAGAAAAGTTCTTATTTTTTAACCTGTAATGGAAGGTATGAAGGCGGTAACATGATATCCCATCCGGAATTATTACGACAGATGTTTACTGAAGAGACCAGAACAAATGATTTATCAATTCTAATCAACTAAGGGATGCTGTAGCTTCAGGTTTATTAACTTCCCTACTCCACAACATCCCTATATAATCTTTTTATATCTGGCATTCATACCTATGTTTTATTCTGATTTATGCAGATATCTTAATTGGTTTATTCGTTACATCAGCATAAATCTTCATCATTAATTTATTCTTCCAAGAGATACCGCCGCAGGCATACAGCTCATTAATCGCGATTCCTGAATTCTCAAAAGTCTCGATGATCATATTTTTTCCGTAAGCCGTTGCTTCAATCAAAGCACGATAAAGCTCATGTGGCTTGGTGGTAAGTGTCATTCCAAGCATCATGCCAGTAAGATCCAGATCCACAAGTACAGCTCTACCACTCTGTGTTCCATAATCTACACCCACTGAATATTTTTAAGCATTCCTAACTTCATTCTTCCGCTAGTTACGGAAAAATTCTCTTTGAGCAGAACGCGCCTTATTACAACTATTTATATGCAATTGAATTCCAACGAAGCTCATTTTTTAGAGTTCTAATTGTAGTAGCACTGTCGATGATGACTACTTCAATTCCCATAAAATCTGCCCAATCACTGAGCTGTTCCATGGTCAAGTCGTACGAAAAAGCAGTGTGATGTGCTCCTCCTGCTAATATCCATGCCTCAGCACCTGTAGCAAGATTAGGTTCCGGGCGCCAAAAGGCCGTTGCTACAGGGAGCTTAGGCATCGGCGTATCCTGTGACATACATTCAACTTCATTGATAATTAGACGGAATCGGTTACCCATATCCACCAAGGAAGCTGCAATTCCCCTGCCTGGCTTGGAGGTGAAGACTAGGCGTGCCGGATCTTCTCTATTACCCATGGATAAAGGTGCTACCTTAACACCGATGGATCCTTCAGCAATCGTAGGACAAACCTCTAACATATGTGCCTGTAGAATACCTTCTTTACCCTTCACAAGATTGTAGGTATAATCCTCCATAAAGGAAGTACCCTTGGGATTCTCAATACCCTGAACCATAATTTTCATCAATCGTACCATACCGGCTGTCTTCCAATCGCCTTCTCCACCAAAGCCATAACCTTTTTCCATTAAACGCTGGATTGCCAAACCTGGGAGTTGATCAAGCCCTGAAAGCATTTCAAAATTTGTTACGATTGCATGGTAATTCTTCTCTTCCATAAATCTCTCAAAACCGATTTCAATTCCCGCCTGAACCGCTACATGCTTTTTGAATTCTGAAGGGTCCCTACCTTCTAACAAAATATCATATTTGCTATAATATTCTTCTACCAGAACATCAATTTCCTCAGGTGTTACAGCTTTCACATACTCTGCGATATCCGTAATATTATAAGCATCGATTTCCCAACCGAATTTGATCTGAGCTTCGACCTTATCACCTTCCGTTACAGCAACGTTTCTCATATTATCGCCTACACGTAGAATTCTAATATGGCTGCTCTCGATAATACCGATGGCAGTACGCATCCAATCAGCAATTCTCTTCTGTATTTCTTTATCATCCCAATAGCCGACTATAACCTTTCGCTCAATACCCATACGACTTACAAGATGTCCATATTCACGATCACCATGGGCTGATTGATTCGTATTCATAAAATCCATATCAATTGCATTATACGGAATCTCTTCATTAAACTGAGTATGAAAATGCAATAACGGTTTTCTATATTCCTGTAATCCTAAAATCCATGATTTTGCAGGTGAGAAGGTATGCATCCAAGTGATAACACCCGCACAGTCCTCATCAGAATTAGCATCATTAAAAACTTTACGAATGGAAACACTATCAATCAAGGTTGGTTTAAGCACTACCTCAAAGGGTAATAATCCCGACTTATTCAACCCCTCCACTATAATTCTCGAGTGTTCTGCTACCTCATTCAAGCAGGCCTCACCATACAGAGCTTGAGATCCTGTTGCAAACCAAAATTTGTACTCTTTGTTCTTTATCATAATAAATACCTCCTTTTATTTAATGTATAACAGCGGACAAAGTCTTTCAATTGCACCATCCTACTGTTTCGAACAAAAAGTTACCTATTCCTACTTGATTAAATTTTGGCTTGTTTTCGATACTTTGACGGGGTCATCCCAAAGCGTGCAACAAATATTTTATAGAAATATCCTTTGTTATGATATCCAACCAGATCAGCAATCTCCTCAACGGTCATAGATGTAGTTTTTAATAGTTTTTCAGCTTTCTCCAACCTAAGATCTTGAACATATTCTGAATAAGTCATTCCAGTCTTATCCTTCAGCAGGCGGTTATAATAATCCTCATTAAAATGAAATCTTTGGATGAGATCCTTTATCGTAATATCCGCAGCCTTCTCACTGATATAATTTGTGATTTCCTCGTAGATAATCCAGTTCATCTTCTTGCGTTGTTCCTTGGACAGGAAAAATTCATACTTGGTACTAATATGATGTAAAAGCCTTATGAGAAGACCCTTACAGATATATTTCGATGCAGAATCATTGCATTCAAGTTCTTTCAGTAAGGTTAATAGCAGCTCTTCTATCTGATTATCTCCAGAATTCTTTGGCTTAAAATGAACATATTGTCCGATATCCTTCTGTTTTTTCAGAGCCATGCGCAAGAAATTTAGGAGCCCTTCCTCCTCCAGTTCCTCCACCATTACTTCATCAAACACTTCATTAGCCAATCCAATAAAAATAATTGTACTCTTTTGTGAGAACAAATAATCTTGATGAATACAGTTCTTATCAATCAGACAGATTTCACCCTGTTTAAACCTAATATCCTTTCCTAAAATCTTCTGTCCGAATTCCCCTTCAACCACATAAGCCAACTCAATAAAGTCATGCGTGTGTACCTGAGTTTTCTCTCCGGATTTGAAGGTACTAAAACAGGAAAATGCCTGATCTGACGGTTTGATTGTTGCATATAGTTTCCCATTCTCCTCAATCTTCCAGCACAAAAGAAAGATTTCGTTATTTGTGGCTGATGGGAAGGTCTTAACTTCTATCTGATCAATAGAGTATTCCGGGCACATAATACGACGTCTAATATTCTCATCCTTACTGAGAATATTTGGTTCCTCTTTAGTTATTTTGTTGCAGTATTCTACCAGCTTCATTCCAGATCCCTCTTATCAGTAATTAGTATTGGCTATATTACTACCTAGATTCTTGCTTTTTGTTATCAAATTCTATATAATAGAAACAAGTTAAATTCTCAAGAGAAACTATATCCACAGAAAGGATTTCATACCATGAAAAAAGTTAAGCGCATCTCAGCAATCACTGGTATTGTATTAATGTTATCCATGTATCTAATTTCATTATTGTCTGCTTTCTTTGCTACAAAATATGCCCCAGGCTTATTTTTAGCCAGCATCTTTAGCACGATTGTCATTCCGATTATGATCTGGTGGTTCCTCACCTTCTATAAATGGGCTCATAAGAACGATATTCCTCCCACCGATGAACTTTCAGATAATTCAAATGATACAGAAGAGTAATTTGTCAGTGGTATTTATATGAATTAGCGTTAATTGTAATCGTTAATTGATTTCATTAAATGGCTTAATTAATTGGTTCAGCAACAACTTATATGGATTGTACAAAAGGGGGATAATTGTTTATTCCCCTTTTATTTTTTTAAAATATTCTTTAATCTGTTTTTCATATCCATTATCCGAAAGCTCATAAAAAATCCTATCCTTAATCTCATCCGGAAGATATTGTTGCTTCACATAATGATTCTCAAAGTTATGTGCATATTGATAACCTAATCCATGTCCCAATTTCGCTGCTCCTTTATAATGAGCATCCATCAGATAAGCCGGAATTGTGGAGGTTTTTTCATTTGCCACTACATCGGTAGCTGCATCAATTGCACAGATTGCCGAATTACTTTTTGGAGCGCAGGCTACATATGCTGCTGCCTGTGCAAGGACAATTCTAGCCTCCGGCATTCCAAGTCGTTCCACAGCCAAAGAAGCTGAAGTCGCAATCACAAGTGCATTGGGATCAGCATTCGATACATCCTCCGCTGCACAGATCATAATTCTTCTGGCAATGAAGGCAACCTCCTCCCCTGCGTACAGCATTCTGGCGAGATAATAAATTGCAGCATCTGGATCAGATCCACGCATGCTTTTAATAAAGGCAGAGATTGTATCGTAATGGTTGTCCCCAGCTTTGTCATATTTTAGTACACGTTTCTGGATACACTCCGAGGCAACCGAAAGATTAATGTGAATTTTCCCATCCCCGGAACGCTCCGTTGTCAGCACACCGATCTCGATTGCATTCAATGCAGCTCTGGCATCTCCGTTAGCAATATCGGAAAGAAATTCTAAAGCGTCCTCCTCAAGAACTGCCTCGTAAGCACCAAGACCTTTTTCTCTATCACTTACCGCTCTTTGTAAAAGGACTTTGATATCCTCCTTATCCAAAGATTTGAGTTCAAATATAATAGAACGTGATATCAACGCTGAATTCACTTCAAAATATGGATTCTCCGTGGTCGCTCCTATTAAAATCACTGTACCGTCTTCAACATAAGGCAAAAGATAATCCTGTTGCGCTTTGTTAAAACGATGAATCTCATCAATAAATAAAATGGTTCTTTTACCGTATCTACCAAGATTATCCTTCGCCACTTCCACAACCGCCTCCATATCCTTTTTACCCGAGGAGGTTGCATTAATCTGTGTGAAGAGTGAGCTTGTTGTATTCGCTATGACCTTCGCTAGTGTCGTCTTTCCCGTACCAGGTGGTCCATAAAATATGATTGAGCTTAATTTATCCGCCTTTATCGCACGATATAAAAGTTTATCCTTACCTATAATATGTCTCTGCCCAACAACCTCCTCTAAGGTAGTCGGACGTAATCGTGACGCCAAGGGAGCTTCCTTCTTCATTGTATTATCTCTCATATAATCGAATAAATCCACGATATCACCCCCAAATGTACCTTGTACTAGGTTAATGTATAATCAAACAGCAGCGCAACTTAACTTGTTTTGAAATTACTTCATATAAGGATATTAATTGATAGCTCTTGAAAAATTATTTATAATGTGCATAATAAAATAAGTAAACATAACAAATAAGGAGTAAATTATGCCAATACCAAAGGACCCCCATATACTTTTAGGCTATATCAATACTAAGTTGCGCGATGAGTACCACAGCTTGGACGATCTCTGCAAGAGTCTTTGCATCGACCGCACTCATATAGAGACAACCTTATCTTCGATTGATTATATATATCATAATGATCAAAACCGTTTTATTTAAGCTGCTTTAAGCCAGCATCCTTATTAAGCTTTTTGATGTGTCGCTTTGCGGCTCTTTGCTTAACTAGCATAAATAAAGTTGCTCCCACTACTGCTCCGGACGAATCAATAAGAACATCCATCACTTGACCACTTCTCCCTGCGACGAAGGTCTGATGATATTCATCCGTTGAAGCATAAAAAGCAGCCAGAACTATTGGAATTAATAATAACAATTGATCTTTCTTACCTAATATCAGTAGATGAAAAGCTAGCGCACATGCCAAAACAGCATATTCTGAAAAATGAGCACCCTTTCGCACGATATGATTAATCAAATTCAATATATTTGTTCTTTTTGTACCCTCATAATTAACATTCATTAGCTTCTCATATGAATTTAAGATATGATTAGCAATGTACATGCTATTTTCATTCGAACTTACTGCTGGTTTTGCAGAATAACAAAAGATTAGTAGCATGACGATAGCTGCCGGTAACCAAGAGAAATATTTAAGTTTCATAAAACCTCCACGAATACTGTTCTTCCAACTAAAATTTAATATTTTTTATCTACTAATGATACCATAATGGACTAGAAAATATCAACTATTGCATTTTATTCCTATTACATTATTGGGATAGATAATCGGTTCCAGAAGGGAGTCTTTCCGATATGAAAGAAACTTTTAAGACAATCTATGAAGGCGGAGTCGGCGAATTCATCATGAAGAAGTCTAGATTCATCGCAACTGTCTTTCCTATTAAATCCGAGAATGAAGCCCTTGGTATCATCGAAAGCCTTAAAAAGAAATATTGGGATGCCTCTCACAATTGCTCTGCTTATCTCGTGGGTGCAGATAATCCCTTGATGCGTTGCTCTGATGATGGCGAGCCGAGCAAGACAGCAGGTAGGCCAATACTAGACATACTGTTATCACATGAGCTGACCGATATCCTTATCGTTGTCACACGTTATTTCGGGGGTACTCTCCTGGGTACCGGAGGACTGGTGAAAGCTTACCAATCTGCTACCCTTGAGGGGTTGAAGCAATGCCTTATTATTACGAAAGAGCTTGGCAAGATGTTGTCCATTACCACCGATTACAATGCAGTAGGAAAAATTCAAAATATGATTGGGCAGGAGCAAATCCCCCTATTACGTTCTGAATATACAGAGAATGTATCACTAACACTACTGGTTGTTCCTAGTAAATTGGATTATATCGAAAAAAAAGTAGCCGAACTCACGAATGGTTCAGCTACTTTAGAAATTCTAGGACAGGTATACTTCACCACGATGAATGGTGAAGTACTCCTGTTTTGAGGATTAAATCCCCAGTGTCACCAAATCATCCACTGCTTCAATCATGGATATTGGCGTCACCTCATACTGGCATAGCTTTTTGATCATTGATACAACTGTCTCTCTTGATGTAGAAATTCCTGTTACTTCATCTGACTCAATCAAATTATCCAGATACTTTGTAATCTTAACCCCGTAATATGGGGTTTTTTGATTTTCTTCTGAATCCTTTTCCAACAGACTGTAGTCAAGTTTCATTACCCTAGCATCCTCCAGTAAAACCTCGCTGCTAAACAATAGTTGTAACTTTCTCATTTCCTTACACCCCCAAAATATTCTGAGAAATAACTGACAATTTCCATTATACACAGTTAATAGCATTTGAAAAGTACTTTTTAACGCACCATTTTATCGAGTTCGTTATATTTCGACATAATATCTTTATTCGTGAATTTTTTCAACTATATTACTTATAAAATTTTGAAGTTTGTGATTTTTTAGGCTTATAACTCAGAAAAGTTTGCGTATTATTGTTTTATTTTTACATTTAATGGTATTAATTTCCTACTTCATGACATTATTTATCCCGTTTTTATGTAATAACTTTTGCAATCATGAACATAAATTGTTTATTACATATATTGTATATTAATAATTCCGGTCTACAAAATATTGTATTTACGGAATGGAAGGCTATTTAAATCAATCTTTATATTACATATTTATTGCTTACTTATTAAGTCTTATAATTTTTCTTTATTTCGTTGACCAAATTTGGTATAATAAACGGTATAAGCAAAAATTGTAATATGATTTCAACAAATTTTATCCTGATTGGAGGTTATCATGGATTACAGCAAAAAGGGAATAGAACAAAAACAACATTATATAAAATCAACATCCCGACGTCTCGTGTCAAAGATTCGAATTACGCTCTTTCGCCTATGTATTGTTTGTCTTGTAGCTCTCGCCATTATTGGTGCAATATCCGGTTTTGGCTTTATGAAAGGATTAATAGATAGTTCTCCTGACATCTCGAAAATTGATGTAGTACCTCAAGGTTATACTACAAAGGTGTATGATAAAGATGGTAATGTAATTGAGTATCTCGTTGGTGCCAATGCGAACCGTGAATATGTATATCTTAATACTCTGCCCGAGTATGTTAAATACTCATTTATCAGCATTGAAGATGAACGTTTTTACGAGCATAACGGAATTGATATTAGGGGTATCTTCCGTGCCGGTGTGAAAGGTCTTACTTCCGGCCATTTCAGCGAAGGCGCAAGTACAATTACTCAGCAGCTTCTTAAAAATCAGGTTTTTAACGGTGGTCGTGAAACCGCTACTATGGACAAGATTGAACGTAAAGTTCAGGAGCAATACCTGGCAATCCAGCTCGAAAATGTATTGGATAAGAATACTATAATGGAGTACTATCTTAATACCATTAACTTAGGCTCCGGAACCTACGGTATACAAACAGCTGCTCAAAAATATTTTAATAAGGATGCGAAGGATTTAACCCTTTCTGAGTCCGCAACTATTGCAGCTATCGCGCAGTTACCCGTATATAACAATCCAATTACTCACCCTGATAGAAATGAAATCCGTAAAAATGAAATACTCGATAAAATGTTGGAACAAGGACACTGCACCCAACAAGAATATGATATTGCTAAACACGATGATGTCTATACAAGAATACAATCCGTAAACAATGTTATTGATGCCACCTCCTATTATAGTTATTTTGTAGATGAGCTAATCGAGCAGGTAATGAATGATCTTCAGACAAAACTTGGATATACTGAATCACAGGCTTCCTATTTAATCTACAGTGGTGGTTTAGATATCTACACAACTCAAGATTCGACCATACAAAAGATATGTGATGATGCATATTCGGACGAGGATAATTTCCCTAAAATGGGTAGCTCCCTTTGGGAACTAACTTACGCATTGTCCATTCAGAAAAAAGATGGTAGCACAATACATTATCATAACGATGATTTATTAAAATATTACAAGGACTACGATGATCCTGATAACCTATATGTTAATGACGATGACAGCAAATTCTCTATGCTTTTCTTAGATAAAGAGGACATGCAGGCGAAAATCGATGCCTTCCGAGAAGATATGATGAAAGATGGAGATAAAATATTAGGGGAGAAAGCAACAATGACGATCCAACCGCAATCTTCCTTCGTGGTTATGAGTCAATCCACTGGAGAAGTTGCAGCGATCATCGGCGGCAGGGGTGAAAAGGAAGGAAATCGAACCTTAAACAGAGCTACAAATACTCTTCGTCAGCCAGGTTCTACCTTCAAAATACTTTCCACCTATTTACCAGCCCTTGATGCTACAGGTCTTACCTTAGCAACAGTTCAAGATGATGCCGGCCCTTATTACTATCCGGGAACGAAGGAAGAAGTATCTAACTGGAATGTCAACGATAAACATCAAGGCTTAACCGCCTTAAGAGAAGGTATCTATAACTCGATGAATGTTGTTACTGTTAAAACTTTTGTTGAGGTCACCCCTCAGGTGGGTTACGAATATCTGAAGAAGTTAGGCATTAACTCCCTGGTTGATTCCAGAAAAGAAGCCGACGGTAGAGTTGTATCTGATATTAATTACCCTATGGCGCTTGGTGGACTAACCGATGGTGTAAGCAACCTAGAATTAACTGCAGCCTATGCGGCGGTTGCTAACGGTGGTGTATATACAAAACCTATTTTCTATACAAAAATACTGAATAGTAACGGTAAAGTATTATTAGAAAATAAGCCGGAAAAAGAGCAGGTTATGAAGGAATCCACTGCTTGGCTTCTAACGAGCGCCATGGAGGATGTTGTAAATATCGGTACAGGTACATCAGCAAAGCTTAAAGCTATTGATATGCCTATTGCCGGAAAAACAGGTACTACCTCCAGTTATAACGATTTATGGTTCTCCGGTTTTTCTCCTTATTATACTGCAACTATTTGGTCAGGCTTTGATCACAACCGAACTCAAATTGATAAAAATTATCAAAAAAATATTTGGAGAACAATCATGGAACAGATCCATATTCAATTAGATCTGGAGAAAAAGGATTTCACTAAGCCTGACTCGATTGTTTCCTGCAAGATATGTACCAAATCAGGAAAGCTTGCTGTTGAAGGTTTATGTGATGAATATATCGGTGGCAATTCTATTAAAACCGAATATTTTGCAAAAGGCACGGAGCCCACAGAGAAGTGTGATGTCCATGTCAGAGCCAGTATCTGTACCTCCTCTGGAGCATTAGCGACGGATAACTGTCCTCCTAGTAAGGTTAAAACAGCAGTTTATCTCGATAAAGATGAAGTTGGCACTACAGATGATACACCTTATCTTCTTCCAAAAACTTATTGTCCAATCCACAAAAAGACGCCTACTGCTCCAACAACGGACGTCAAAGCGCCATAACACGTTAACTTAAATACTAAGAAATAACTCTTTTAATGGTTCAAAAACAGGGATGTAATACCTTTCTTCTTATGAGATTAACTCATAGAGTATAGTATTACTTCCCTGTTTTTTATTATGTTTTTTATTATGTTTTTTACTAAGTTTTATATTAAGTTTTTATTTGGTTTTTACATTAAGTTTTCATTTTCGAATTAAAAAACCATGAAGCAATATAACTAAATATCAAAGCAGAGGATATTCCTACCGAAGAAGCTGTAAGCCCTCCTTTAAAGATCCCAATAAAACCTTCCTTATCAACTGCCTCTTTAACTCCTTTAAATAAAACATTACCAAAACCTGTTAATGGAACTCCGGCTCCGGCTCCGGCCCATTTAGAAAAGGGTTCATAGATACCTAAT
>Ga0302286_10002368_pt1 | contig 13154 bp, 5 predicted proteins | sample III_Fen_E2_3_FD_198765 | JGI IMG/M metagenome (GOLD analysis project Ga0302286, IMG submission 198765) | Peat permafrost microbial communities from Stordalen Mire near Abisko, Sweden - III_Fen_E2_3 | ecosystem: Environmental > Terrestrial > Soil > Wetlands > Permafrost | place: Sweden: Abisko...
TACTTACTGCATTGTAGACAAGTACCTGCCTGCCATCCTGAAGCGTTACAGCATCAGTCCCTGAGTTATTATTGGGAAGATTAGTCAAAGCAAGCGGTGTCCATGTTTCACCTTTATCCGAACTCCATGAAGTGGCAATACGTCCGTTGCGTGTGCGGCAAAGTATTTGCAGACGACCATCCTTATACGTCAGAATACTGGGCTGAATGGCCTGAACGGTACTGGCGGATGAATTGTCGCCACCTTCCATATCTTCCTTTTTATTGCTTTTGTCAGATGTCAAATCCTGACTCAGTATCGCTTTTTCAGCAGCTAGCGGACCGACAATATGCGTACGTCGTCCACCGTCTTCAGCAATTTCAAAATGCACCTTCCAACCACCTGTTTCGGTACTTGACGGTGCAATGGCTTTTCCATCCACATCTACAATTTTATTCTTGATAGGACCCAGGTAACCATCGGGTAATTGTTGGGACTTGCTCCATGTGCGGCCACCGTCGTCACTCTTTTTCAAATAGCCTACCCAATCCGATACTCTATTCCCAATTTTATAGAACAGGTATAACGGACCGCCTGGCATCTGATACAGTACCGGATTATAACAAGCTTTACGCAAGGTTGGACTAAATACACCATCAGCTGCCATTTCAGGTTGAGTCCACGCATTACTGCCTTTGTCTTTGCGACAGGTATAAATGCACACATCAGGTGCCCCTTCACGCGTACCACCAAAAAAAGCAGAAACAAGATCGCCCGCACTTGTTTCAACAACTGTAGCCGAATGCGCCTGTGGAAATGGGGCTTTTTCGTAAAGAAATTCGCTCGTTACAATACCTTTCCGCTGCGGGATATCAATATCGAAAGTGTACAGACCTGAACCGGTTTGTTGCACTTTTCCATCGGGGAAATGCAGTTCAGCAGTTGTGTTCACAGGAATAGTGACTTCCCAGTGCAGTTTCATCAAAGTCTTTCTCCAGCTACTTACCAGTTTGCCATAGGGGGTGATATACGAAGCATTGGCATATTCCAGATCAGGAATGGAAAAATCAGGTTTCAATACAATGTGTTTAAAAGCTACCTGCTGGTAATCGGTTTTTATACCGCCCAGGTTCTCATAACTCCAGGTCACCAGGTCTCCAAGTAACATGACGTGATTGCCCGAATTCATTTCAGGACTGGCAGTATTGCCGTTCCAGAGTTCCCAAATGGTAGTTGCACCATTGGCTGCCATATACCCCCACGAAGGATATTTGGTATTCGAAGCCACTGCAAAAGCCACATCCGCTCTGCCCATATGGCTCAATTCACGCATTAACCACTGTATGCCAACCACACCAGTAGTAATATTCAACTCAGCAGTTCCAATCTGCGATTTAGTATTTCCGGGCACTACCGTGTGAAGTATCTGCTTGCTAACCGTATCTGTGTACTGCTTAGGAACCATACCGAAAGCCAACGGCAACAGGTTAGAAGTAGCGGTATTGTTTCCATAAAAAAGAGAATCGGGATGGAAGAATTTTTTATTAAAAGCAACCTTCACCTTTTCTGCTAATGCGGAAAAACTCTTTGATTCGTCCACAAAACCTTGCAAATCTGCAAAGCGTACCATCATTTGCAGGATTTTGTAGTAATAAGCCGTGGATATAAGCGTTCCGTCGGTAATACGATTCGGATCCTGACTATGAATCATTTTCAGGTCTTCGGGCGGCATACACCAGTCACCATACTGGTCCTTTGTCATCAAATAATCCTCCGACATATAATTTTTTTCCATGTGCACCATCCACTTTTTGATAGCTGCATAATTATCTTCGATTGGTTTTTTATTCCCGAATTGGGTGTAGGTCATATCACACAGGAAGGGTAATGTGGCCGGCCATGTTACATTGTCAGTATAGTAAGTGAGATAAACCGGCGCCACATCCGGGATACAACCATCCTGACGTTGCGCATCACGGATATCTTTACTCCATTTGGAATAAATCAGGTTATTGTCAAACAGAAAGCTTTCACCCATTGAACCCATGGCACGATCCCCCAACCAAGGTTGTCTTTCGTCACGCTGAGGACAATCTACCGGCATACCTTTATAATTGCTCCGAATGCCCCACCATGCATTTTTCAACACTTGGTTTAGTACTTCGTTTGATGTTGTCAACGAACCCAGGTTCTCCATATCGTCGCTGACCACCTCTCCAGTAAAATCAGTGAGCGAAGGCAAATATTTCAATCCGCTTACTTCCACATAACGAAAGCCGTGGTAAATAAAGCAGGGAGACCATTCTTCACATAACGTGTTGCCTTTCAAAACATATAAATCGGTACAACGTGCACTACGAAGGTTTTCTGTGTAAAGTTGCCCATTCTTCTGAAGAGTTTCCGCAAAACGGAGTTTGACAGTATCACCCGCAGTTCCATGAACTTTAATACGAATCCATCCTGCAATATTTTGTCCCAAGTCAAGGATATAGGTACTGCCCAGTGGTTTCAGAGATATTGGTTTGATTCGATCCAGCACTTTCATGCCTGGCATCATTTGAGCACGGAGTTGTCCTTCCGGAAAACGTACACGTTGTGCTTCTTCCCATTTCGAGTCATCAAAGCCTACCATGTTCCAACCGTTCATTTCCTTTCGTGCGTCATATATTTCCCCATTGTATTCATTGTTGCTACGAATGGGACCATCGGCTGTCAGTTTCCAGTTATCTTTTGTTCCAATACTTTCAGTTGTACCGTCAGCATATTCAATTATTAAAGTCATACGCACCTTTGGGTAACCATAAGTCGGCACTTTCCAGGGTTTGTATTTCTGACGCATATTGTAGAAACGCCCGTTGCCAAGGGTTATCCCCACGGCATTCTTCCCTTTCCGTAAAACGGAAGTGACATCGTAGGTATTGTATAATACCGTTTTATCATACCCGGTGGAAGCAGGTGCCAATACCTGATCGCCTACTTTCTGACCATTAAGGAAAAGCTCATAAAGTCCAAGTCCACAGATGTGAACCGTAGCCCGGTTGATTTCTTTTTTTGCTGAAAACTCTTTGCGGACATATCGTGCGGATAAACGGCTGTAATAACTCTCGTCATCCCAAGGCATAGCTTTGTCCAACCCAATCCACTGTGCCGACTTCCAGTCTGTTTCCTCAAATAAACCCATGCTCCATTTGGCAGGCTTACTCCAGTCGCTTTCGCCTTTGTTGGTCCATACTTTTACTTTCCAGAAATAAGCTTTGTTACTCTTTACCGGCATACCTGCATACGGAATCCAGATTGATGCATCAGAATTTATTTTACTACTATTCCAAATATCTCCGTTCCCGTTATTTAGATTTTCCATGGATGAGGATACTAAAATCTGATAAGATTTCTGGACAACACTTTGTTCGGTAGTTGCTTCAGTCTTCCAGCTGAACCTGGGTTTCTCTGTGTCAATTCCCTGTGGGTTAGTCATTCCTTCAGTTCGTAACGAAGTAACTGAAATGGTAGCGTTGGCAACTAAAACAAGATGAAGAAAGAATGTCAGAATAAGAGTTGTTGGTTTCATTTAAACAGATATTTACTTTGTAAAATGAGAATTTATAAAAGTATCGGAACACAATTTAGTTGCATTCCTGTTTATGTATTAAAAAATACTCTTGCTTCCTTTAGGAATATAGTTTTTAGAGCTATCCACAGCAATCAGTACCCTGTCATTCCCTGAATTATAAGCGACATCCAACTGAAAGTTGATTGTTTTAGAACCTTCAAATTCACCAATGTATTCCAGTGCTCCATTCTTAGGATTGAACCACCAGCAGTTTTTCTTATTTCCGCTTATTTTCGATAAATCCAGTTGCATGGGTCTTCCTGTATAGTTATAGACCAACAAATAATCTTTACCCCTTGTAGCAATAGCCCGGTCATACCTTTCTCCGTTTTGTCCGGCAATAACATTCTGGTCAGCAATCCGTTCAAAGAAAGGAAAGGCCAGCATCAATGCTTTGAGGTATTTCATTTGGTTATACCCCGGATCTTCCAGACAATCATACCAATACCGTTTCGCACCAAATGATCCGGCTACTCCCGGCTTCATAAACTGCATGATCGAATTATGCCCATACGTATGTCCAAATGAACCTGCAAAAACCGACCAATACGCATAGCGGCGTACATCATTGGCATTCCAGCGGACTTCATTAAAATCGTGCAGACCCTGAGGTATATCCTCATAGGATGGTTCGCCATCTATCACCGGCTTCAAAGGAGTAACCGACATGCTTTTATCCACATACCGCCAGTTATCTTCTTCTGTATTTTCTGCAATGGTGTAATCACCATCCCCATTCCGTTGTCCATACCGACGATGTCCGCTCTGGTACATATTAAAGTCAAGCCACTGAGCATTATTAAACCACGTTGCGGATGACGTTCTTCCACGTGGGTGAAAAGTCATTAAATGATTCTTATCAACTGCCTTAATGCTTTTTGCCAGTTCTTCCCATACTTCAGGTTTTACATCCCCCCGAATATCGCCACCGATAAACCAGATAATATTAGGAAAGTTCTTATACCGTTCACCTAAAAACTTACCATATGCCTGAGCATCTTTTACATTCATTTGCCCTGAACTGACCAATCCACCCCATATGCAGGTCATACCGATATATATTCCTTTTTTCTCCGCTGATTTCAGTATATAATCCATGTGATCCCAATATCCATAAACCCCTTTTTTATTGATTTCTGTAAAATTGAACCCTTCCGGCATGGATGATTGACCGTATGAATTAATGGAAGGGACGGCATTTACCGTTTGCACCTGAACCACATTATACCCCCGTTTACTGCATTCACTCAGATAATAATCCGCTTCATCCCGATCAAGACGTTCAGGCAATAACCAACCCGTATCACCCAACCAAAAGAAAGGAGTTCCGTTTTCATGTTGCAAGTATCGATGATTCTCACTGACCATTAATTTACCATTATCCCAGGGATATTTAGCCGGTTTTGATTGTGCGTAGCATGTCCCTGAAAGAAAGAGGAAAAGGATTGTGTTTAAAATAAGCTTTTTCATATTGTTCTAGTATATCGGTCGTTTCATTCAACGTACCTCAGAGTATAATTTAATCATTTAAAATTCAGGAAGCTGATTAGAGTGTGCCTGTAACTTCATATTCCTTGCCAGCCTCCGTTTTTAAGTCGTAAAGATAAGTCCTTTTCAGAGTCACCGGATTCATAACTGCCTTCTCATTTATCAACGGTTTTGAAATAGTTGGCACTTCATACAACGGGTTTGTATTTTCCCCTTTTGCTATTGTCAGGCCTTTCCCTTTTAGTTGAGTCAGTGAACGCAACCTGCAATTTCCACCATTATGCGAGTTAATGATTACTTTCATCACTTTCCCCATATTCCATTTGATATCCATTTCAAATCCGCCACGTGCCATGATCCCTTTCACTTCACCCTGGTTCCAACGGGTAGGTAATGCAGGAAGCAGGTAAATAAATCCATCATAGCTTTGCATCAGCATTTCGACAATACCCGCAGTACAGCCAAAATTACCATCTATCTGGAAAGGGGGATGGGCATCGAATAAATTCGGATACGTTCCTCCCTGCTTTTTCTCATTTCGTACGATTGAGAGTTGGTCGGTAATCAGTTTGTATGCATGATCCCCATCAAGCAACCGTGCCCAGAAACATACCTTCCATGCCATACTCCATCCTGTTGAGGGATCACCACGGTGAATGAGCGAAGTACGTGCAGCGTCCATCAGTTGTGGCGTGCGAAAAGGCGAAATCTGGTTACTTGGGAATAACCCGTATAAATGGGAAGCATGACGGTGGGTATCATCCGGATTATCCCAATCGAACATCCATTCCTGCAATTGCCCCCAATGCCCTATCTGATAAGGTGCCATTTCTTTCAGCCTGTTTTGTAATCTATTGGCAAATTCTTTATCGGTATGTAGTATTTTCGAACCTGTAATAACCGAAGTCCACAAATCAAAAATCAACTCATTATCCATGGTAACCCCGCCTGCTGTTGTCGCTTCACCTTTGCTACCTGCATGGGTATTCTCCGGTGAATTGGAGGGACAAACTACAAGCCAGTTGTGCACAGGTTCCTTCACCATGACCTGATCATAGAATAGAGCGGATTCTTTCATCATTGGATAAACGGACTTTAAAAAGGCCGTATCCCCCGAATACAAATAATGTTCCCACAAATGGCGGCACAGCCATGCCCCACCTCCCAGCCACATTCCGGATGGTGCTTTGTCCACAGCACCAGTTATTCGCCAGATATCGGTATTATGATGCAATACCCAGCCATCCGCTCCATACATAACTTTAGCTGTTTCCCTGCCTGAAACACTCACTTCCCTGGTTAGTTGCAACATTGGTTCGTAGAGTTCACCCAGGTGGGTTACTTCCGCCGGCCAGTAATTCATTTCTAGATTTATATTCGTGGTATATTTGCTGTCCCATGATGGAAACAACTTATCATTCCAGATACCTTGCAAGTTGGCAGGTTGTCCTCCAGGCTGGGAAGAACAGATCAACAAATACCTCCCAAACTGGAAATACGTTGCCACCAGATTATCATCATGGCTTCTTGAATAATTCTCAATACGCTTATCAGTAGTCTCTGTCGAATGATTATCGCCCAGATACAATGTAACACGATCCATATACTTTTTAAAGAACTCTGTATGTGCTTTCTTTATTTCAGGATAGGAATGAAGCAAGGCTTTATCCATATAATTCTTAGCACGTTCGGCAGCATTGCCATCGATATTGAGATAATTATTGAAATTGGTAGCTATGGAAACGTATAAAGTGGCTTCATTGGCATCCTCTACTGCCAATACCCCATCTTTGCAGGATATCCTTCCTCCTTGCGTCTTCACGGCGAGTCTTCCCTGAAACTGCACTTTCCCTTTCAGGCCTTCATGGGTAGAGGTCACTCCATCAAGAGTTACTGTTTGTCCGTCACAACCAATCATCACATCTTGGTGCGGTGAAGTCAAAAAAGCATTAAAGGTAATTTTATTCTTTTTACTGGCAGTAAGCTGGACAATCACTACCTGGTCGGTAAACGAGGTAATGATTTCACGTTTATAGGCTACCCCATCATTCATGTACTTCACAATAGCCCTGGCTGAATCAAGGCTTAACTCACGGGAATAATCCGTATATCGGGTATGCCCCGGAAAGGATATCCGTAAATCACCAAAAGGCTGGTAAGGCATGCCAGAGTTCGTTTTAGACATGACCTTTTCGGTAGCAAGGGTTTGTGCTTCCAGGTATTTGCTTGCAAAAACCAGTTCCCGTACTTTTGGTATATTTTGCAAAGCATCAGGATTAGCGTTGTTATTCGGTTTGCCTGCCCAAATGGTGGCTTCATTTAGTTGGATTTGTTCCGTACCGGGATTTCCATACACCATGGCTCCCAATCGTCCATTACCTAGAGGCAGAGCTTCAGTCCATACCTGGGCCGGTTTATCATACCAAAGCCTGGATTCGTTCTTTTCCCCGAATACCATAGTGATTGAACACAGGATAAGGAAGATAGAAAGGCTGTTTCTTTTTGCTGATTGAATCATTCGAAGTTTAATTTTATCTTTAGAACAGACGCTTAAAGTAAATATTTGTACTGCAATGCAGGTTGTATTAGTAACAATCTATACAAGGAATGGCAGTACGGTTTTAATTCATACTGCCACTTTTTTTATTTTTTTTAAGATATACTATTTCTTTTCTTCTGCTTTCTTCTTTGCTTCTTTTTCGGCCTTGATCTTATTGGTAAAATCCTTATACATCTGATGCCAGTTACGGCCATTATCGTTCAGGTATTTTTCGCAATTGGTCTTGTACACTTCAAAGATCACAGAAATGGCTTTCATGCTTTTAAAATCCACCGCCTGCTCCCTGGCAAGTTTCAGCTGTGATAAAATATATGTTTCTTCCTTTTCAGTCAAATTAGGAACAATTGATTTGTATCCTGCCAGGGTGAAGGCAACCTTTCCAACGGTAAATTTATCAAGTACTTTTTCTACCTGTTCTTCAGTCAGGTCCTTGCGAAGCCCTTTCATGAATGCTTCATGCACTGATTTTGGTTTGGCGGAGTTGGCTATTACTTCCCGCTCAAGGTTGCTCAACGACTTTCCTGTCAATGGATTTATTCCTTCCGGCACGGTTGAATACGGATGCTCGTTATGCCAGTCGCGGACAGCTTTAATATGATTGAAGATGACAGTTTGAATGCGTGCTTCCTTTTCTTTATCCTTCAAATCCAACGATTCGGCCCATGTTTTGGCTTTGGTCAGTGCATCAATATTGGAGTTTGCCATTGCATCTGCTTTTTTATAAAAGTACTTTTCCACTTCGCTGAAGCTACGGACTGCATTTGCAGGCATTTTTTCACCTTTCAACCCAAAACTGAACATAGCTTCTTTTGGTTCCAGGGTAACTTTACTTTCATCTATTTGCAAAGCGTTTAATCCGAATGCACTGGCAAAGAAATTATAGACAGCCGTACGTTTGTTTGGTCCGAAGTCATGGCTTTCGGTTGGAAGGTGGATATTGCTCACCTTATTGCCGGCATTATAAAAACCATAGATATGTTGCAGATACGGATATTCAAGCTCAGGTACACTGGCAGTCCAGTCTTTCCCATCAGACACTACACAAACCGGACGGGGTGCAAACATGGCCATCATCTCGGCATTGTTGGTACCTCCGCAGGACAGTGATACAGGCATACCGCTTTCGCATGGACAACCTCCATCAAAATGAGATGCCAGGCTTACTGTTGGACAAGCAGCTGTAAAGCGTTTATCCAGCACAGTGAGCATTACTACCTGAGATCCGCCTCCCGATCCACCATTAGCCGCAACTTTGGTAGCATCAATATCTTTGCGTGACAGCATATAATCTAGAATGGTCAGCCCATTCATGAGTTGGACGATATGCGCCACACTGGTTTGATGTGCCGCTGCTGTTACCTGTAATTCCGATTCTCCCCATCCAAACAAATCGTAGCTTACACAGGTGGCTCCCATACGGGCAAGGGTGGCAAACCGTTTTTGTTCATCAGCATTGTATCGTCCATCAGCCCAGTGTCCGTTCGGACAAAGGATAACACCATGTTTCCCCTTTGTAAGCGGACTGTAGATCGATCCGCAGACATACAAACCGGGCAGGGTTTCCATTGCAAAATTCTGTACGGAATACCCGTTATATTTCCGGATACCGGATAGTATCGGTTTAGCTGTAACCCTCTTTTTCAGGATTGAATCAATCTGCAGGTTTTCCCGTACCTCTTTATACAGGCATGCTTTCCGGATATTCCATTCAGTTGAATCTGCGTAAAGGGTACTCAGGTAAGCCAGCATTTTTTTCCCATCTTCGGGTGTACGACGCGGATACTCGTATATTTTGATCTTGTATGTTTTACTGTCTTGTTTTACGAATTTATAGTCGAACAAGGATAGCACATTGGTTAATGACTCTTCCACAGAATAAGGACGAATGCGAAAATCGGCATAAGGAACCACTTTCCCTGCAGTATCTGCATCGTATTTCAGCTTCACATTAAACCGTGTACTGATGTCCTGAAGCACCTTGCCCAAAGGTTTTGAAAACTTAGTTTCAAATGATTGGGAATATGAGTTAGCTGCTAAGAAGGTGATAAATAAGGATAATAATAGTTTTTTCATTCCTGCTAATTATTTGAGGGTACTGGATTTTGTTATTTGAACAAGTATTTGTTGATTATGGGCTTATTCGAGTGTTATTTTTACTCCGTTTACTAAAACGTCCTTTAAAACAACCCTTTTGTAATTTTGAAAAACACATTTTTGTTTGGCTGTGATACGGATATTTGTAAAGGTGATATCTGTAATGGGTGACTCTTCCAATCCGCGTATTTTTATCGGGATCAACACATTGGTACCCGTCAGATTGCTGATTTGAATGTTCCTGAAAACAGGTGTCCGTTCACTCATAGGTTCCGAAGGCATTTTGGAATAAAGCATATCCAGTGTGATAGCTTCTTCCTTGATATCCTTCATCACAATGTTATTAACCTGTATATCTTCCACCACTCCTCCGCGTCCACGGGTTGATTTTATTCTGATACCACGGTCGGTACCATCAAAGACACAATTGCTGATAACTACTTTCTTCACTCCTCCGCTCATCTCGCTGCCTATAACTACTCCTCCATGTCCGGCCAGCATGGTACAATTGGTAATGGTAATGTTTTCGTCAGGGAAATTCAGATTACGTGCCTGCAAATCCCTGCCACTCTTCAGGGTAATGCAGTCATCTCCTACCGAAATGTGGCAATTGGAGATATGTACATACCGGCATGATTCGGGGTTAATGCCATCCGTATTGGGAGATAGTGGATTGGCAATGGTAACTCCATCCACGGTTACATTTTCGCAGAACTCAGGATTTATGGTCCAGAAAGGTGAATTGACTATTGTCACTCCTTCAATCCGCACATTCTTGCATCGTATTGGCTGGATAAACGGTGGACGGAAGAACCGGCGTTTCATCGAAGTGATATAATCTTCATTTGTCTCGGCATACAGTTTTTTTACATCGTTTGCTTTTTCCCACATAGGCTGATAGTTGTTGATGTCTCTCATTCCGTTTTTATCTACATCCACGATGACCCTGAAAAACTCATCCCACCATTTTTTCCCTTGCCCATCCAATTTCCCTTGTCCTTTAATGGTGATATTTTCGGCATCTACCGCATAAATCAACGGACTGAAGCTTTTCATTAGAATTCCTTCGTGCCTCATTTCGACAAATGGCAGATAGTCATCAAAGTTATCAGAGAATCTGATGGTTGCTCCTGCTTCCAGTTCAAGGGTAATATTGCTCTTCATCTTAATAGCTCCGGTAAGATAGGTGCCTGCCGGAAAAAACAACGTACCACCACCGTTTGCATTAAGCCTGTCAATGGTTTTGTTTATGATTTCAGTATTCAGTTTAGTTCCTGACAGATTGGCCCCGGCCTTTTGCATATCAACATATTCAGCATGAACCGGCAACATATTGAATTGCAAGAAAACAATTAAAATTACAAATATTTGTTTCATGTTTTTTTATTTTGAACTTATCCAACGTTCATTTAGTATTTTATTTTTTAGAATTGCAATCATTTTTTACCCGGTAGAATAAATTGAATTCCGTGATTTCTGAATAAAAAATCTTTGTCCATTCAGAAAATCTCTTCATCCAAATCCTTACCTCTTACTCCTAACTCCTTACCCCTTTCGCTTAAGAAACTAACTGCCCCAAGCCCCTAAAGGGGATGTTAAGAGTGGTAGGCAAGAGTCGTTTCATTTAATTTTTAGACTGGTATTACAAATCTGGAATGCTACCAACTACTTACTTCTTACTCCTTGCCTCTTAACTCTTTCTACCTACTACCTACTTGATCACAATATCTTTGCAAATGTATAACTTCCGCTATTAATTTCTTTCGCAACTGTCTCTCCTGGTAAATATACATCTGCTGTACAATTTACCGGTATCGTAATGTTTAGGGTAAAATCCTTCGCTTCCCGTTTCCAGTCAACTGTGACTTTTCCATATAGTGTTTCGTAGGATGCTTTCACAAAGGTCATGTCGCCAGTTACTTCAGGTCGAATAATCAGGTGTTGGAACCCCGGATTGTTTGTATTGCACCGTATACCCGTCAGTGAAGCAAAAAACCATTCATCAATCTGTCCCATCATAAAATGGTTCCAGGATGACCCCATGCGCGGATCCCATTGCTCGGTAAGGGTGGTTGCTCCAAACTTTAACTGAAAGCCATATCCCGGTGCTTCCTCATGGTTGTGCATGGTGTACATGAGTTCGTTCAGTCCGTTTTGTGCCAGGGTCTGGAACAAATAACGGTTGCCAACATCACCTGTTGTCAGGCGGTTGCCGTGTTTGTGTATATCCTGGACCAGGTTATCAAGCACAGCCTGTCGGTTTTGCGGTTCAACAATATCCAGGTAAACAGCCAATGCATAGGCTGTCTGGCTGCCTGTGCCGTATGTGTTGGTGGCTTTATCAAAAAACTTTGAATTAAAAGAAGCACGTACCTCTTCCGACAACCTGTGATAATGTTCTTCTTCAATTTTATTCCCCACCATCCCGGCTGCTTTGGCCAGCAAGGTCAGGTCGTAATAATAGTAGGCGGTTGCTACAAGCGGAACAGGGGTATTGCGTGAATATCCTGCCTTGAAATCACCATAATCATACCAGTCACCCAATCCAAAGGAAATGATATTACTATCGGCACGGCTTGTCAGGTAATCGACATACCGGCGCATATTGGGATAATATGTCTTTATTAATGTCGAGTCGCCATAAAAATCCAGGTACATCCAGGGTAGGATAATCATGGTACTACCCCATTCGGGTGAATCACCAAATTCATCAAACCCTTTTTTAGTCCCGAAGATATTGTACATGGGTGCAATGGTAGGCACTATTCCGTTCGGCAATTGTGCATCGGCCATATCCTGCATCACTTTCGGCATAAAGGCGGACAGGTTGTAGTTATACATCAGTACAGGTCCGTTCAGGTGCACTTCTTCTAGCCATGCCAGTTTCTCACGGTGCGGGCAATCGGTAAATACGGCCTGCATGTTGCTTTCAACTGCTTTCAGGATCAACCGGTGTGCATTGTTGAAAATATCATTCGAACACGTAAAGGTGGAAGTCAGTGGAGCCGAATTATAGACAAAGCAGGATTTTATATCTTTCAGCACAGGCAACTGTCCAGGATTCTTATCGCCATTACGCACGGCTCCTTCCACCTGGATATAACGGAACCCGTAATAGGAGAACCGGGGGTGCCAGGTTTCATCCCCACCGCCTTTGAGCGTATATTGGTAGTAATGTTGACGACCTGTCTGGTTTTGGTTCACAGCACCTTCAGGTGTCAGTGCCTCACCAACCAGGAGCGTTATTTTAGCTCCTTTTTTACCCTGTACCGTAATTTCAGGAAAACCCGACAGGTTTTGTCCCATATCCAGTACAAAAGCCGATGGGTCAATCGTTCGTTTTGTTCTCAGGGTGGCACTGTCAACTTCTTGTCTATTCAGTTTCTTAACCGACTTTTGGGTGTATCGTTCCATGATCTTCAC
>Ga0302286_10002370_pt1 | contig 13149 bp, 15 predicted proteins | sample III_Fen_E2_3_FD_198765 | JGI IMG/M metagenome (GOLD analysis project Ga0302286, IMG submission 198765) | Peat permafrost microbial communities from Stordalen Mire near Abisko, Sweden - III_Fen_E2_3 | ecosystem: Environmental > Terrestrial > Soil > Wetlands > Permafrost | place: Sweden: Abisko...
TGTTAAACGCGACGCGCTCTTCTTTTTTAAGCTCGCGGCCGAGTTTACGCTCTGATTTGATGATCGGGTTGAGTTTTTTGGTCACAGCTGTAATATATAATGCTTATGCTTACTATCATTAGTCTACTACATATTGATGGGTAAATCGCACTAAAAAGAAATCCTCAACATATGTGAGGGTTTCTTACTTAATAACTACTTCAGATATTTTGCTGCTAATCGCTACAAACCAAGAATTTGCTTCTTCTTGGCGTCAAATTCTGCTTGTGTGAGGATACCTTTGTCTTTGAGCTCACCTAGTTTTTCAAGTTGTGCGAACATGTCGTCGCTATCTGCAGATGTGGCCGCGGGAGCTGTTGAGCTTGGTGCTGCCTGAGTTGGCTGCTGGATGGCTGCTCGTTTTTTTGCTCGAGATGACGATATTGCTGCACCTGCGATCATTCCCCTTCGTGCACTTCTTCCGATTGGCATAGTCTATTCCTTCCTGATTTTATACTACTTGCGTGAGTTCCCTCACCTAAGAAGCATAGCGCTCATCTGGGTCAGAACCTGTAATCTATTTTACAATTATCATCTTTCAGCTAATGGAGGATCAGGCGAAAATTGGTTGAGCATCTGGCCAGAGCTGTCGGACTATTTGCTTGCCGCGCCTTGATACTTCCAGGACTAAGCCATCAAAATCATAGTGCAGTTCCAATAAGCCTTTTTGCTCGAGCTGTAATATCTCGGCGATGGTGCGGTGTCTCGATATGCCAAGCTCACTCGCTAATGATCGAATATCATCCTCGCCGTCCTCGTAAACTTGCTGCAGTATCATTGCTTCATTGGGGTTAAGTGCATTTTTCATATTCAGCTCCTTTTGTAACGTAATGACACGACTAATTGTAGCCACACAACCTGTGCAAACGCTGCAAAACAGCTGAACTTTCACTGATTGGCCCAGATACAAAAATAAAAAACGCCGAGACCCGGCGGTAAAGTAGCTAGACAGGTACTTACTTAACGGTGCAAACAGCCAACCCAGCAACATGGTCGGCGTACGCCTTCGAGGAGCTCAGTTATGACACGCTCAACATGTGCATCTCTCGTCTCTTGTTTCTTGGTCGTAATTGTCCAGCAAATCCACTCATTGCGTGCGAGGGGTGTCAGATCTTCCCACCTCTCGAGCGCCGACTCATCCGCAGCTAACGCTTTGCGTAAATCTGATGGTAATTCATGCACAACACCGCCAGTAATTGTTTGCTTAGTCATAGATACAGTATATCAAATCGTATGGTACTTGCTGGGCTCTGTTTCACGGCCAGCTTTGAGCACTTTTGTCATCCAGATGAGTTCCGTCCATGCCCGTTCGATACGCTTGCGGTACGCCTCGTCGAGTAAAATCCCCTCTTCATCAAACAGATCTTGCACTTTTGGAAATTGTACGTCTGTAAATGTGGGGATGAGCCCCATTTCTCGCACACTACCGACGAGTGCTTCTATGGCTCGTATGCCACCCCATTGCCCAGATGATGCTCCGCCAAATGCGACTGGCTTATGCAAGTAGTTTTCGAGCTCGCTATCGAGCATTCGTTTTAGACTACCCGGGAAGCTGTGGTTGTACTCTGGGCTCACAACGAAGAATCCTTGGGCTCGCTCGGTGATCGCCGTGTACCTTGGATCTTTACCTTCTGGGTCATTACCATCGCCCGGGAAATTAAAATCCTTCGGGTCTATGAGCTCAGTTTCGACTTCTTCAAATGTCTTGCCGACTTCTACGACTAATCTCGCTGCATAGATGCTTTTTCGTTGTTCGCGCGTCGTCCCGGCGAGTACTGGTATGTACAGTTTTGACATAGTTTACTCCTTGATTTCTACGCCGCGCCAAAATGCGACGTAGTTGGTGAAATCTTTTTTAACCCGCTCGATCGACCCATCTTTTGGCTCTGGGTAATACCATGCGCCACCATCGTTTACATTGCCGTCTACGTCGATATCGTAGTAGCTGGCTTCACCCTTCCAGTAGCAGGTGGTGTGCTCATCACTCGGTTTGAAATATTCTTTTTTGATGGCGCTGGGCGGAAAGTACCAGTTTTGCTCGATGTATATCAAGTCGCCCTTATCTGCTTCCGCGATAACAGTGTTGTTCCATAATGCTTTCATAGTTGGTACTCCCCAGATGAACTGATTTTTATCTATACATTCAAAATAGACTTTTAACCTATCTTTACTATATCAAATATAGTAACAACTTGCTGTACCGCTCGCAAAAAAACAAACCCAAATTATTAACTGCTCTCGCGAGTGGGTCTTAATTCGGCTCCACTATTGCACACACTTCGCTCTACCCTGATGATTAAATAATAGCCAGCACTAAATATTATCAACTGAGCTCTATGCTGCTTGCATGACTCCACGTAGACTTTAGCTCATTTTCAAAAAACCGTTCTAAATACGCAATAAGGGCAGAATTTTTTCTTCGAGTGGATTCGGAAAGTGTAACAGTCTCCTCGATAAGTTTGAGTAGTTCGATACATGATCTAATAAACATGCCATGAAGCAAAAATCGCTCTCTCCATTGAGTAGAAACCTTTTCATTTACGAGCATTTGCATCGGGTTGCCATGAATAAGTCTTGAGGTGTTCTCGTAAATCAATCTGTACTCTGGCGGCTTCTCTAAAGCAAAGGTTCTAGATAGATCCGAAAATAATTGGACCCTATTTCTTCTGGTGCTGTCCGTGCTAACTTCCTCTCTGGATATAGGGAAAAGTCTCATATCACTGTCTTTGGTTACTTCTTGGTTAGATACATAATTCCTCATTGCGATGTATTCGTTGTACCATTGCTGGTCACTAATGTGAGTTGCCATGCTTAATTTGAAGTCGAGTACAGTTAACGTGCGGAATCTCTTGACCCTAGGAACTTGATTAGTTGCTACTGCATCGTAATCACAAAGAGATACCTTTGCTCTGTCGTAGATATTTTCCATAAAACCTCTTGCAAGGAACCACTTGCTCAACACTGGACGCGTCTTGTTATATGAGTCTAGAATCGCAATTATATTTTCTATATAGCTCATTGAAAAGTGATCAATGAATATCATGTGAGATGCAATCTCGAGCGAAACATACATCTCACCTATTCTAACTTGACCCCTTCTGATATCTTCGACAGTTTGAGTACTGTATCGATTCAGCTCTGACGAGACTAATTTAAGATGACTTATGACCCTCCTGAGATTACGGGTAGTCTTCCTGCTGGCTTTAGTAAAAGTCTCTATGTTTTCCTGTGTTAGTCTGGGCATAGGTACATGATACCTTATTTAAACGTGTAACAGAGGTAAAACTCTCTAGTACTTGCTGTGTATCTATGGTGTAATGCCTACCCTCCCACCTTTTCTTGTGTTTTTGTGTTCTCCGTAATTAGTGGGTACGCAAAATTGTTATTTTCGAGCTAGCTGAAGCTTATCGCTGCGTTTCCTGAATGCATCACGACCACCCTCAAGGATATCTATGATACCATCTCTAATTTCTTTGTCTTCCAACGCACCAAATGTATATTCATGATCGATTCCATGTGCGATAATTACCTGCTCTGAATCTGCACCCACAACTAGGTTTGCATTGTGCGTAGCCACAATGATTTGTCGTTCTTGTTTGATTGTTTTAAGTAAGTCTACAAGTCCGCTAGCAATAAAACTATTATCTAAATGGTCTTCAGGCTGGTCGAGAAGAATTATTTGTTTATTTAAACCCTCGGTAACCAATTTAAGTTTTAGCAAAACCGTCGCTAGTTCGCCCGTTGACATATGCTCAATTTCTTTTTCAATGCCACCAAAGTTATTTATGATTGAAGTAGACACAGATATAAATTCATACCATTTGTTGAAAACAATGTTAAGCATTTTTTCACTTCCAGTTAACGGACTTCCAGCGACCTGAACTTTGAAATTCTTTTGTTCTACGGCACTGTCGTAGTAATCCCAGAATTTAGTGGCAATCCATTCAAAGTATCTCTGGTAAGTTTTTTCCTTTGTTCCAAATATTTCTTTTTCTAAATCTTGAGCAGTGTTTTTATAAAAGCATTCGGTCATTTCTTTAATCAAATTGTCAAAGTCAAAGAAAACATCTGCCTTGATTTTAATCTCACCGAATAATTTTTGAAATATTGGTGATTCTTTCTTATCAGCACAAAAGTCGTGGTATTTAACGTCTATTTCAGCGATATTATTGTTAATTGCATCATGTACCACATCGCCTCGACCAAACATCTGGCTAAGTGATTCTTTTCGGCTTTTAATCACATCTTTGTAGGCTTGATATTCCTTTTGAGCCGTTTCAAATTGATGCAACTCATTCTGGATGCCCTCTAGTGTCTTTAGTAATACAGGAATATCCTCTTTTATATCAAGTGCTTCAAGCTGAGCCTTAATTTTGGAGTATTCAGCGATGGAATCACTAAGCTTCTTGTTTACCTCAGCTTCAACGGCTTCATGCTCTTTTGTGATGTCATCCTTATTGACTGCTTTTATTCGGGCTTTTATGCCAAGTTCTTCGGATCTGGAATTATAGGATTCAATCTTATCGTTCAATTTGATGAGTTCATTTTCAATTTCTGGATAGCCAGATTCTTTAAGCCAAAGTCTATATGTACGCCCATGTCTTATTATTACCGAAATATCAGAAATTAATTGTTTAGTTTGATTACTGCTAGTTTTTTCAATTGTCTTTTTTAGGTTGGTAACTTTTGCATCAAGATAAGTAGTGAAAGAAGTGTCTTTACCCTTTATCTTTAAAAATTCAGTTTGATCTTCGAGCTCTAAAATTGATTCTACCTGCTCGTTAATACCGTCTATTAGGCGTTTAATCGTTAAATCAAGGTCTTTAAAATCCAATGACGAATCTAATATTCCAAGTTCCCTAAGATAGGCTTCACGAACTTTCTTCTTGCTCTTAGATTTTTGTGCCAATTCTTCCTGTTCTACATATAAGATTGGTTCGTCTTGCTCTGTTTCTTCTGAAATATCTAAAGAACTAATCTTTACGCCATCCATGTTTTTATCAAGTAGTCTGTATGATGCAAGAGTGGTCTTATTTTCTATTGCAGGGTGCGGGGTATAGCCGCTCATCAATGCAGAAATATTTTTAAGCATCAAAGATTTTCCGGAGCCTTTTCCACCAATTAGACTAATCAAATCTCTATTTAGCGGAATTATTTGGGGCGCCTTAAAACGCGTCTTGCTACTTTCAATCGATACTTCATCAAGAACATACTTTGCATAATCATCTTTGGGATTCGTTTCTTGTAGTGCAACTCTTTGAGCTGGTTCAAAGAGAATTTGCTTCAGTCCTTCAAACGTTGGCTCCGCTTTTATCCATGAAAAGTGTCTGCCCAATACTTCCGTAGAATGCCCGCCTTTATGCTTAAGCTTTGACCTGTCGGTTGCATCTGAAGTTATTAGGCATGGAAATGTGCGTTTAATTTTAGGGAAAACTATTTTTCTGTAGTTTTCTACTTGCTGTGCGCTCGTTACTTCAAAAATATCGACTAAATCAGCGAGTCCGATTTTTAGCGCAGACCTTAGATCGCTGTCTAATTGTTCAATGCCATTTGCTTTCTGGCCTGCGTGAATGAAAACTAACCCACCTAGGTCGTGGATTTTTTCACAGGCTTCTTCAAAGTTGCAGTAAATCTGTTCATGCCCTTTTGACTTAACATCATCTTCAGACATATTTATTTTGCAGAGAAGTTTATCGTATATAGTTTTCGGCTTAACTTCACTATCGAATATACCGATAATATGAATCCCTTTATTGCCTTTGTCGGTGCGAAGTTCAACTCCAGGTAAGGCCGTAATGTTTTTTGCTTTTGCTTCCTTTAATATATTCTCCAGCTCACCTACGGTGTGGTGGTCAGTAATAGCAATTACCGAGAGTTCTTCATCAACCGCTTTTTGTACGATTTCTTCCGCTCTATCTTTACACGATCCATCCCAGTCATATGATGCATTTGTGTGAACGTGTAAATCCCATTTGTGCCATTCTGAACCTTTGGATTTATTGTTACTCATAACGCTCCTAGACTGGTTAATTATTATCTTGTAAATATTTTACGCTAGTTTGTAGTTGTCATGTTATTTCTAAATAACCCGTACGCCTCTGAACGGTACACGCATTAAAAATAATATCCTGCACATTTACCAGAATTTAGGGCCCATGCCATTTGCATCGGCAATCTCATTGAGACGCTGATTATAGTTTGCCTGCTCTAGCTTCTTGCGAACATTGAGTATATTTTTCATAGATTGAATACCTAATGACGCAGTTATAGCGGTACCAATCGCATTTATGACAAAACCGCCAACATCTGAATGCTGAGCTGTCTCAACTAATCTGGGCACGAGCGATAGGGTAACCACCGTGGGTACCGCAACGAGTATGGTGTTTAATGTTAACGCTAATTTGAATCTCGAAATATCAAAATTGATGGAATCTGGATCCAAAGTAGTGGGTCTATCTGAGAATATATTTTCAGGATGCTGCGCATATACCATAATTCAATAAAATAACACAAAAATTATAATTAGTAAATATGCAGGCTGCGACTGATTAAGCATCGGCTTTGCCTCCTCCGGCTCCTTACGGAGAAAAATCCTTTGTGCTTTTCTTGGCTGTGTTGCCTACGTCGAACCTGCGACTACGCATGACTTTTTCATGCTATCGTTGATCGGGCCAGGAGCAAAGCCAAATAAAAATCATCCACTAGGGGTGACCTTTATTTGGCTCTCTCTGACTGATGAGCTAAGTAACTACTGTTGCAACTCTGTCATTGCGTCAGAGTACCAATCTGGTAATTCTGCTATGCCATAATACGGGCGATGGCTGCCAGAAACATATTCTGATAATGGATCCCCCTTACCGTAGTGCCAAATTTCTTGCGGATTTACGAATAGACCAGCTATATTTGTCATAGCGTAATAAAGTACCCTGCGACCGATGACTATTTCACCATTTTCTGGCGCTACATCTGCTTGATCGTCCGAAACTACGATATCACTTTTGCCAGCCGTTAGATGGTAGCCTTCATGAAAATCAGGGTAAGCCGTACCCTTAACCTTGCCGCCCTTGTGACCTCGATCAAATGGTTTACCAGTCTCTAGATTGATAAGTGCAACATCAACCGCGCCACCAGTTAAATGAGGAGTTGGAGTAAGGTTCTCGTTTGGTCTAGCGCAGTAATTCGGTACTTGTTCTCTGATTTCATCGTCGGTCATGCCTGGGTTCACACTTTTAATAACCATTGGCCAGGCAACCTCAAAAGCAAATTTCTGTACCTGGCTCGGTCGAAGTGCATCGTCGATGCGTATATGAGCTGGGCCGCCTAATAAATCACGGATATCCCTATCTGTTCGTAAGAACGTATCCGCCAAGATAAGACGTTTCGCTACGTCTAAGCGGATCAATGGTGCATCTGGCACACCCGGGAGTTTGTCCCCGGTCATGCTATTCGGTTTTGAATAATAGCTGCTGGCATCATCAAAGCCAAAATCAGGTTCCCGTGGATCTACCAATGGGTCGTTGTGCAGTGGGTGATTGGTTTCTATATCGTAGCGAGTGTCATAACCGTTTTTACCTGCTCTTAGCTCGGTAAAGTTTGGAATTCTATACATAAAACTAGTATACCACAAAAACAAAATAATATCAATAAACAAAAACACTTTGCATCAGGTCTGCAAAGTGCTTATGCTTGGCTCACCACGGTAGAGGAAGTTATAACCGCAATTAAGGCTGATTTATCGTCCTGTGATATAACCCAAATCGTTCACTTGTAAGTTTCCCCTTGATGCAATACTGGTCAGCAATGCCATTCCGTCATCGTTAAGATATGAGCCTGGACCCGCGGTAAGCGGCAGAGAGTAAACAGTTTTAGAAACTTCATTCAGTATAGGTAGTATTTTTGCGGCTAGACCACTCCTTCTCCTGTCTGGTCTTGTTTCTATATATCCGACAAATGGTACACCTTCTGATTGTGGGCCCATTATGGTGCCGAAAATATCTAAATCGTCATATTCTATCCCTGCGCCAAAAAACAATACGGTAGGCAGTTTAGTTTTTAGATTTGGTTTTGAAGCACTTACTACTAGTCTTATGGGGTCTAAATTTATGCTTACAATTCCTGTCTCGACCATTTCGACAGGTTCGCAAAACTTTGGCACTATATTATTTAGAGCTACACTTAGTCTAGTTAGAATAATATCTTCGAATGGGTTAGGAATGTCTATTATTTCTAGGGTACTAACTTTTATCAAAGCTTCCGAAGAGAGTATTTTAGGCATAAAACAAAAAATACCACGAATGTGGTATTTTGTAAATACTTGGCTCCCTTTGATTGACGAGCTGAGTAACTCTGAGGTTATTGTTTAGGTTGTACTTCTAATATTGCAAGTGATGCAATTAGTGCTAATTTTGGCGTTGGTGCCCAGCGTGTTCTTGGATGCCTTAGAATATCCGTGGTCATGCCTATGGCAGCATGATGAGCAAGACATGCTTCTTCTTCCGCAACAGTAAGCACTAGGCCGAAGCAATGATTTCCTTCACCGCCAAGACTGTTGTGCCGTGCAACAGGTGCAGAGAAGTCATTATAATAAAGAATAAGGCCAGTTAAGCGAGCTTCGCGTGAAATCCGGCTAAGCTCATCCCAGTCAACCTTTTCAGGATTTGGACCATCAGTCATACTTATTTTTTACTCTCTGCCAGCCGATAAGGCAAGCATAAGAAAAAAGACTTCAATTAAGAAGTCTTTTAAACATAAGCACATTGGCTCCGGCTGCTGGGCTCGAACCAGCGACATCCTCGTTAACAGCGAGGCGCTCTACCACTGAGCTAAGCCGGAATATCGCTCCGCAAATGAGTCCCCCTTGCGGGCTTCCCACCGCGCCGATAAATAAATTTATCGTGCTGCCACTCCTGAAAACAGAAATAGCTGTGCGAGCAAGTATATAAAGTGTAAGGTGCTTATTCCTTTCGAAATACAAAGACCATTCTACCGTTTTCATCAGCACCTGTAAAGGGTTTTACTGTCGAAGTCGACTTATATTTAGCGCTTGATGATAGTTTTTCCAAGTTCTGTGTAATATTTTTCTATTCGTGGATCTTTTTCGGCAATCCTGGCGAGTGCAAAGCGAGTTTTTTTCCCGAGTGGTGATTTGCCGAGCACATCAATGAGCTGGTAATTGCGTTGGTTCAATAGTAGCTCAAAGTTTGAAGCAAAATCCTCGGGTCTGTTTTTTGCGTCATAAGGATTCCTAAATGCAATATGCGCAACTCTATTTGCCAGATCAATTCGCACCTTCTTCCGCACGTTTGGTTTGAGGTTGCCATTTATGAGCACTGTTGCGTCCTCCATCGCATTTGGTGCGGAATCGATAAGTGTGGGAGGTATCGGGCTTGTAGGAACATCTAAGCCAGTGTATGAAAAGTTTGTTGGGTTAAGACTACGGAAAACGAAGTCGGCTTCTGTGGCACGATTGTTACCACATAGCATCGCATCGATAAGGTGGCCGAGCTCATGATTATTAGTATCGACTAATGTGTTGATATTCCCTCCGACGTAGGGGTCAATTATGTAACTGCCACGTAGCATTGCAGCCTCACCCATAATAACTAAATCCGATTTATCTTGCTTGATGGCTTGGATATTTATTCTTATTAGGCCAGCTAAATCGATAAGCTCCTTTGGTTTGTCTTCGTAGGTATAGGCCAATGAAACTAGTGCCATGCGAATAGCTTTGTGCTCTTCGGGGCTGAGGTTTTGAAATTTTGTTTTACCCTCAACGTCCATGCCTGGTTCAAGATCGGGTACGCGTAACACAACACCATATTTTTGCATCATCTCTGCTGCAATTTGGTAAGCGGAGTTCGTGGCGGATGTATCTTCAATGTCGACAAGCTTTTCGAGCTGTTCTCGTTGTTTTTTATTATCAAAAACAGTCAAGCCATTCTCATTTGCTATGTCATGTTTATTCCATGTGCGTATTTCTTCAGAGGTAGCCCAGTTGCGTGGATCTTTTAGCTCGCTTTTTGTATCAGTGTGTGGGATCCGAGGATCTCTGAAATTTATAACTCTAGTATTCCCAATTTCGGAATCCACGCGCGTAATAGTGTCATCTTTCGGCACGGGGCACCCAAGTAATGGTAGATTAGTTCCCATCATTGCCTCGACTATCGGCATATCATTCACTATATATATCGCGATAAGTCCTGTCACAAACGTACCCACTAACGTACCGCGCAAGAAGTGGTCAAGTTTAGTTAGCGGTACCTTTTGGTCGCTCTGTGCCTCACTTATTTCGGGACTGCTCATCAGTAAATATTAACATAAATATACATAAAAGTCAATATAATTGTCATTATTTTATCACCGGGCAAGCGGTGTCTTGTCAGTAAGGTTCGAGAAATAAATTGGGAACTTTGCAAGCTTAAGACAAAGTTATATGCAATTTATCTTCGCCAAGCTCGTTTTTTACCTGTAGGTTGCAGTGGCTCACCTCTATCAAGAATGAGTCCATGAATAGTTTCAGGGCAAACAGCATATTTATCGGCCAAAATAGTTACATTAAAATGGCGAGGTGTAATGGAAACGCCATCTGCAATCTCGCGAGTTACTCCCCAATCAATACCTAGCTGGGCATCTGTTCTGCTTCTCAACGAATAATATAGCAAGCAATTGTTAGAACAGCTGCTGCGAGCTATCTCTTTTTTGGTGCTGGTGCCCAAGGGGATGCAGCCGAGGCGAGTTTGATCTTGTATTTGGCGAATTCTTTAAGGAGACGACGGCGCAGCTCGCCGGTGACGCTCCACTGCTCAGATGGCTCGGTAACCCCGACAATATTGACATCCATACCAAGCTGCGAAAAACTGCCGACATTCAAAAAGTGAGGTGCCTCGGTAATCTTCGCTTGCCACTTGGGGTCTTCTGCAAGCCTTGTGCCAGTTTCATTGATAACTTTGGCAAGCAGATCCACATCTGTATCTGCATGGACTGAGAGCGTGAAATTAACCTTCGAAAAGCCCATTGTCTTGTTGATGACGTGAGCAACAGCGCCATTTGGTATGTAATGCACATTGCCATCTGCGTCGCGGAGCACTGTTGAGCGGATGCCGACACGTTCTACTGTACCTGCAGCACCATTATCGAGATCAACGACATCCCCAACACGGTACTGATTCTCGGTGATGATAAAGAGGCCCGTTAAGAAGTCCTTTATAAGCGATTGTGCGCCAAAACCGATGGCAACACCGATGATGCCTGCACTCGCGAAGATTGGGGCGTAGTTGATGTGTGGAAAGAACTGCTTGATCAGCATCATGGTGGCCGTAGTGAGGATTATAATGCGCAGTAAGGTGCTGAGGAGGCTTGCGACGGTGTTCTGGCGCTTTTTGAGGTCTAGGTCAGTCATTTGGTTGTAGCGTGTTTTGCGGATGATGCGGCGGATCAAGTTTTCTGAGATGAAGTTGACGACGTGGAATAATGCCCATGCAACTACGCATATGATGATAATGGTGAGACCCTGATTCGCTAGCCAGCGAAATAGCTTGATGAGTGGTTCTGGCCATGTGAGAAAATCGATAGTATTCATGTGGGTAAGTATAAGGGAAATTCCTTTCCCTGTCACTTTAGGTACAGCCCTGGCTGATATTCATGTGGTTCCCGCACCACGGGCGAATTCTCTTTTGGGTCGTCAAAAGAGAACCAGAAAACCTCGGCACGGCTTCCACCATCTTGGTGATCTGTTGTTGCTGATTACAACGGTCACACACTAGGCATTCGCTACGCATGTGCCCCGGAAGTTGTAACAGACAACAACATCTGAGCCATGATGGCTCCAGAGTGCACTAGCACAATCTTGCCGTAAGTGCCTTTAGTTTTCGGTGCGCCACGTGAGTTGGCCATCGACGAGCGAAAGAATGATCTGTGTTTCGCTGCGCCCACAGTTGAACTGCACTTGGACATGAGCACCTGACGTCCCGCCCTCTTTGGTGCAACCAGCTGCGGGTGTAACCGATTGCACATAGATCATAGTTGCGCTGTACTGTACGGATATTGAGCCACCCGATAAGGTGATGGTTTTACTGTTGAGAGTCGGCGGTGTTGTTTCTTGGGTTACAGTAGTTGTTGAGGCCGGACTGTTTGTTTTCTCGGTAGGCTGAGCTGTAGCTGTTGTGTCCTGTGAGGTCGTAGTCGGTGTTGGTGTAGTAACTTTTATTTCGGGTTTTGCTATAACTTCAAAATCTTCATATGGAGCGGCATTGAAATAATCAACATGCGCAACAATGCGGTACGTGCCAGGACTTTTGAAGAGGTTTGGCCACGCGTCAAAGGTGCCAGACTGTTTACTGTTGGGTGCGATGCTTATACGGCGTTCTTTGCCGCTACAACTTGAAGCAAGAGCTTTGTCGTGAATGCGTACCCAATCATCTCCCTGGCGTTGGTACACCATTAAGGGTTCTTCGGGGCACTCATCTTCGACATACACAGTACTGTTGTAGTTGTTTCTGAGTGTAAAACTAATCGTTTCGCCAACAAGATATTTTTTGTACGGCACCGATAACTCTAGGGCACCAGATGGGATACTGTACGTACGGATACGGTTAGATACGACGAAAAATACACTTGTTGCCAGCGTAAGCCCGATCACATAAAATATCGCCCATCGTATGTACGTACGATGAGGATGCTGTGCGTGGTAGAGCTCACCTTTCATGACGTATGTGTCCTCCGTAGTCTTACGATAATGGCTACCACAACGGCAATACCACTCAGGATCCAAGCAATACGTCCGAGGCCATGCCCCGTATCTGTTCCCAGGAACAGAGCGTGTATAAATACCGCAGCGATCACGCCGTATGTAGCGAAGTGTATGAGTTTCCAAACGCGTGGTTTTTTATCGACCCAAAGCAGTGAGGTTATGAGTACGATGATAGCTCCATACAGTGCAAGCACACCGAGGGCGACAAATAGCGAACCGAGATGGATTCCGAACAGACTGACAGGTTTATAGGGAGATGCCCAGGGGACGAGTACGTGCAGTATTGTAAACGGTGTGAACTTATCAAAAAGGAGCGTGAAGACGTGGATGACAACAGAGGCGACAAAGGTGATGCCGAGTGC
>Ga0302286_10002373_pt1 | contig 13134 bp, 11 predicted proteins | sample III_Fen_E2_3_FD_198765 | JGI IMG/M metagenome (GOLD analysis project Ga0302286, IMG submission 198765) | Peat permafrost microbial communities from Stordalen Mire near Abisko, Sweden - III_Fen_E2_3 | ecosystem: Environmental > Terrestrial > Soil > Wetlands > Permafrost | place: Sweden: Abisko...
ATAAAATTATTCGCTCGCTACTTATCAGCAAGGAAAACAGGATTTACGTAGGGTCGTTCGAGGAGTTTGGCTACCTGGAGAGAAATGCCACCGGACAGATGCTGTATCATTCCATCTCGGCAAAGCTAAAGAACTACAAAATGCAGAATGACGAGATATGGAGCATTCTGAATTACAACGGAACAATTATATTCCAATCATTCACGTCCTATTTTACGTACAAAAACGGAGAAGTAAAAGGATTCCGCTGCCCGTACACTTTTTTGTTTTTCAACATCTACAACAACAAGATTTACACCCACACCGAGCAATACGGTTTCAGCACACTCGACATAAAAACCAACACCTTTAAGGCCGTACCCAATACAATACTGAATAGCCCTGTAACTTCGGTTCTGCCTTTCGACGCTTCGCACGCGCTGCTGGTAACCAATACCAATGGATTATTTCTTTTTGATGGAACAACTATCAGCCGCTTTGTGACAACAGCCGACGAGGAACTCAAAAAAGCGCAAATCAACCGGGCAGTTATCTCCCCCAACGGCACCATAGTATTAGGGACTATACTCAATGGCGTGACGGGCATCAACAAACAGGGTCAGAAACTGTGGACACTCAACCGCTCGAATGTGCTCCAAAACAACACCGTGCTGGGTATGCGTTGCGACAGGGACAATAACCTGTGGTTGGCATTGGACAAAGGTATTGCCTTGTTGCAACTCAACTCGTCGATACGCTATATCCACGCCTTTAGTCCGGCAATAGGCGCTATCTATTCGCTTAGCTACGACAACCCGAATTTATATATTGCCACCAATCAGGGACTTTACAAGGCCGAACTGAGTGCCGACAAAAAGAATGTTAGCAACCTGCAACTGGAATCGAAAATTAAAGGGCAGGTATGGTCGGTGAATCAGTTCGACAAACAGCAAATCTGCGGAAACAATCAGGAAACCTTCGATGTATCGGCCAAAGGCAGCAACATTATCTCTCCGGTAAAAGGGGGCATCTGTATAAAGCAGGGAGTGATTCACGGCAAAGAAGTACTAGTACAAGGTACATACACGAGCCTTTGCATCTACGAGAAAGTAAACGGTGCGTGGGTATTCAGTCATGCGGTTGAGAACTTCCTCAACCCTATCCGCTATATCGAAATAGATTATACAGGCACCATCTGGGCCAGCCATTTGCATCAAACACTGTATGCCATCCAGCTAAGTCCTAATCTGCGAAGAGTAGAACACATCAGCACTTTCACCTCGCTGGACGGGAAGCACAGTTTACCGATAAATGTCTTTTCGATCAATAATCGCGTGGTCTTTACTGATAATACCGCCTTTTACACCTACGACGATATCCGTAAGAAAATTATTCCGTACGACGAGCTAAACAAAAGTCTGGGTTATTTCTCCCATGCTCACCGGGTGTGTCATTATAAAGGCGATATGTACTGGTTTATCCGCAATGGCGAATCGGCATTGGTGCAAGTAAAGCCGGGTGCCATCAAACTATTGGATGTGGTGCAATACTCTTTGTTCCTCAATCAGGCGGTGGACGACTTTGAGAATATCATCCCTATTTCGGATGAGGAATGCATGTTCACCCTGGACAATGGGTTGGCCTTGTACCACCGGGATAACTTTAAGAATAAAACCGTTCCCACTGCTTTGAGGTTGAAAAGCATCCAGACCTCCGATGCCGAGTTGAAGGAAAAGATATTCCTCCCACTCCATTCGGAGCAAATACCGGAAACGCCTTTCCATCGTAATAATATATTGTTTACCGTTTACTATCCGCAGTACAGCGAGTTGAACAATATCAACTTCCGATACAAACTTATCGGATTGGATAAGGTATGGAGTGAAACCACCGCCTCTCCGCAAAAAGCCTACCGCTACCTGCCCCATGGCGAATATACCCTCAACGTGGAAGTGCTGACCAAAAGCGGTGTGAGGTTATCGGGGGCGAGTTATACCTTCGAGGTAAATCCACCGTTCTACCTGAGCGTTGTCGCTAAGATTTTTTACATCCTTCTCATCATTCTGCTTGGGGTTGGCATCTATTTATATGTGCACCGCTTGTTTCAGATCAAGAAGGAGAAAATAAAACAAGAGCACGAAGAGATTCGTCGCAAGGAAATAGAAAAACGAGAACAGCAGATTATAGCCTTGCAAAACGAGAAACTGGAATCGGAACTGACCGTAAAAAGCAAGGAGCTGGCCGAATCGACCATGACTATTATCAAGAAAAACGAGATTTTGGTAACCATCAAAGAGGAAGTCATCAACCAAAAAAATATCCTTGGCACGCAATATCCGAATAAGTACTACGATAAGTTGATACGACTGCTCGACGAAAATTTATCGTCGGAGGCCGACTGGGCTATCTTCCAAACCAACTTCGACCGCATACATGAGAATTTCTTCCGCAACCTGCATATTAAATTCCCAGAGCTGACTTCGAATGATTTGCGCTTCTGTGCTTTTCTGCGCCTCAATCTTTCGAGTAAAGACATAGCCCACTTAATGAATATCTCGTTGAAAGGAGTAGAAGTGGGCAGGTACCGCATCCGCAAGAAAATAGGTATTCCTTCTACCAAAAGCCTCACGGAGTTTATGATTGAGTTTAAATAGATTTAATAGAAACAACACCTTCCAATGTTCCAGGAAAGAAAGTAAGTGCGTCATAACTTAATTACACTACGACAAGACTTAATTTTTGTATATAAAAGCAAGAATTCAGATGCGTTCTGACAGTTGGCAAGTGCTCTCTGACAAAGTGCAAGTGCGTTCTGACAACTTCCAAAGTCTTCTGACTCTAAAATTTTATGAGTTTTCACGGTTTCCTTAACGTCCGGAAAGAAAACTGCTGCTCTCTGACTAAAAGCATGTGCTCTCTGACTTGTAGCAACTACCTTCTGACAAAGTGCAACTGCCTTCTGACAAAATTCAACTGCTCTCTGACAATTTGCAAATGCGTCCTGACTAAATTGCACAGCGTTCTGACAAAGTGCAGGTATCTTCTGACTCATGTTAAGTTTGATAATATCAAATTAGATGGTAAAAGCTAATATCGTTTATATGTAAAATCGAAACTTTTCAGGTATAAACTCTTCTGCGAATAAGGTAATAAGGGTAGTTTGTATGTTATCGCTTTTCTACTAAGGGTTTAAATCGTTGAGAATTAATAGCTATCAGCCCTTAGTAGAAAAATAAATAAATTTTCTTATCTCTCCCTTATTTCTTGTAGATGCTTAACTAATCACCATGATGTCGACAATCAACATTTCTCCGGAAATAAGAAATCCCATGCTAAGATTGATGCTCAGCATGGGATTTCTATTCTATTTTATTTGAAATTATTGATTTATTGAAGTCATTGAGTGATAAACCAACATCCATCTATTATTCACTTATCGGGGCTATTTAAATTTGATACCGCTAACTTGTTTGTATTGTGCACTGGTTGCTCCAAAAACAGATTTAATATAAGTCTTTGCATTCTTCGCGTTGTAAACAAGACCAGTGATGTCGGCATTAAGTAAAGTATCCCGCGAAAGTCGGGCAGCATCAAAAGTAGTTTCGGAAACGACTACCTGCGCATGTTTGGTTTTCAGATCTTCCATCTTAGCTCTCAGCGCTGATGTAGCGAGCTCAGTTTCGTTTGGTTTATAGTCGGGGATAGACTCCAATAGCAGTATATATTTACCCATATTTTCCAATCTGCTCTTGGTAGTGGAGTTGTGCCTCACCACTTGTTTCGCATTATTTCCCTCGGCTTTAGCAGCTGCCAGTTCTTCATCCGTTAGAAGTGCAGAAGCACGCTTGCCGCGTAACTCGCGCACCAGTGCCTCGGCCTGTGTTAATGTTTGAGCAGGTACACCCGAAATACGCAACGCATTAATAGACCGCGTAATTAAACCATCGAACCCATCGAATGCCATACTGCGTGCTGAAAGCGCATTGTTGTAGATAACTTCAGCAATATTTGCAGCATTAATTTCGTATTTGCCTTTTTCGAGTAATTCGGCAAGACCCGGAATAGTGAGCCAAGATTTATATGGATTGTAAGCCGGACCAAAAGTCCTGATGACTGCAATCAAGGCTTCCAGATTAACCACATTTTGTTCGTTCCCTGATAATTTTGTCGTTTTCATAGCATAGAATAATTATAATTGTTTTGGAAATTAAGTTGTTTATATAGATCGTTACTAAGCACATACAAGTAAACAGAGACTAATTAACTACTTGCAAATGTATAAAAATAATTTACAACTCAACCAAGCTAAAAATGGGATTTAAATTTGTTTATGATTCAATTAATTTAGTTATAAATTTTAGAAAAAACGTGTGCTACAAAAATCTACAGCACTAAGTTTATTACCAAAAAACAGCCCATTCAGCATTAAAATCTGAGTTGCAAGAAAAAAAGACAGTTTGACTCGCGGAGCTCAACATTACAACCATTTTACAAGTACTTACTCCACGGATAAATCGTCTGTTGTGCAATCCGAACATTTATTATCCTACCTAAAACGTCTGCACCATAGGCTAAAATTTAAGAAAAAATTGGAAATATTCTTCTGTGGTTTTGTAGCAATGAAATATGTGTGCAAAAGCGTGTAGATAGGTAAGTATTGCATATCCAGTAGGAGACACAAAATACAGCGTCACTTTTTTGATACTTTACATTCACATTCCAAACAAAACTAGTATATTTGTTGCGTTAAAAAGTGAATAAAGTTAGGGACGAATGACAAAAGGCTTGTAATATGCCGTTGATTTCCAACAACAAGTCCTAATCAGACTGCAAAGAATGAAATAGATATATTCGGAGGGACTGGGAAATCTGGGCTATTGAAGTGCACATATACATATGTTAGGCTTCATGCAAAAAAAATAAAATCACAATATATGAAATCAATAAAAGACCTAATTTATTTCGACATTGAAAAAGCGAATTCCTTAATAAGCCAGCTAAACGGAGGACTTATCAGTGAAATTTCCAACGCAGTTGAAGACGAAAACGAGGAAAATTCAGGTCTTGGCTTCGACGTAAAAATAATAAAAAGAAATTTAGGCGAAAAAAACAAAGAAAGAAACATTAGAACAGAAAAGAAGAGTCTTTATCATGAAATACTTAATTCAATTGAGCTAGAATTAGAAAATAGTGAGTTACTAACCTCAATAAACGACTCATTTGAAAATTGGCAAGGTTCTTTTAATACTTTCATGAATGAAATACCTAATTTCAGCTATATAAAAGCTACAGGTTGGGGAAGTTTCGAGGACTTTGATAGATTCAAAAGAATTTTGACTAATTTTAATGACATACAACGACTAATATTTGGATCCATTTTCCTCGAAAACCCTGAAGTTAAAGCACTAAAAAAACAATTAGCAGATGCAAAAAAAGTTGTATACAGCAATAAAGAAAGGAATACTAAAAGTAAAGACCTGAGTTTAATTAAATCAATTGAGAACAAGATTGATAGCATTCTAGCTGAAAACACAGATATCGCGCTTTTTGACGAAGATTGGATACATAAAATGAAAATCTATCTTGATACATTTTCGCCAGACCGACTAAATTTTAGACTTTTACCATTTGATGACTTTGCTGATTTTCAGATTCTTTCAAACCTAAAAGACAAATTTCTACTTGACGAAAATATAGAAAACACAATTTATACTTACGGTGCGAGACCCAATATAAAACTGACGATTTTAGGAATAATTACTTCATGTCCAAGACAAGAAGACATAAGAGTTCACCCAAGTGATGAATTTTTGGGATATGACGAGACAGATTTGTCTAGTGACAGAATTTATGATAAAGCCTTTAGAAATGTTTTCGACTCATTCGAAGCGTTCGAAAAGTTCTTCTTTTCTCCTAATTATCCAAAAGTTGCAATCAGTCCAATTGCTATATACAGAGAAGTGAAAATTAAAGGGAAATAATGCACGAAAGCCCATACCTCGCGGATATATATAACCCTCATTCAGCGTAGGTTGGCGGCGTTGAGTTCGGCGTGTTTAAGGCAAGGCTCTTGCCTTGCATATCAAAAATAGAATATGGAGAACAAGGACTTTCCCTTTAGCTTTGAATAGCGAGACGCTATGCCAAACATCGGGAACAAGATTATTTACGCTACAGCGAACGGGGCAATGCTAAAAAAAAGAATATGAGGAAATTTGTGACAATTATTTTGACTTTATTTACTTTATCTGTGACTTATGGACAGACAAATCTGAATGGCATTTACAAAGGACAAGAGGAAATGTGTGTAACGGATAGTTTAGGAAAAAGGGACTGTTTCTCTGACCCAAAAAGACCAGAATGGAAATGGTATCATTTGAATTACTTAAGAATTAATGGCGACAGTGTATTTTTAGGACAAAGTCCAATTTCTAAATTCAAACAACACACATTATATTCAGCATCTGACGGTGGATTTTATTATTACAGTGGGACAATCAAAACATTATCAGACAGTACAATTTTTATTGACTTAACTGAACAGCATTGTGACTATTGTGGTACACAAGTTCGAATACAACCAGACGGAACTTATAAAGAAGAAAAAAGAAAGATACAAATTGTTGGAAAACTTGAGAATGATTTAATACTAACCGACAATGTAGTTTATAAGAAAGAAAACGAAAAGAAACTAAAAACGAAAAGAAAGCACTAGCCTCTGCTGGCGCGGATTTGCAATTACTAGTGTTCGGAAGATATTTTACATTTAGTATTTGTCATAATACTAAAAAATCAAATTCAAATACGTTAATATGTTATTAAAAGAAGCTATTCTAAACTACAAAAACTACGAAGACACAGAAGATGTCTTACATACAATCTATGCAAAAAGAATCAATGGTAGATTTCAATCAATTTCAGATGCAGTAGTTTTAGAATTGACGACTGAAGAAATGGAAATGAATTTAAAAGAAATAGCGAATTTAAAATGTCCAGATTATGAGTATTTTTTAGAAATGTATATACTACAAGATTTTTATAATGACCTAGAGCAAATTGACGAGTACAAGTCAAATGAGAAAAAAGTGGAAAGAATAATTTACTATGCTGAATTTGACGCATAACAATTAGGACCAAATCTAAACAACAAAAGCACTCAGTTAGCAGTAGGTTGTCGCGTGAAGTTTGACGAAGTCTCTAAACTTTCCTCCGCTGCCGAGGATCTGCAACGATAAGGGCAATATCATATAGAAAACAGCAAAAAAGAATATTCACCAACAAACTAAATGTTATGAAAGCAATTATGATCTTTTTATTCGTGTCGATGTACACAATGGTTTCTGGACAAAATCAAGAAAGCAATAAGACTACTTCTTTGAATGGGAAACAGGGGGTAACTAATGCAAAGGATGTAGTAATAATCCCCTGTGTTTATGATAGTATACAACAAATCAGTTCAAAATATTATAGAACAGTAAAAGAAAATAAGGTAGGGATTATTGATATTAGTGGGAAAACTGTGATTCCAAATCAGTATGAGGAGATAGTACAAATTAGTGAAAAGTATTTCCAAACTACAAAAGATAAGAAAATTGGAATTGTTGATGTAAACGGAAAAGTTATTGTGCAAAATGAATACGATAGTATAACACAAATTAGTTTAGGCTATTTTACAACAACAAAGAACAATAAGACAGGACTGGTTGATATCAATGGGAAAGTTCTAATTCCAAATGAGTATGATGATATTAGCATGGTAGCAGTAAATAGGTTTAAGACAAAGAAGAATGGAAAATTTGGGATATATGACTTAAATGTCAACCAATGAAAACGGAATAGGGATTATTCTCAATATGCCTTGGATTCGGCGAAGTTTCTCCAGGTAGCTGTTGCATAACCTGCCAAGGAATGCTATGCCAAATATCCGAAGCAGCATTATTTACGATACGATCGAACGGGATAAAAAAAGAAAAAGATGATAGATTGGATTAAGAATATATTTGACAAGAAAGAACAACACGAATTAATAGAGTGGAGAACTGAAGACTCTATTTTTAATTTCATATGCAAACATCTTGACAGTGATGGAAGCCTAAATGACTCTGCTAATGTTTTACCTGACGAGAACAGAAATGAGGATGATGACAATGAATTAAGGTATGCTCCGGGGCTTATGGATGCTATGTTCAGCTCGACTGATTCTGTTGATTCTAAATCAAGAATCAATGAATTGTCAAAGCTCCTCAAGAAAATTGCATTAACTGACAACAAAGAGAGTAAATCAAAATTCTATCAACTTATAACTAGCAATGAAAATGTAATAGGTATTATCGATGACTTTCTACAGAAAATCGTTTCTTTATCCTTAGCTGTTGAGCCTTATCTATTCAATTTTGCAAAAGATTTGGCATTTAAAACCAAACATCGAAATAGTGTGAAATTTGGGTTAGCTATTATTGGTTTGTGTCAAAACAAGTCTGTAACTAAAGAAATAAAAATACTTGGTTTACACGATGAATTTACAATTTTCTCGACTGTTGCACTCACCAATATTTCAGACAATATAGTGAACGACCTCTGGGAATTGGCTAAAAAGGTCGACGGTTGGGGTAAAATTCAACTTGTTGACAGACTTGCTAAAATGAAACTTTTAGATGAGCATAAAGACTGGCTTATTCGAGAAGGTTACAAAAATTGTATCATGTTTGAATATCTAGCCTATAGCTGTGCTATTAACGGAGATCTTCACACAAAACTTCAACAAACTTCAATTGACAATAACCTTTTTAAATCTACTGGAGAAATTATTGATGCTTTAATTGCTGGTGGTCCCGCTGAAGATGTTTTTGACTATGAATACGCAGCCTTAACCATTGAAAATTTCATCCGACATGCAAAAATAATGGTTAACGGCATCTCAGACTTCTTGACCTTGAATAGAATCAAGGATTTCTTAATAGAAAATCAAGATGATTTCGGAAAACAAAAGAAGAATGGTTGGTCTGAAGATATAATATCAAGTTGTTTGGTGAATATTGATAAGATATTAAAAAGTCGTGATTGGGAAACTCCTACATTAGCGGCATTGAAAAGCACAGATAATGTTGTATTTTGGAAAGCAAAACAAGCATCCGAGAAGCTTAATATTGATATTTGGGAAACAGTATGGGCGAGACTTTTAAATAATCCATTGGATAGTTCGGCATGGTATGATGTTACATATTATGCAAAACTAGAGAACGTTGACACAATAATTAATTTTGCTATAGAAACTATTCCACTCGAAGAATTGGCAACAGGACCAAAAGATTGCTTGGGAGTAGGAATTAAATATATTCAATATCAACCACTCGATTCAATAATTACATTCTTAGAGAATTACCCTAAAAAAGGAGAACAATTAATTATCACTGGGTTGAATAGCCCAGTAACGAGAAATAGATATATGTCTATACGAACATTAAATAAATGGAAATCTGGGAATTGGTCAAAAGCTATTAGAGAACAACTTGAAAAATTGAAGAAGATTGAACCGGATAAAAACATTAAGGACAACATTGAAAGGTTGCTAGATGGAAAAGAAATAAAATAAAAGCACGAACACCTACACTTTTCTTGTCTTCTCGGATATATAACCATTACTTACTTGCACAAAAGTGCGGGTTGGTCGGCAACCATCCTTGTTAATCAACGGCACTTCAATTTATATAAGTTATAGTTTATATTTGACTAAAAATATGTATTTTTGTCATGAACTTATGCAAATACTATTCATGGTCAAGCAGTTTCGACTTATTCTTTTTGTATGTTTATGTATATTTATGTACAACTGTTCGGTTATGCCGGACAGGTTGAAGACTGCCGAACAACTTATTGAAACGAATCCCGATTCGGCACTACACATCCTTCAGAAATCAACCTCCACAGCATTAAGCTCTGACGCGCACCGTGCTTTATACGGATTGCTGCTTTTCAAAACATTAAACAAAAAATTACTTCCGCTCAAACCCGATTCCGTTATCAACTTTTCATTAAACTACTACGAGGAACATCATTACAATGACCGGCTGGCCGATTGTTATCTATACAAAGGAAGAACCTACATGTACGCCTTTCAGTTTGAAAAAGCCATGGATTATTATTTAAAGGCCATGGATATAGCTCAGGCGAATAAAGATTACCTGTTACTGGGAAGAATAAACTCGGATATAGCCAATATATATACTTCTCAACGGGATTACAGTTTGGCGCGTAAGAAGTTCAAACTGGCATATGAGTACTTTACCCGATTGAAATTACAAGACAAAGCTTTCAATTCACTGCTGGATATCGGTAGAACCTACCATAACGCAAAAGAGTACCGCAAAGCTCAACGCCATTATAGCACACTTTATTCACAAGCTGTCGACTCGATGCAGCAGGGTGCTTTGCTGCAGGAAATTGCCATCAACTATTATTCATCTCTGAAATACGACTCGGCATTGTTCTATTTCCGCAAGATAATATCATACCCCTATATTCTAAACAATCGCGCCATTCGATATTATTATTTATCCGATCTGTTCTTTGATTTGGATCAATTGGATTCAGCCTATTATTATGCAGAGAATTCGTTTAACTACAAACCGGACATTCGCACCCAACACGAATGTTATCGTATCCTTACTAATGTGGCCTATAACAGAAGGGATTCAAAAGAACTGTTCGTAAAAATGGAAAAATATGTAAAGCTAGGAGATTCAATCCGAAAAATCGAAGCACAGACGAAGGGTAGTATTCTAGAGGCATTGCACACTACGAAAAAAAAGGCAGATAATACAAAAAAACAACGCTTCTATTTGTTTGGACTACTTCTGTTGCTTATCACTGCCGGACTCATAACATTCTTCTATGTAAAAAAACGCATCCAGAAAGAAAAGAAAAGAATGGAAACAACTCATTTAGAGCAAAAAATAGGATTAAAGCAAGAAATTGTAAATAAACGTCGGGTTACATTGCTCCAACAGCTGGAGGAGATGAAAGCGGAACAAGCTCATGAATACAAAAAAGCTAGTCCGGCCACAAAAGAAGAAATGCATCGCCAACTCTATAACCAGCTTATACATATAAATAACAAAGAGAATTTTGAGAGAGAAATGAATCTCATACTCAACAATATGGTAAGTAAACTAAAAGATAGGTATCCGTCACTTACCGAAAAAGAAATAACATGGTGCTGCTTACACACGCTCAATATCCCCACCATAGACATTCTGCTCTTGCTCAATTACAAGGTGGATAGCCTTAATAAAATGAAGCAGCGATTGGCACAAAAAACCCAAATTAAAGGTGTCCCCGAAATCAATTGCTTCCTCAATACTATCCTATCCGAACTTGATTAATTGAGTAGCTTCTTTTTCTCCTAACTCCGGTTTTAGTTCAGATCAATGTCACAAAAATGATCTTTTTTGGGACATTTTTCTTCCCCTAAAATGTGCGTCCTATAAATTGCACAAAAAATCGATATAAACAACTGATTCTCAATACGAGCAAGATTAGTTGTGTCCTATTGTTTTTCCGTTAAAAATATACCCGCCCACAAAAACTATCATAACTTAGCAGTGCAAATTAATCAAATTAAACGGTTTATTAAAGCTCAAAGTTATGAAGAAATTTAACTCAACAATTTGGTCTCTGTCTCTTTTGTTATTATGTCTGTTCACCCCTCAATTATCGATGACAAGCATAGCTCGTCCCCTCGTACCGAAAGACGACTCGACTCCACCTCAACCGGGAAGAAGCAATGCTCCTTCAGCTTTCGTAACAACAACAGACTTCTCAATCGATGACTCAGGACTTACTGTCAATTTCGGTTATCCTGTAGGTCCGGTAACCGTTGTTGTATACGACGAATCAAATCAGATTGTTTTTACGGAAACGGTTGACACACTCACAACACCAACATTTTCGACACCAACCGATAACTGGGATGAGGGAAACTACACTATCAACGTTACGTGCGCCAACATAACCTTATATGGAGATTTTAATTTGTAAAGGGATACATTATAAAGAAGGTATTAAAAAGCATAAGCGCGGAAACCGAAAAGCGTTACGAGTAGGTTGATTTTTAAAACATAAAAACATGGCATTACCAAAGATTAGTGTTTCGGCTATTACTGAAACAAAAGCAGTTCATGATACAATTAATGGTATCAAAGACTTTCAAAGCAAAGGTTGGGGTATCGGTTTAAATGGAGATACTTTTCAACCTGATGGATTTTTGAGTTTCTTTACTCAACGTGGTTTAGCATTCAGCTTTTTTGTTGTGAATAGTGGAGTATCCATTGGCACATCTTCTGCCTACGGGGCTAACATTGATACTTTACAACATTATCTCAGTTCGTTTCAGGGAAATGAAAAAGCTCAATGTCAAAGTGTCCTTAGTGATTTACAGTCATATAAAGCAAAGTTCTGGGCAATCGGTTTGAATGGTGATACTTTCCAACCTGACGGTTTTAATCAATTCTTTGCAGAAAGAGGATTACCGTTTTTTCCATTTCTCAGGAGTAAAGGCGTCAGCATAGGTGACCAATCTGCCTACGATAAAAACATTACTGCCCTTCAAAGTTACATAAGTGGATTTTAATCTACTCATGTGATCTACAAGTGCAATATCTATTTAGAAAAAGTCGTGCATAAGTATGGTAAATTCTATGAACATTCTTAGAAAATAGAATTTCCCAATTAAATGCACTACGAGTTATACATAGAAAATTTATAATCCAGCGCGGAATCCGAAAAGCCTTACGAGTAGGAAAACAATTAAATTTAAAGTAAAATGGGAACAAATTTAGTAGGTGGTTGGAGTGCTTACAGCACTACAATTTCAAGCGAAGCAAAAAAAGCATTTGATGAAGCATTCAAAGGATTTGTAGGAGTAGGTTACAAACCACTGGCAGTGGCACACCAAGTCGTTTCAGGCAATAATTATCGTTTCTTCTGTAATGCAAAAGGAGTATATCCGGGCGCAGTAGATTATGCAGCACTGGTGGAAATATACGCTCCATTACAACATCCTGCACATATTACCTCCATAAAAAAAGTTGACTAGAAAGAAGTGTTTGTTTTCCGAAGAGAATAGGTTGGTTTGATTCAATCTATTCTCTTTTTTAT
>Ga0302286_10002374_pt1 | contig 13133 bp, 7 predicted proteins | sample III_Fen_E2_3_FD_198765 | JGI IMG/M metagenome (GOLD analysis project Ga0302286, IMG submission 198765) | Peat permafrost microbial communities from Stordalen Mire near Abisko, Sweden - III_Fen_E2_3 | ecosystem: Environmental > Terrestrial > Soil > Wetlands > Permafrost | place: Sweden: Abisko...
GTGGTCTTGGAATACCAATGCTAAAAATCTATTTCGACAAATTGACAAAGAAGCATGGATTGAAGCTTCTTCAAATCCGGTTTTGCTGCTGAACATTCTGAATTATGACAAATTAGTGGCACTGGGAGAAAACAAAGAGTTCCTTGAAAAATTGAATGAGGTTTATACTGATTTTCAAGCCTATTTAAACGTTCCAAAAAATACGAAGACTCCTTCGCTGGCTTACTTCAGTATGGAGTACGGTTTGACTGAAGTTCTGAAAATATATTCGGGTGGTTTAGGCGTTTTGGCCGGTGACTATTTAAAAGAAGCCAGTGATTGCAATATTGATATGGCTGCGGTTGGGTTCTTATATCGCTACGGTTATTTTACTCAATCGCTCTCGGTGGATGGTCAGCAAGTGGCTGTCTATGAGGCTCAGAATTTTAATAATTTGCCGATTACTCAGTTGAAAGATGAACACGATGAACCGCTTACGGTTGAAGTGCCTTATCCGGGACGCTTGATTTATGCTCATATCTGGAAAGTGGCCGTTGGGCGTATTCCTCTTTACCTGCTGGATACCGACATTGATTTGAACAGCGAGTACGACCGTTCTATCACTCACCAACTTTACGGGGGTGATTGGGAAAATCGTATGAAACAGGAAGTTTTACTCGGAATTGGTGGTATTCTGACGTTGAAAAAATTGGGAATCGAGAAACAGGTTTATCATTGTAACGAAGGTCATGCGGCACTTATCAATGCGCAGCGTTTGGTAGATTATGTTTCGGAGAAAAATTTATCTTTCAATGAGGCACTCGAAGTGGTTCGTGCAAGTTCTTTATACACAGTACATACGCCGGTTCCTGCCGGACACGATAGTTTCGACGAAGGTTTATTCAGAAAATACATGGATGAATTTCCTGCTAAATTAAAAATTTCCTGGGACGAATTTATCGATATGGGACGCGAACATCCGGGCGATCACAACGAAAAGTTCAGCATGAGTACGTTTGCTTGTAATACTTGTCAGGAAGTAAACGGTGTAAGCTGGCTTCACGGAAAGGTTTCGCAGGAAATGTTCCAACCCATTTGGAAGGGTTATTTTGCCGAAGAATTACACGTAAGCTATGTTACAAACGGTGTGCATTTACCAACTTGGACTTCGTCCGATTGGAAATCCGTTTATGAAAAATATTTCACCAAAGCATTTTATGCCGATCAGTCAAATCTGAAAATTTGGGAAGCTGTTTATAAAATTCCTGATGAAGAAATTTGGCATACCCGTATGCACTTGAAAAACAAGTTGATTGGTTATATTAAAGATCAATTCCGTGAAAACTGGTTGAAAAATCAGGGTGATCCTTCGCGCATTGTTTCAGTGTTGGAAGCTATCAATCCAAATGCATTGATTATCGGATTTGGTCGCCGTTTTGCAACATACAAACGTGCCCACTTGCTTTTCACCGATTTGGAACGGTTGGAGAAAATTGTGAATGATCCGCTTCATCCGGTTCAGTTTTTATTTACTGGAAAAGCTCACCCAGCCGATGGTGGTGGTCAGGGATTGATTAAACGTATTATTGAAATCTCCCGTATGCCTCAGTTCCTCGGAAAAGTTATTTTCCTCGAAAACTACGATATGCGCTTGGCTAAACGATTGATCTCGGGTGTGGATATCTGGTTGAATACTCCGACCCGTCCACTCGAAGCATCCGGAACATCTGGTGAAAAAGCTCAAATGAATGGCGTTCTGAATTTCTCTGTTCTTGACGGATGGTGGTTGGAAGGTTATGTAAAAGGAGCAGGTTGGGCATTGACAGAAAAACGTACATATGAAAATGATTTCCATCAAGATCAGTTAGACGCGGCTACCATTTACAGCATGCTCGAAAATGAAATCATTCCGTTGTATTATGCTAAAAATACCAAAGGATATTCGCCGGAATGGATTCAAGTTATTAAAAACTCAATTGCTCAAATTACGCCTAGATTTACTACCAAGCGTATGATTGACGATTATATCGCCCGTTTCTATCTGAAATTGGCAACTCGTTCGGGTCTTTTGGCTGAAAATAATTATGCTAAAGCCAAAGAAATAGCAGCTTGGAAACAAAAAATTGCCGAAGGTTGGGATAGAATTCAGGTGTTGTCGTTGGATATACCGGATAAATTGTTGCATAACCCTCAGGTGGGCGAAGCCTACGACATTAATATTGTAATTGATATTGATGGAATAAACGATAAAGGAATTGGGATTGAACTGGTTGCAACCAAATCAGATAAAAACAATGTGGAGTCGCTTTACGATGTTGACGAATTGAAATTGGTGAAAACTGAAGGTTCAAAAATGTTCTTCAATATTCAATATCAATTGAATAAAGCCGGTTCGTTTAAATACGGTTTCCGTATGTTCCCTAAAAATGAAGATCTTCCACATCGTCAGGATTTCTGCTACGTGCGCTGGATTTAATTGAATAAGAAATAAACAGAAATGCCAATCAGTTACTAATAGCTGATTGGCATTTTTTTATGGAGTTGCCAGCAGGAGTATGTCTTTGTTCTCAGAGATGTATTGGTTTGCTGCGTCGTATCCGTGTTGATAAATATCTTGAAACGAATCGAAACTGAATTCATGAAACTTTTTAATCGATTGTGGTTCAATCAGAAATTTACAGAGTTTACGGCCTTCCTTCGAGTTTTGATGCTGCATGGCTCTAACAGAGAATGCCAGTGTATCAATTGGTTTCTTAAGCTGTGCCGGTACAAAGTGTGGAATTACATCTACCCCTATAATTACATCGCATTGATCGGAAATTGCCTGAGTCGGCATATTATTGAGCAACCCGCCATCTGTGTAGTTTATGCTGTCCACTTTAATTGTTTCAAACAATCCGGGGATGCTTGCCGAAGCACAAACCCATTTGTCAAGCTCGTTTCCGGAATTCTTTATTTCCCAGGTAGCGGCATTGAGGTTAACGACACAAACATTCATTTTTAGTTTTAATTGTTCAAAACTGTTGTGGGGAATCAGCTCACGAATGAGCGAACCTAGCATTTCGTGTTTGGATAATCCCGAATTCAAAAAGGTTCGCGGAAAACTCATCAGCTTGGTTATTTTGTACAACTTATCTTCTTTAATCAGCTGAAGCAGACTCTGAGACGAATAACCTGAGGCATAGAAAGTGCCGATAATCGCTCCCATGCTCGAACCGGTAATGTAGGTTGGATAGATTTTGTTGTCTTCCAACGCCTGAATAACCCCAATATGAGCAAACCCGAGTGCACCACCTCCACTCAAACAAAGCCCGATGGTGTTACTTTTAGGTGTGTGATTGAATAAATCTTTTATGGTTTGCATATTTCTGATTGTTTTAGAAATGAATAAGTTTGAATTTTTACGAGTGTTTGTTAATGGATTGAAACTTTCAGGTAATAAATCAGATAAAAGGATTAAATGCCTTATTTTTGTATCGTAAATCTACAAAAATATAAAACTTATATAGAATGAAACGCATTAAACTTGTTTTAATTTTAATATTGTGCATAAACTTTTCGTATGCCGGTTTATTATACGATATTTTGGATGGAAAATACAAGGCTAAAGCCATCGATGCTCCGCGCTCTATGCTCGATGGAGAACATTATACCGCCTTGGTGAAAGACGGAAAAGCCGTAGTGAAATACGATTATAAAACAGGTGGAGTTGTGGATACACTCTTCAGTGTGTCACGCTTAAAAAAATCAACCCTTACCAAAATTTCCGGCTACGAGTTGAGCCCAAACGAAACCAAGATGTTGGTTTATACCAATGAGAAAATGAATTTTAGACGCACATTTACTGCGGATTATTCTGTTTACGACATCAAACGGAACGAAATCACGCCATTGTCCGAAAACGGTTCGCAAGAATTGCCATTGTTTTCGCCCGACGGGCGGTATATTGCTTTTGCACGCGACAATAATCTGTTTATGAAAAAGCTGGACTACAATACTGAAATTGCCATCACCACCGATGGTAAAGCAGGTGGCATAATAAACGGTACGCCCGATTGGGTTTACGAGGAAGAGTTTTCAGGGAAACGGTATTTCGACTGGAGTACTGACAGCAAGTTGTTGGCATTCGTGAAATTTGATGAGTCGAAAGTGCCTCAGTATTCGTTTATGAAATACCTTGGAAACCCCGATAATAAAGAAGAATTCTCGTTATACCCGACCACTTTCAGTTTTAAATATCCCAAAGCCGGCGAAAATAATTCGACGGTAAGTGTTTGTGTGTATGAGGATTTAGTGAAACTGACCCGAACCATGAAGCTCGGAGCGGATGATGGAGAGTTTTACATTCCGCGTATTAAATGGACCAATTCGCCTGAACTGCAATTGGCAATTTTTAAATTGAACCGAAACCAGAACCGCCTGGATATGCTTTTTGCTAACCCGAGATCGACATTATCCAAACTCATTCTTCGTCAGGATGATAAAGCGTATGTGGAATACGAAAATATCGACTTTATCCAATTCACTGCGGATAACAAATACTTCTTTGCTGTGACCGAGAACGATGGTTATCGCCATATTTACCAGTATGGAATCAATGGACTGGTGGTAAAACAACTGACCAAAGGCAAATGGGATGTGACCGATTTTTATGGATTTGATGAGAAGAAACAGGTTGCCTACTACCAATCGGCCGAAGCATCGCCGCTTCAACGGGATGTGTATTCGGTGGATTTAAACGGCAAGAAAACCCGACTCACCGATGGCAAGGGAACACACATCGCTAACTTTAATATTACGCTTAGTATGTTTGTGGATAATGCGTCGAGCCTCAGTTCTCCTAATGTTTATACCCTCAGAAATGCGGTTGGTACAGCCGTTCGGGTAATGGAAAGCAATGCGGCACTGGCGGCTAACATTAAAGCCTCCAATTTACCGCAAAAGGAACTCTTTACCTTCACCACTTCAGAAAATGTTAAGCTAAACGGTTGGATGATTAAACCGGCCAACCTTGACGCTTCAAAGAAATATCCTGTTCTGCTGGTTCAGTACAGCGGACCGAATTCGCAGGAAGTGCTCGATAAATGGAAGGTGGATTGGGAACTTTACTTAGCTTCTACCGGCATTGTGGTTGCTTGTGTAGATGGACGCGGAACGGGTGCACGCGGTTCGGAGTTTCGTAAATGCACTTACCAACAACTCGGTTTGTATGAAACCAAAGATCAGTTGGAAGCTGCCAAATACCTCGGTCAGCAATCGTTTGTCGATAAGGATCGGGTTGGAATTTGGGGTTGGAGCTATGGCGGTTATATGACGCTTATGGCTATGACTACCGGCGAAAAAGTGTTTAAGGCAGGTGTTGCTGTAGCTCCGGTTACGGATTGGCGATTCTACGATTCTGCTTACACCGAACGATATATGCGTCGTCCGCAGGAAAATTTCAAAGGATACGATGCTTCGTCGGTGTTGCCGCGTGCCGATAAACTGACCGGAAGCTTGCTGATAATCCACGGCTCGGCTGACGATAACGTGCACACGCAAAACACCATGCTTTTTATTGATAAACTGGTGGCAGCCGACAAACAATTTGAAATGCAGCTTTATACCGATAAGAATCATTCCATTCTGGGAAAGCAGACTCGCCGTCATTTATATACCCGAATGAGTGAATTCCTGTTGAAGAACCTGTAATCTATATAAATGTATTGTGTGTAAATGTGTTTTATAACAGGATTTAAACTGCATTCTTATATTTCTTATTGTATTTTCACACATAAATAATTTATAACTTTGCAACTCGAAATATTATCAACCAAATTATGATTGCCATTTAATAATTAATCCATCTAATATGAGTACAGAAAAAAAAAATTACGCATTGCCTATTGCAATGATGTTCGCTCTTTTCTTTATGATTGCTTTTGTAACTGGTCTTCCAAGCCCTATGGGGGTTATTGTAGCCAAACAATTTGGTGCCACAAATTTTCAATCACAGCTCGGTTTCTTAGGAAACTTTATGGCTTACGCCTTTATGGGTATTCCTGCGGGCATTATGCTAAAGAAATTCGGTTATAAAGTAACAGCACTTTCTGCAATTGCGGTGGGATTTGTTGGGGTTTCGGTTCAGTTTCTTTCGGGTCAGGTTGGACTTTTCACAGTTTATCTAATTGGTACATTCATTTCAGGCTTTTCAATGTGTATGTTGAACACAGTGGTAAACCCGATGTTGAATACACTTGGTGGTGGCGGTAATTCGGGTAACAGACTTCTGCAATTCGGAGGTTCCATTAATTCAATTGGAGCAACCATTACTCCGATGTTGGTAGGTTGGTTAATGGGAGCCGAAGCCGGACGTACTATCGAAAAAGCAAATCCGGCACTTTTCCTTGCGTTAGGTATTTTCGCATTGGCATTCGTTGTTCTTTCTTTTGTAAAAATTCCGGAACCTCATTTGGAAACGGCTGCCGAAAGAAAGGTGAAACACAGCCACAGTCCGCTTTCATTCCGCCATTTTATTTTTGGTGCAATCGCTATTTTTATTTATGTAGGTATTGAAATTGGTATCCCAAGTACGGCCAACTTATTTATGACAGGTTCAACTTCAGCTTCCAATGCAGGATTAGGCATTGAAGCAACTACAGCTGGTGGTATCGTTGGAGTTTACTGGTTGTTAATGCTTGTTGGTCGTTTAACCGGTGCTTCAATTGGTGCTAAAGTTTCGAGCAAAACAATGATGATTGCAGTTTCTTCATTAGGGTTAATATTGATTCTTGCTGCTATTTTGAGTCCAACCAGCATTATTATTACTCTGCCTTATTTTGGAACACAGGTTCCGTTAAGTATTGTATTTCTTGTAATTTGTGGACTTTGTACGTCCATCATGTGGGGTGGTGTTTTCAACCTGGCGGTTGAAGGTCTTGGAAAATACACCGCTGCCGGTGCCGGAATTTTTATGGTGATGGTTTGCGGTGGAGGTATTGTTCCACTTATTCAGGGTTGGTTTTCCGACCACTTCGGCTACCTGAACAGTTACTGGGTAATGTTTGCTTGTTTGGCTTACATGCTTTGGTATGCTTTGGTAGGCTGTAAAAACGTAAACAAAGATATTCCGGTAGAATAACCGAAGGTATAATCTTTAAATAAAATTCAATATGGAAAAACCTTATGTAATTGGCATGGATATGGGTGGAACCAATACCGTTTTCGGTGTGGTGGATGCTCGCGGAAATGTGGTTTCAAAAAGTGCTATTAAAACCGGCAATCACACCGACGTTAATCTGTATATTCAGGATTTGTACACCGAGCTGATTAAATTGATTGATGCTGCCGGTGGTGTCGATAAGTTCAAAGGCATTGGTGTAGGCGCTCCAAACGGTAATTATTATACCGGAAATATTGAATTTGCGCCCAACCTCCCCTGGAAAGGAGTTGTGCCGTTTGCTCAATTAATGTCGGATAAGTTTGGAATTCCAACCGCTCTTACCAACGATGCTAATGCAGCTGCGCTGGGTGAAATGACTTATGGAGTTGCCCGAGGCATGAAAGATTTTATCATGATTACGTTGGGTACGGGTGTCGGAAGCGGAATTATTATCGACGGCAAATTGGTGTATGGACATGATGGCTTTGCTGGTGAGTTGGGACACGTGACTGCGATTCGCAACAACGGACGACTTTGTGGTTGCGGTAAATCGGGCTGTTTGGAAACCTATGCCTCTGCCACGGGTGTTGCCCGCTCGGCTCGCGAGATATTGGAGACGAGTACCAAAGTAAGTTTGCTTCGCAATATAGCTGTCGAAAGCATTACATCGAAAGATGTGTTTGATGCAGCCATGCAGGGCGATGAGGTGGCCAAGGAAATTTTCAACTACACTGGAAAGATTTTGGGCGAATGCCTGGCCGATTTCGTGGCGTTCAGTGCCCCCGAAGCCATTGTGCTTTTTGGAGGATTGACTAAAGCCGGCGATTTGATATTGAATCCGATTGTTGAAAATATGGAAAAGAATTTGCTGCCTATTTGGCGTGGCAAGGTAAAGGTCTTATTCTCCGACCTGAAAGAAGCCGATGCTGCCATTTTAGGTGCCAGTTCGCTGGCCTGGGAGCTTTAGACTCCTAGAATTTTAGTTGAAAATCCCTTTCGGAATAGTTCTGAAAGGGATTTTTTAATTTGCACTTTTTGGGAATGAGTTTTAGTAAATATAAATTGGTTTAGGCAACATGTATGTTCACGAGAGAAATTTTTATTAAAGAATTTTCTTTGTTTTTGTTTTATGTGTCGTTAAATATCTGTATTTTTGTAACATTATAAAACACAATGCCGGATTGGGGTGTTTCATTGATGGTGTTAATTATTAAATTCTGATTCCTATGAACTCAAAACTAAAGAAAGGTCTGAAAATCGGTGGCTCGACGGTAGCTGTAATTTTTGTTATTCTATTGATCCTGCCGTTTGCTTTCAGTGGCAAAATCACGCGGTTAGCCAAGGAACAAATCAACGGAAAACTCAATGCTACAGTCGATTTCGATAATATCAGCCTGAGTTTTATCCGCCATTTCCCGTTTGCAACCCTGAGTATGGATAATTTGCGCATTGTGGGGATCGATGAGTTTAAAAAAGACACCTTGATCTTCAGCGAAAAGGTGGATTTGGTGCTGAATGTGAGTAGTTTGTTTTCCGACAAAGGATATGAAATCCGTAAGTTGCAATTCGACAATTCGCGGGTGTTCGCACATGTTTTACCCAATGGCAAAGGCAACTGGAGCATAACCAAAAAGGATTCGACGCAGAAAAACAACACTACGCCCATGAGTTTTCACCTGAAGTTGAAGGATGTGGAACTAAACAAAGTCAATATCGTTTATTGGGATGAAAAAGCCAACCGAAAAGCGGTGATTCAGAACCTGAACCACCATACATCGGGCGATTTTACAGCTGACAGTTCTATGTTGAAAACTAAAACCACCCTCGAATCGCTCGATTTCTGGATGGGCGGGGTGAAGTGCATATCCAAAGCCGATGCCGAGTTGAATGCAAATATAAACGCAAACCTGAACAAAGATATTTACACGTTTAGCGAAAACTCGTCGCGGATTAATGCCATTCCGTTTTCGTTTGCCGGATGGGTGAAAATGCTGGACGATGGATACGATATGGACCTGACACTTGATGCCAAAAAGGTGGATTTCAAAGCCATTCTTTCGATGATTCCATCCATTTATGCCAACTCATTCGAAGGTGTGAAAGCTGGGGGTGCGGTGAATATGACGGGATTTGTGAAAGGCAAAATGGTGGGCGATTACTATCCTGCTTTCGATTTTAAACTCACTGCTGCCAACGGTTGGTTTCAATATCCGAAACTTCCTAAATCAGTCCAGAATATTAATATTGCCGCAGATATATCAAACCCCGGCAAAACACTCGATGCCACCGTGGTAGATATTTCCAAATTCACCTTTACGCTGGGTGGAAACCCTTTCTCGGCTCAAATGCGGGTGGCCTATCCCATGTCAGATCCTGAACTGTTGATGAAAGCAGTTGGGAAAATTGATTTGGGTAATATCAAGGAAATTTATCCGCTCAAAGCCGGCACTCAGTTGAACGGGGTACTGGATATGAACCTGGATTTGGGCGGACGTATGTCGTACTACGATGCCAATCAGTACGATAAATTTAAATTTGCCGGCAAACTGAATGTTTCCAACATGCAGGTGAAAATGAAAGGTACGGCGCAGGAAGTAGACATTGCCAAAGCCAATATGGTTTTCAACAACCGATATGCCGATTTATCGACCCTTCAAATGAAAATCGGACGAAACGACCTAACCATGAGTGGAAAGGTGGAGAACTTTGTTGCTTTTGCCTTGCATGACAAAACACTGACCGGGAATCTGAACCTGCAATCGAATTATTTCAATGTGAGTGATTTCATGTCGGCCGATACAAAAGGTTCCGCTTCGGACACCAAGACGTCTGTTGATACCACCAAACGGACATTGGTCAAGATTCCAAAGAATATCAATTTCACGATGAATGCAGATTTCAAGCAGCTTGTTTATTCTAAAATGAATTTATCCAATGCCAAAGGCACATTGCTTGTAGCCAATGGCGATTTGAAATTTCAGAACATGGGCTTGCAGGCTTTTGGCGGCAATGTGTTGATGAACGGTATTTACAGTACTGCCGATGCGAAAAAACCGTTTGTGAACTTTGATTTGAGTCTGGCTGATGTCACTTTCAGCGATATATTCAAGCAAGTAGAAACGCTGCAAAAGCTAACTCCCATTTTTGAAAAAGCACTGGGTAAATTCTCCACCAAACTGTCCTTCAATTCGTTGCTGCAAAACGACATGATGCCTAACCTGGCTTCGCTTATCGGAAACGGTTCGTTTTCAACCAAATCTGTTGGACTGAATAATGTGGATGTTATTAACGCATTGGCTTCCAAGCTTAATCATCCAGGACTGGCAAGCAATACTATCAAGGATTTGGCTTTATACTTCGACATTAAAGAAGGGAAAATCAACACCAAGCCCTTTGATGTAGCAATTGGCAATGTGAAAATGAAGTTAGGCGGTTCAACCGGACTGGACAAAACCATAGCATATGCCGGAACGGTGCAATTGCCCGACCAGTTGAACCTGGGTAAATTCTCCAACCTGAACATTAAGATTGGTGGAACATTTACCAAACCAAAGATAGAAGTGGATATGCTGAGCACCCTGAACAACGCACTCAGCGATACCAAGGAAAAGGCAGTTGCCACTGTCAATAAACAAATTGATGCTGCCAAGACAAATGCAGTGAAGGCTGCTCAGGATCAAGCGGATCAAATTAGGGGGGAGGCCAAGCGACTGGGCGATCAGCTACTTGCAGAAGCTAAAAACCAGGGCGACCAATTGGTCGCAAAAACCTCGAACCCAATAACCAAATTACTGGCACAAAAGGCAGCTCAAAAGCTATTGGACGAAGCTCAGAAGAAAGCGGACGATTTAAATGCAAAAGCCGAAGTCAAAGCTAAGGAATTGATTGACAAGGCGGCCAATAGCGCTAAGTTATAAATAGTGAGGGGTGTTATATTTTAATAACAAAAATGAGAATGTCGATTGACGGCATTCTCATTTTTTGTATTCATTGAAACATTAGAATTTATCTTCCAATTTGACGACTAAGTCTGTTTTCCTGACGATTCAATTTTCTCTGCTGTTGTTTGGTGATATGACCGTTATTGCGGGATGCCATTAATCTTTCTTCGCGAAGAATTTTTCTTTCTTTTGCTTTCAACCTTGCGGCTTCAGCTCGACTCATACTTCCTTCGTTAACTTTTTTGTTGATACGTTTATTCTCGTGTTTAAGTCGTTGATTTACTTCAACGCGTCGAGGATGATTTTTCTGCCATTGGCTTTGATTCACATTTTGTGCAGATACGGTTGCAGTTAATCCTGCAAATATCAAGGCGATTACAAATCTTGTTTTCATAATGTTTAATTTTTTTGAATTAATGATATAGTGAACTGTATTTCGATTATTTCAAGTTATGTGCCAAATTTCAGTTCAAATAAATTCTATATGTTTTCCATAAGGTAAATTAACCGAAACAAGCTGTTTAATCTAATATATTAAGCATTTATTTGCATAAATGAATTAAACTCGAACATTATTTTAGAATAGAAAAGATTTTCATAAATTTTATAGCTTAATTATCAATTTAATAAGACTTATTGTATCTTTGCTTGATTTTGATATTCGTTTTTATCCGTTAAATCTATATTTGTATTCAATGAACCGATTCACCATCACTGTTTTGACGTTTTTATTCTCATCAATGTTATTCTCTCAACAAAGAGATTTAAATTTCTATATTGAACAAGCAAAGAAAACCAGCCCTTTGATAAAGAGGAACGAAAACGATAATCGAATCATAACTCTCAATCATCAACAAATAGAACGAGTACTTAAAGGGCCTGTTATTAGCCTTGAATCCAGCTTAGTTTTGTCACCAATTATTGCTTTTGATAATGATTTTACAACTTTTGCAATCGCAAGCGATGGTTCGCACAGTTATGTAGGTTATGATCTTAGTGCAACAAATGGAGGTCAATATCAGGCACTTGTTTCAATTGTACAACCTTTGCTCGGAAACAAGTATTTAAAACCATACATTGAAAAAGCTGGTGTTTCGTTAAAACAAAATAAAAATGAAATCAACATGACTGCTCATGAGATTGAGCAACTGGTAGGGTATCAATATTTTCTTTGCTTGAAATCAAAATATCAAAGAAATACGGGTGAAATTAATCTAAAATTAGTTGAGGATCAATTAATTACGCTTCGTAAATTGGTTGAAAGTGCCGTTTATAAACAGTCTGATTTGATGTTACTTGAAATTGAGAGGCAAAATATACTCTTGGCAAATAAGGCATTTGACGACAATTACAAATCAAATATTTATGATTTAAACTTACTTTGTGGAGTAAAAGACAAAGGTTTAGTTGACATTCAAGATACTGAGCTTTCTATTTCGCCAAATTCCAATAAAGAATCTAAGTTTTTCGAATCCTATCGGTTGGATAGTTTAGCCATTGTTGCCGATCAGTCTATCAACGATTTGAAATACAAGCCACAACTTAATGTCTTTGCTAATGCCGGTTATAATGCAACGGGACTTCTATCGTTGGATCATTTTGGATTCAGTGCCGGATTAAGCTTTGGCTGGACTCTTTACGACGGAAACCAACGAAAACTTGAACACGAAAAATCAAAGGTATATATTTCAACGGTTCAGTTTGAAAAGGAACATTTTAAAACTCAACGGGAAATCAATATTGATAAAATAGTAAGCCAGCTGAAAGCGCTTGCCGAGCAAGAACGAATGTTGGATGATCAATTGAAACAATACGATAAATTATACAAAGCCTATGCCGATCAGCTTGCTCATGGATTGATTTCTGTCATGGATTTTAAAAATCTATTAAAGGATATTACTTCTAAAAAGCAGGATTTCCAATTATTAAAAATGGATAAACAACTGTTGATTAACTCGTACAACTACTGGAATTATTGAAAAATCTCCAAAAATCATTCTCTATGCGAATCAAATTAATTACCTCCTGCATTCTTGTTTTATTAATTACTTCTTGTAGCAAAAAGGAAGCAG
>Ga0302286_10002375_pt1 | contig 13130 bp, 5 predicted proteins | sample III_Fen_E2_3_FD_198765 | JGI IMG/M metagenome (GOLD analysis project Ga0302286, IMG submission 198765) | Peat permafrost microbial communities from Stordalen Mire near Abisko, Sweden - III_Fen_E2_3 | ecosystem: Environmental > Terrestrial > Soil > Wetlands > Permafrost | place: Sweden: Abisko...
ACGCATAGTGTAACTCCACGGATCGATTTTGTATATCTCGAAAAAGGCACTAAAAATGCACTGAAAGCTGGTCCAAACGGCGCAAAGCTCGTTGAAGTATACAGTCCGGTGCGTCTTGATTATCTGCAAAAGGCCGGTGTTACCAACCTTCCTTCGGCAGCTGTTGAACTTACAACAACCATGACCCCTAATGTTGAATACAATAAGGTTTATGACCTATATGAGTTTCAGCTAACTGGCCTTGTTGCAGGTGCTAATTCAAGATTGGTGACAGGCAAGAGCACCCAGGTAAGCTTTATTTCAATGGATCCTGGTGCAGTATTCGAGCGTCATATTCATCCTGAAGAACAAATGATGTTGGTGTTACGTGGCGGTTGTAACGAAATTCTCCTTGATGGCGAACAAAGTATGAAAAAGGATGATGTTGTGCTTATTCCATCGAATATGGTGCACGGTGCAAATATGAGCGACTTGGGTTGCGATGCGATTGATATTTTCTGGCCTTCAAGAACTGATTATGCGGAAAAAGAAAAAGCAAGAATGGAAGCTTATCAAGCCATAATTCCTGCGGATGCCAAAATTGAATTGTTCGTTGACGGAACCAAAACAAAACCCGGCCTTACTTTCGCTGAAGGACCAAAATGGATGAACGGAAAGATCTATTTCTCCAATATGTTTTTCGATCAGGGTTGGGGTGCAAGTCCGAAGAAAAGCTCAACTGTTGAAATGAGTACTGACGGTACATACAAATATATTACCGAGGGAAAAATGCAGACAAACGGACTCTATCCCTACAAAAATGGTAATCTGATCGTTTGTGATATGATGGGACACCGGGTTGTTGAAATGACAACAAAAGGTCAGGTTGTAAAAGTTATCGCCGATAAATACGACGGAAAATCTATCGATGGACCTAATGATATTATTACAGATGCAAAAGGTGGTATTTATTTTACCGATCCTCAGTTTACAGCTGAAGCAGTAAAATTCCAGCCGGGACGTGCTGTTTATTACGTTTCTCCTGATGGAGGTAAAATAACCAGAATTGTTGAGCCGAACGAATTTGCCATGCCAAATGGCATCCTGCTTTCTCCTGATGGAAAAACGCTTTACATCAACAATTGCTACGACGATGAATCCTGGTATCCTGTTGTAAGTTCTAAAAAGAATTATGTCTGGGCTTATGATGTAAAAGAAGACGGAACAATTAGTAACGGCCGTCAGTTTGCAAAATTATTCCTGATTGAAAATGTATTGGACAGAAAAGGTAAATCTTCAAGTTCTGATGGTATGGCCATTGATAAGATGGGCAACATTTATGTTGGAACTTATTACGGAGTTCAGATTTTCAACTCAAAAGGCGAATTTGTGGGTATGATTAATTTACCACACTTCCCTGTAAGTCTATGTTTTGGTGGTGATGACATGAAAACCTTGTATATTGTCAGTTACCAGTGGGTATATAAGATTCGCACCAACATGGAAGGTTTTGTACAGTATTTATAATGATCTAAATTTTCCAGTTTAAAACTGGAAATGCCATAAAAAAATAGCCGCATGAATTTCATGCAGCTATTTTTTTATCTTGGAGTGACGTTAATAATCGATCGATTGACCTTTCTTTATTACGTTATTAACAGCTTCCATTCCCAGACGTTCTTTAAGCTGAGTAAGGTACAGACTTTTTGGAGTTACATGTTTATCCATCGATTCAACATGACCATTGGGTTTGGTTAGATCCTGAAAGAATGTATTAAATATAACCGCATTAATCCCTATGTGACCGAAAGAATAATTTGTAGCTGTGGGAGGACTCTGGATCAGGTAATCTCCCTCACAATTCCAAAATACAATATTAGCACCAGCCCAGCCAATATTTATATCTTTCCAGTATCGGGCCGAAAGCGGAGCTTTAACATTATCATATAGAGAACCTGTTATCCAGTTCGCATGTGGTTCGCTTGTTGCATACGGATTGACAGCTTCACAATAGAGAAATACATTACCGGTTGCGTTTGTACCCAGAACAAATGAGTGTCTCCCTTTTTGCGAAAAACACCTTTGAACAAGCGAAAGCTGCCCACTAAGCTGGAATGTAAATCGCCTTGCACCTGCCCTGATCGAGACCGGTTCTCTCGATTCACAATCCTGTACGGTTATCCATTTTGTTCCATTGCCTGCGCTAACAACACTGCTTCCAAAATGTAGCGCGCTGATATTTCGAACCCAGCTGTTTAAGGAATTGGTTAAATTTATAAAGTTGAAATAATGATTTTCATCAGAATAGTATTCATTTCCCTCGTAATGTGGCCTGGTTTTATCATCAAAATTTCCGCGGTCCATATTACCATAGGATGTCATCCTGACAGTAGGATTATACTCGGATATTCCCCTGAGATTTTCTATCCCTACCTGTTCTAGTCGCCCCTGATCCTCATATTTCAATATCTCACCACCGCCCCAGCGTGTTTCAATTGCGCATAAAATAGGAGCATCAACAGTAATCGTGTTGCCCTTGACCTCAGTTATTACCCTGTCCCAGTTGATGTTGAATGGTCTCCATCGGCTTCGTCCCGCGCCAATGCTGTCTTCGCCAATTTCTTTAATCCATGCCTGATTCCCGATTCGTCGAACCAGGATTTTATCTCCGGCTTTAAAGGCTTTTGAGGATACTACATTGAAACTTCGCGCACCAACAGGCACATAGTTGTCGGTAATCACCTGTTTGGTTTCTTCCTGAGCTTTTAATGCTGTGCCTTCGAAGTTTACCAGCGCTGCCCTCGATCGGCCCTGGCCTTCCTTCTGAAGTTTTCCAATCAGGATTGTGCCAATGTCACTCATTCCCTCACCCCTGAGTACAATTCCAGAAGCTTTTATGTAAATGGGCTTTTCAAGATTATAAGTGCCCATTTTGAGAAGTACAGCACCCCTAAATCCAGAAGCATCCGGAGTCATTGCTGATACCCGGTCAATCGCTGCCTGAATATTTGCCGAGTTATCACCCAATACCGGCCAAACTGTTTCTTTGATCGCCACATAAGGAATTGCAACACCTCCACCTTTATATCCGGCATTTGAAAAATCTGGGATTTTATTACCCAGACTGTCGGCAATATATACCAGTTTGCCGTTAGTTCCGGGATAAACGAGCGTGGTTGAAGGTGGCAAATCCTGAACGGGGAAATCGTTTTCGCCTTTGTTGGCATTCGTTGGGTTATAGATTTTTTCGCTAAATCCGTTCGAAATAAACAGAGACAGGACCAAAAAGCAAATCGTAATTTTCATTGTGGTTTAGTTATGGTTTATATTTATTAAAGTAACTTCAAATATTTATTATGAGACTGACTCACAATAAACAAATTTTAAGCCTGGTGTGAATTTAGGGTTTTAATTGTAGAAATTAATGGCGAACTTGACAAAAAAATAAGACAAATTGTTGGCTTATTAAACTGGTAAAAGTAATTTTATTAGCCAAAGACTAAATCTAAAATCTAAACCATGAAAAAATCTAATTCAATCACAAAATCTGTACTTTTTGGATTGGTTGCTTTCCCAATTTTATTTTCATCTTGTTCAACGCAAAATCAACAAAAACCTGAGTCGAAAGAAATGGTACTCTGGTACGATAAGCCTGCCGGGAATGTTTGGCTCGACGGACTGTTTATTGGGAATGGATATATGGGAGCCAATGTATTTGGAAGAGTTACGAATGAGCGGATTGCTCTGAATGAATCTACTTTTTGGTCGGGCAAACCACATGATTATAATGATCCGGATGCATTTAAGTATTTTGATCAGATAAAGGATCTTGTATTTGCTGATAAATTCAAGGAAGCGGAGAAAATGGTCAACGACCATTTTTATGGAATACCTAAAGCGCAGCAGGCTTATGAACCTCTGGGCGATCTTCTCCTGAACTTTAAAACCTCGGGTGACTCCATTAAGGATTATTACCGCGAATTGAATATGGAAACCGGTGTAGTTAAAATTAGTTACAATGATGGAGATGTAAAAATGACACGCGAAGTTTTTATGTCGTATCCCGACCATGTGATGGTTATGAAAGTATCGGCCGACAAACCAGGCCGGATATCGGTTGAAGCAAAACTGAAAAGCCCATTTATTGAAAACACAACTACTAAAGACGGAAAGTTGACCATAAATGGAACATGGAAATATCTTCCTGAAAGAGTATTTGACCTTATAGCCAAGGTCGACGGCACTGGTTTGAGTTTCCAGACTTCACTCGTTGCCAGACCAGAAAAGGGCAATATGGTTGCTACTGACTCAAGCCTTGTCATTACTGATGCCAATTCGGTGACATTTGTGCTGACAGCTGCTACGAGCTTTAAAAATTATATGGATATAAGTGATGATCCGGCAGCTAAATGTGTGAAAATAATGACTGGAGTTACGGGAAAAGATTATAAAGAATTAAAGAATTCCCATTTGGAAGATTTCAGAAACCTGATGGGCCGGGTTCATCTTAAAATTGGTGACCCTTTAATGAATGAAAAGCCAACAGATGTCAGGATCGCTGATCTAAAAAAAGGAGTAGCCGATCAGGATCTATTGGCAAAGATTTTTCAATTTGGACGGTATATTCTGGTTGCTAGTAGCCGGGAAGGAAGTGAACCAGCAAATTTACAGGGACGATGGAGCGAGGATTTGTTGCCAAACTGGGGCAGCAAATACACGGTAAACATTAATACGGAGATGAATTACTGGCCGGTGGAAGTTACAAACCTTTCGGAGTGCCACCAACCCTTGTTTGACATGCTTAAAGACCTGTCCGAAAGTGGTGCAAAAACGGCTAAAATTTATTACAATGCGAACGGCTGGGTTTTGCATCATAATACCGATTTATGGAGGGGTACAGCACCGGTTGATGCGGCCCGTTATGGTATGTGGCCGACGGGAGGAAGCTGGTTGTGTCAACACATCTGGGAACATTACCAATTTACCGGAGATGTTGATTTCCTGAGAGAATATTATCCAATCATGAAGGGTTCAGCACAATTTCTGATGGACATTATGACAGTTGAACCCAAACATAATTGGCTGGTTGTTCCGTTCTCCATGTCGCCCGAACAGGGATATTTTATCGATGGAAAAGAGGAAGAGATGTTTTTATCTTCGTCAACTACCATGAATACTGGCATCATCAGAGACTTATTTCCACATTGTATTGAAGCAGCAAAGATATTGAATATGGATCAGGAGTTTGGCGCAAAGCTTACGGAAGCTCTGGCAAAAATTCCGCCTTATCAGATTGGGAAAGATGGATTGCTTCAGGTATGGATTGAAGATTGGAAAAGAGGTACTGAAGGCCACAATATGTCAGCCAATTTTGGATTTTACCCGGGTAACTCCATCACATTGCGTGGTAATCCGGAAATTGCAGAAGCCATTCAAAAGTGGCTTGAACCCCGTCCGGTAAGGACAAGCTGGACAAGTGCGTGGGATATTTGCGATTGGGCAAGACTTGAAAATGGGGCAGGAGTGGATACAGTTATCACAAATTTCTTCAAAACGCCAGCGCCAAGACAGGGTGGATTGCCAAGACCGGCAGGAAATGCCGCACAAACAGCAACGGCACGACCTGCAGTACCGGCAGGTATGTTGAGGTCAGGAATTGGAAATAATCTTCAGAACACAAGTAGTAACCAATCCGATGCCAACTATGGATTTACAGCAGGAATTGCCGAATGTTTGTTACAGAGCCATGCAGGTGAAATTTCATTATTGCCTGCTTTACCTGTTAGTTGGAAAGATGGCTCAGTTACCGGACTAAAAGCAAGAGGTGGTTTCGAGGTCAGTATGGAATGGAAGGATGGGAAACTTAACAAGGCAGAAATTAAGTCTTTGCTTGGTAATCCCTGTGTTGTACGACTTAATGGAAAAACAACAAATTATACTCCTGCAAAAGGTGAAACTATCGTTATTCGGGGCACATGAGTAGCCAGTATGTTTATTTTGGATTGAGAATCTAAATGAATCTAGTGTTGTGCTAACCTTAAATTGACGGAGTGTCATGCCGAACTTGTTTCGGCATCCCTTAATAAAATGAGACCCCGAAATAAATTCGGGGTGACTGGGACTTGACAGAATTGAGTTAATACAACACTGGAAATTAATATTGAATAGTTTTTACTTCTGCTGAAGTGAGATCAATAAAAAAATAGCCGCTGATGTCAAATTAATGACTCCAGCGGCTATTCATTTTTAGCTTTGTGAAAAGACACTATGTCGCAGTCAAATTCTTAGCAATATTTATTTTGTGACATTTATAACAGCTTGTTCGCCCATTCGTTCTTTTAGCTGTGTTAGGTAAAGGCTCTTTGGGGTGACATGATAGTCCATTGATTCAACATGTCCGTTGGGCTTTTTGAGGTCCTGCAAGCCAGCATTAAAGATAACAGCATTCACCCCGATGTGTCCGAATGAATAGTTTTTAGCAGTTGGTGGACTCTGAACAAGAAAATCTCCTTCGCAATTCCAGAATACAATGTTAGCACCACCCCAACCAATAATGTAATCCCAGAATCTGGCGGTTAATGGCGCTTTTACGTTATCATACAAAACGCCATTACCCCAATGATTATGAGGTTCACTACTGGAATACGGATATGTTGCTGTACATTCCAGAAAAACATTTCCGCTTGCTTCTGATCCTTGCAAAACGAAAGAATGGCGTCCTTTCTGCGAAAAACACCGTTGAACAAGGCACAATTGACCATTCATCTGGTAAATAAATCGTCTTCCTCCAACTCTTGGAGAAACCGGCTCAATTGATTCACAATCCTGAACGGTTATCCATTTCGATCCGGCGTTGCTTTGTATCACGCTGACAGCAAAATGTAGCGCGCTGATATTTCTTACCCAAATATTCTTCGCATTTGAAATTACAACAAAGTTGCCAACGTGATTTTCATCAGAATAATACTCATCGCCCTGATATTGAAATTTGGGATCTAATTTATCGCGATCCATATTACCATAGGTTTTGGTACGAATTGCCGGATTATATTCTGAAATACCACGAAGGTTTTCCACTCCCGATTGTTCGATACGCTCATCATTATATTTGAGAATCTCGCCTCCGCCCCAGCGTGCATCAATGGCTGTAAAAATAGTTACATCGGTAGTAATTGTGTTTCCCTTGATATCGACAATTACTCTGTCGTAAGTAATATTAAAAGGTCTCCATCTGTTTCTGCCAACACTGGCGCTGTCCAAACCAATTTCTTTAATCCAATCCAGATTGCCGATACGTCTTACTAAAATTTTATCTCCCACTTTAAATGCTTTGGATGATACTACATTAAAACTTCGGGAGCCAACTGGAACATATTTATCAGTAATTACCTGTTTTGTATCTTCCTGAAGGGCTATCGCTGTTGGACCACTTATATTGACAAGTCCACCTCGTCCATAAGCCTGCCGGTCTTTTGGTATTTTGCCTATGAGTATAGTTCCAATATCACTCATGCCGCTTCCCCTGAGAACTACACCCGATGCTTTAATGCTAATTGGTTTTTCAAGTTCGTAGGTACCTATTTTCAGAAGTACAGCCCCCCTAAATCCTGAAGCATCGAATGGAAGCGCTGAGACTTTGTCAATTGCTGCCTGAATATTTGCCGAGTTATCTCCCAAAACCGGCCAAACAGTTTCTTTGATAGCTACATATGGAATTGAAACTCCACCTCCTTTATAGCCCGCATTGGAAAAATCAGGAATTCTGTCTCCCAGACTATCAGCGACGTACACAAGTTTGCCGTCAGTTCCTGGATATACAAGAGATGTTGTTGTCTGAAGATCCTGAGCTATGACAGTAAGTCCGATGATAAAAAGCATCAACAAGACTGATGAATATTTTATTAGTTTCATGTTTAAAGCAAGGTTTTGAATTAGTTGTAAGATATGTTTGATTTGAATCATCAAATAGTCATTGAGCTTATTTAAAGATTGTTTTTATTTTATAACATTTATAACAGCTTGTTCGCCAAGTCTTTCTTTTAACTGAGTAAGGTATAAACTTCTTGGGGTAACATGTTTATCCAATGATTCAACATGTCCGTTTGGTTTTGTTAAATCCTGCAAAGCAGCATTATATATAACTGCATTCACACCAATATGTCCAAAAGAATAGTTTCCAGCCGTTGGTGGACTTTGAATTAGGAAATCACCCTCACAGTTCCAGAAGACGGTATTGGCTCCTGCCCAACCCATGATAAAGTCCCAGTACCGAGCTGTTAATGGCGCCTGGACATTGTCATAAAGTATACCATTTACCCAGTAGCCATGAGGTTCACTAGTAGAGTAGGGAATGATAGCTTTACAATCCAGAAACACATTACCACTTGCAGTGGCGCTTTCCCCTGCAAAAGAGTGCCGGCCTTTATAGGATAAACATCGTTGAACCAGACAGAACTGACCATTCATTTTAAATGTAAATCGCCTGCCACCCGCCCGAACCGATACAGGTTCCATCGACTGACAATCCTGAACAGTAATCCATTTCGTTCCGCCATTCGTTATCACAGCGCTATAGACAAAATGCAAAGCTGTCACATTGCGTACCCAGGCATTTTTAGCATTGGTAAAACTGATAAAATTATAATAATGATTTTCATCAGAGTAATATTCATCTCCCTGGTATTGATTCTCTTTTTTCAACTTGTCACGGTCCATGTTACCGTAAGTTGTGGTACGTACCGTTGGATTATAATCCGATATACCACGCAGATTTTCAATGCCTGCCTGTTCAATGCGAGTATCATTGTATTTTAATAGTTCGCCTCCACCCCAACGTGAGTCGATGGCCGTAAAAATGGGGGCATCAACAGTAATAGTATTACCATTGATATTAATAATTTCGCGGTCATAATTGATAACAAATTTCCAGGCACCACTGTTAGCTATTTCATCTTTCATTTTCAATTCTTTAACCCAGGCTTCATTACCAAAGCGTCTAACAATTACTTTATCTCCTTTTTTAAAACCCTTGGCAGATTTCACATTAAAACTAACAGCCCCAACAGGAACATAATTATCAGTAATTGCTTGCTTGCTGTCTTCTATCGGTTCTGTTCCCTTTTCTGCTCCAATGTTTATCAAATCGGGTCTTGCCATTCGTTGCCTGCCAGTAGCATTTGGATCTCGGGCAGGTAAAATACCATAAAGAATAGTTCCGGTATCACCCATTCCTTCACCGCGCAGAACAACACCAGAAGCTTTTATGTATAAGGGCTTCTCAAGTTTATAATACCCCATTTTCAGCAGCACCGCACCCCGAAAACCGGAAGCATCCAGCGGAAGTGCTGAGACCTTGTCGATAGCAGCCTGAATGTTTGCTGAATTATCTCCCAAAACTGGCCAAACAGTTGCTTTAATTGCTACATAAGGAATTGGAACACCACCACCTTTGTAGCCAGCATTTGAAAAATCAGGGATTTTGTTACCCAGACTATCAGCAACGTAGACAAGTCTGCCGTCGGTCCCTGGATATACAAGAGATGCTGTTGGCTGAAGATCCTGAACTGGGAAATCATTTTCTAAAACTTGTTGCCCTTTTTTGGCAGATCCTGGAGTACTAAAATTACTCCCAAATCCGTTGAAAAAGAACATCATCATAGCAATTGAGCAAATGGTAATTTTCATAATGGTTTAGTATAGAGTTTAAGAATTAGTTATAATGCAATCAATAAGTATTTATAGATCCTGACTCTCAGTAGAATACCATTAGTTTGTAATTTACTAAGATCATGGGTCTTTGTTAATCAACCGTTATAAAAGTAGAAAATATATGGAGACTTGACAAAATAATTATCGTGAATTGATACTTAATTAATTAGCTTATTTTAATCTTCAAGTCGAAGTTTGATGTTTTAACTGACGGTTATTTAAAATCTAAGTTTCAGGAATAAAAAATCTTACTGTATGTAAAATAGTTTTTAAATTAAATAATAGACAGTGATTTTTAATAGACTATATTATTTTTTAAAATAACTCAAGCCATGCAATAAACCTAATTCATGATTATTTGTCTAACATCAACTTGCTTAAATTAATAATTAACTAAACTAATCATGAAACAAACAAAGTTTGACATATCTAAATTGGAAGGGAAGTTAGGACGGATTCGGGACTGGATGATCAAACATCACCTTCCACCCAAGCTTTTATTTATAACAATGGGAATCGCCTCTACGGTTTGGTTCCTAATCAGGGTAATTCCGAAACCGACCAGAGCTTCCTATCCTTGTATGGAAGTTGCCGCGCCATTTATGTCTGGATTTGTTACCTATCTCCTGGCAGTTGCCGGTCTGACTGCGATATCGAGAAGGATGAAACGGAAAGTAATAAATGTTCGGTTTGGAGCGACAGTAATGCTTTTGGCCGCGGTTGTAATAGCAATGGCTGTTATTCCGGGCAGTAATCCTTCAGAATTATTTCAGACCACTGAGACCAGAACTGGACCGGAAGATGGACCCAATCAGCCAATAGGTAAAGCAAAGGGAATATTCCCTGGACGTGTGGTATGGGTTTGGAATCCAAAAGCTACTAATGCTAAATTTGTGCATAATAGTTTAGAGAATTATGATTTTTATTTTAATCCTGAAAACAATAATCCTGAAGTTATCAGTAAAATGTTCAGTGATGGTATTCTGAAATTGGCCGGTAAAAAGGATCTTACAAAATCGTGGGATGCCATTTTTAAGAATTTCAATGAAAAGAAAATCAATAAAAAGAAAGGTTATACAAAAGGAGAAAAGATTTTCATTAAAATTAACCAGGGGCAGTCAAATTGGGTTCTTTCTAAGGAAGACCAGAAAAATGGGTACATACTTTCACATAAGAAACCAGAAGGTGACCGGAGAAATTCTAAAAGTATGACACCGACAGAAACCGGACCATATGTTGTTCTTGAATTGTTAAGAGAATTGGTTAATGAAGCGGGAGTTAATCAGGAAGATATATATGTTGGCGATCCAATGAATCCAACTTATGGTCACAATTATAATATTTGGGTAAAAGAATTCCCTAATGTAAAATATATTGACCGGACCTCGACTAGCTTTGGTCGCACCATGATCAAATTTACAGAAGAACCTCTTGTATATTATTCCGATAAAAAAGCGACGGAGAAACTTTATGATTTTATTAAAAGTGCCGATTATATGATCCTTTTGCCTGTTTTAAAACCTCACGGAGCTGCAGGAGTTTCATTAACCGCAAAGCTTAATTTCGGTAATATTGGAAATCGAAGTGCTCATCATCTCCATTATTCTCATGTTGCTAACATGAGAGAAGGAAATCCAACCAATACAGGTTACCATAAATACCGGGTATTTGTTGATCTGATGGGAAGTAAATATCTTGGACAGAATACTCTGATCTGGATTGTCGAAGGATTGTTTGGTGGTGGTTCAAGTGAAATCATGGGGCCTGTAAAATATTTTATGGCGCCGTTTAATGGTGGTTGGAGTAACTCTATCTTAATGTCGCTTGATCCCGTAGCCATTGAATCGGTTGGTTACGATTTTTTGAGATCGGAGTTCAATGGAATCAATAAACATGATCCCATCAACAACGATTGGGAAACTATAGCAAATATGTACGGAGTCGATGATTATATGCATCAGGCAGCCGACCCGACAAATTGGCCACAAGGTATAACTTACGATCCGGATAACAGTGGAAAACCACTTCCGGTTTTGGGTACTCATGAACATTGGAATAATCCAATCGATAAGCAATATTCCAGAAATCTCAAAACAGGAGAAGGAATTGAACTTGTATCTGTTCCTGACACGCTGGTAAAAGGGAAGAAGAATTAAGGCAATGCTTTGAATTGCATATTTGTGTATGATATAGCTGGTAAATAATTATATAGAAGGACATATTTGGTGTCGGTAAAATTGTCTTCGTTTAAAAAATATTTAAGATTGAGGTGGAGCAAAATGGCATCCTCCTACATTTAAAATCGGAACAGCTTCTAAACATATATTAAGTGTGAAAGTTTGATTTTATTTAAGATTTAATGAGCTTAATTTTAGATTTTTTTTTATTATTACATTAAATATCTGAGGACCTAACTACAGATATTAATTTTGAATTTAAACTAAACTAAACTAAACATGCAACACTCCAAGTTTGACATTTCTAAATTGGAAGGGAAGTTGGGACGGATTCGGGACTGGATGATCAGGCATCATCTTCCACCCAAGCTTTTATTTATAACATTGGGCATAGCCTCAACGGTTTGGTTCCTTATCCGGGTAATCCCGAAACCCACCAGAGCTACCTATCCTTGTATGGAAGTTGCTGCTCCTTTTATGTCCGGATTTGTTACCTATCTTCTAGCCGTTGCGGGGCTGACTGCAATATCGAGAAGGATGAAGCGTAAAGTAATAAATGTACGTTTTGGAGCAGCACTTATGCTCCTTGCAGGAGTAGTGGTAGCAATGGCGGTTACCCCGTCGGGCACTATACAAAGCGCAATCCAGATCGGACAGGTTAAAATGGGTCCGGACGATGGTCCGAATCAACCTATGGGTGTAGCAAAAGGTATCTATCCGGGAAGGGTGGTATGGATTTGGAACCCCGATGCAACAAATGAAAAATTTGAGCATAATGATTTCGCAACATACGACTGGTACTTTAGTCCACAAAACAATAATCCAGAAGTTATTACAAAAATGTACCGTGACGGAATGCTTAAGCTTACCGGTGAAAGGAATCCAAAGAAAGCATGGGAATCAGTTTTCCGCTTATTCAATTCAAATAAGCTTAACGAGAAAAGAGGTTATAAAGCAGGTGAAAAGATATTTATTAAAATAAACCAGGGACAGTCAAGATGGGTGCTTGTTCAGAAGGACAAGGATAATGGTTTTTACCTTCCAAAAACACTTGAGGCAAGTGAGATGAGAAGAACATCCAATTTTGTACCAACAGAACAAGGTCCTTATGTTGTTCTTGAAGTTCTCAGGGAACTGATCAACGATGCTGGTATTCCCCAGGAGAGCATTTCAATCGGCGACCCGATGTGTCCAATCTGGGGACATAACTATGAGGTGTGGTCAAAAGAATTTCCGAATGTAAAGTATCTTGATAAAAATACAACC
>Ga0302286_10002376_pt1 | contig 13128 bp, 8 predicted proteins | sample III_Fen_E2_3_FD_198765 | JGI IMG/M metagenome (GOLD analysis project Ga0302286, IMG submission 198765) | Peat permafrost microbial communities from Stordalen Mire near Abisko, Sweden - III_Fen_E2_3 | ecosystem: Environmental > Terrestrial > Soil > Wetlands > Permafrost | place: Sweden: Abisko...
AATCTAATTTTGGATAATCCCTCATGAGTGCGATGGCTGATGAGTAAGATTACTCGATTCTGAAGTTATTCTCCCTGGAGAATCTGAATAGCTACACAAAGGCGATTATGCTTAGAGCGAATAACTAAGCATAGCGTTCGAATAACGAATTGACATTTCTGTATAGATTACTGTCATTATATGGGAATGTATTTGCGTTAGTCGATGGAGTGGATGCGCAATAATAAGGAAGTATTCTAACGGCGTTTGAGAATGTCCTGACAAGTAAATCTGCATATATCTTCGCGTATCAAAAGGTAAAATGACTTTTTCTCAAATGAAGAATATTTCTACATTTCACTGTTGTATTTTGCTATATTTTTTCTTAGATAGTGAGCATGATTCTATGTGAGAACTTCATCTTCTACCGTATGAAGATCTTATTGATGGTGCTTGGGATAACTGCGATAACCTTTAAAGAAAAGAAAGAATGTCGAGCTGTTATACAAAAAGCACTTATTACTATGCTACAAGGGTAGTCTCATAGACAAAGCAACAACAACAGTCTCTCAGTTAATAATGCATCTAATCTGGAGATAGAATTTGAAAGAGTTAAATACAGTTTAATCTGCAACGCTATTACACATATGTACACTACAACTAGCAGAGCGTTGCAGTAATAAGAACAATAATAGATGAAGAATAAGAACTCTAATAGTAGTGTTCCATAGTAGTTCATGATTCCTTCTTAGATCTACAGTGCGACTAAGAAATACCGTGAAATATAATAATACAGTTATCCATCTGTGATACCATGCACAATGATATTTGACAATGAATTACTTAAAATTGAAGATTTCAATGCTGGGATCTTTGATAGATTATGTAGTATTGCAGTCGAAAATACTGATAGCTTACTGCTGAAGGAGCTATTGACTTTGATGATCGCACTGCTGAATAGATAAGATATCCAACCATCGTTTATTTCGACGTTCAAGAGGACATTCTGCAAACTATTCTCGTCAATCAAACCATTTCATCTCAATTAGATTCTACTCATCGCCACAAAGTAACTAACACATAACATACCTGAAAATGCATATTGTGTGTGCTAATTTGTTTTTGTTGTGTTAACTCTGCTACCAGAGGCGAGTACTTCCCGATCTACTCAAAGCTCTTCAATAAGTCTTAAGAAGTTAATCAAGTGAATAATATTAGCTAGAATCCCATTCATGATTTCGTTGTAATTAACAAGCAATTCGAGGAGATCTACTTCGAGAGAATGTCCTTCATACATGTAAAATAAGATACCAACCAATAAATACATAAATACCCCCCCCCCCCCCTTTTGTTTATTATTTCTAATATTCCCCTCCCTCTTTCTTCTCCTTATCTCATCAGATCCGCGAGCATAATTTCCTGGACATATACTTCAAATACCTTGAATTCCTGACAGATAGCAATCTCATCAAGAAATATTTCCTTAACGTTGTCTACGCTCTTGCAAAGAATTCATTCGAAAACACCATCTTTTTCTCCAAAGTACACACACAAACACCTTTGTTTCCCCCCTTCCCTTTATCTTATTCTTTTATTCTTCCCTCCTTCCTTTTTAGCCGAAAGTCTTCTAGAGCATTCTTAGTTGTCTCGCCTGTGAATCAGATTTCGACAACCGCAAGCTCTTCTTGAACTTAGCCTAAGTTAACCTCCAAGAAGGTGTGAACGCACATCATGTCAAGAGCATAACCTAACAAATCCTCCTAACATCCCACGGCGAATACTTCTACCGTATGCTGAACGAATCCATCCGTCTAATGGAAGATGTCATCAACGAATAGAACTCCTTGTCGTTAATCCCAACGTATTACTACTTCAAAGGTGGGGAGTCATTTCTAATGCTAGATGAGAAGATCCCTTGGATTGAAAGTGTCTCTCGAGGGATGACTATTCTCACAGCGATTAAGTTAGAAAGTATCAGTAATTATATTGACTCCGTGCATATGAAAATGGAGATATCCAAAGTATTACCAAAGTAAGATACATTGCTATGCCCATCAGCAGCAGGGAATAGTAGCAGTAGTAGTGGTTCATACGAATAACCATAGCAATGCTTGTTCTCGATAGTCTCCGAGGATAATAAGAAAATATCAATATTCTTTGTCCCAATATAAAAGACGAAGAGAGTCTAACTGAAGATCGTATTAGTCCAAAAAGAAATGACCATCGAAATGGACTTCGATTATGCTAGTTTCTCTGAAGTCTCCAGGTGGCATACATTGTAGATTAACTACAACGAAAAAGCTGGCATAGATGGATTCTAAATCGCATTCAATGGGAATGTTCGATAACCACTATCAACCAGCAATAGAAAGTTCGGAAAGATTGTGGATAGCTTCAAAGTTGTTAAGCTATTGTCCATTGGAGCTGATATCATTGTAGCATAATCACCAGAGAGATTCTGCATTACTGGATAGTATTTCAATGGATTCGTAAGCTAGTTTTACGTATTCAGTGAGTATATTTAAATGGAAAAACCTAAGATCAAATTGTAAGACCATCTTGTTGATCTATTCGTCAGACATCGAGAGAAAGTACACAATAAAAGAATAAAATATATAAAAATATAATAAGGATTTATTCGCATTCTTTATCATAATCATAATGTATGTTTATTAATTAGATCATTATGAAGCTGAACACCCACAAAGACACACTGTCATCTAAGGTTATCCCAACAACTGAGATAACTACAAATAGCACTAACAACAGTAATAATAATTCTAATAATACATCTAGTACCAACCTTTCATCTTCTACCTCTCCCCCTTCACTCCTTTCAGCTAATCCTCTATTGGCATCATCACCATCTGGTACATCTATTTAAGTATCCTCTTCATCCTCTTTTTCTCAATCATCCTCAGCATAATCTTCATAGCCTTCTAATCCACCACCACCCTCTGTTCCTTACACTATCATCCGTGGTGATAACCGTGAAGAGAGTGTAATGTTACAATCTCCAATATGCTTGACCTATGCGAAATCACGCAGGAACGTAATATAAAAAACACTCTTCAGTGTGTTCAGTATTAGCAAGAACGACATTTCATCGAAAACTGAATTCAATTCCTATGCAGTCAACACAAAAGGACTCAGATACTTAGAATTCTCACATTTTTTAGAAGCACTACTATCCATAGGGAATGTAGAAGTATTCATGTAAGCACAAAATATTTTGTATTTTTTTATTATAATTGTGATGTAATTATTATATTATTATTATCCCAGATACATATTAGACTTGTTGATATCAAACACTGAACTGAAATCAGAACAGAAGCTCTCGACTGCTTCAGCTGTGTTCCAATTAATGTCATCGATGATCTAATAGGATCTAGAAATCATTCAATTCTTCGATAGCTCTTCAGGGATACTCATCTTAAAAATGCTCATCAAAGCACTTATCAAAGAGAATAAAGTAAATCCAAAAAAAAATTAAAATATATAAAAATATAATTAAAAAAATCATCTAACTCAAGATTCTTATCCTTTCTTTCTCCTTAGGGTTGTAGCATAGAATTCGTCGAATCTGTAAAATAATTTGTCGACATTGGTTTCCCCTTCAGTGACTGCACTGGTGAATGGTAAGATGAATAAATGGAAATGACATCAAAATCTCGATAAACAGCATTAGAAGAAATATTCTTCTGCTGGTAGATATGGAGTTAATGCTCCTTTAAAATTTAACGAAGTGTATTGATATTTAGTCTAAGTTAATTAGAAATCGATAGTAATTATTAAACAGGATCGATAGCGAAAATTATTTTAAATAATAATAGTTTAATTTAATTATTCTCATCGTTGCATCATTACTTTATTTCGTAAGATGTGTAGTAGTCATCGGAACTTAAGGATCTTTAGTCATATCTATTGAAGATCATTGTAGCAGTGTATTAGATATTCTTTCATGCGTAAAATAGTAATAATATAAATAATAGAAGTTATTCAGGTGGTGATAATGTTAACACTGGGAATACTCATGGTAAAGTAGCTAATGCTAAAGCAGAGATAATAGGTGAAGATAATTATCTTTAATTGCTAACACTCCTGCTGTAGAATATCGCATACAGTGGATAATCAGATAAGAAGATATAATTTGATCTATTGAAATTACTTTAGTAAATCATAGTCTACAATAATCTACCTGTGGAGATATTAGCAGCGATTCAATCTGGGAAGCTAGATGGACTGATAGTCCCAGTGATTAAATATGTATTGATAGCTGCGTCGTAAGAAATAACTGAAATTACTGAGAAAACGGAGAAAAAGAAAGAAAGAGAAGCAAAAAGATATCTTAGAAATTTGAAAAGATAAAACTAAGAAAAAGAAGATAGTATCATACCAGGATATGATTATGACGAGGAAGAAGAAGAGGAGGAGAAGGAAGAGTTTAAGGAAGCTAGAGTTATTGAATAGCAGGATATTAGCATTTCATTAGCAACTGACCACCCTCCACCTGATGAATCCCTAGCGATATCGTTGTAGATAATATTTGAATTTAACCTGAAGCGTTACAATGTTTACAATGAAAAGCAACGAATTCTTATGCTTTCAAGCATCGAATCATTAGATAGTCTACTTCCGTAGAAGCTCCCTGAGGAGACATTCACATTACTCATTGAATACCTTAATAAATCGCTGCTAGAAGGTTGGAGAGTCGAAAAAACTCTCTTGGAGATATTCTTTACTAGAGTGTCGTTTCTGTTGCCGTAACAGTAACTGATGGTGCTAAATGATATTAGAAAAGTATTAACATTGCTCTATGATAGGCAACTCAACGCGAAGGTAAGTGGAAGAAGAGGCTACAGGGATATATTGTTTATTTATTTGATATAATCACTCTCTTATTTTGTCTTAGAATTAGGAATATGAGGACAGTGAATTTGATGGGTTTATGCATAAACTTGTGATAAACCCGTAGTTTATCTAAATCGTGGAGAACATACTGTATATCTTCTTAGATGATCCACAGGCAGCGAAGATTAAGGAAACCACAGCAGCGGAACTTCTTGATTACTTGATTAACTTCCTGATTGTGCATGAGATAGACGGAGCGAAACTAGTAAGGAATAGAGAGAAAGAGAGAGAGAGAGAAACAAAGGAAAAAGAGGGAGGGATAAGGGAAAAGTCTAAAAAATTTATTCTATTTGAGTTAATAATTACTTTTTCTGCTCCCTAGATCAAGTAGTTGATTCAAGCACAGATCCACCAGCATTTCCATAAATTCATCAGCATTCTACAACTCCAACTCGCATAGGTCAAAGGAAACGAATGTGTGCATGAGTTACTTCCAACTCAACGAGGGAATCTCATCGAATTGTTCTTTTATCTTGAGAATATTCTTCGACTCTATCCAGGTCTAGTCAGCTAAGAAGAATAGATTCTTCAGAAGGTCATACGGTTATACATCGGTAAGGAATGCATGATTGTTCTAAAAACGGCATATTTTTATAATTTTATTCCCTTTCTTGGCTATTTATTAGACTTCTTCGGGAACACGATATTAATCTTGCAGCGTACGACTCCACAAATCCGTAAGGAACTCGAAGGGAAGATTGAAGTCGCAGCTGTGTTCGCTTATCTTGAGGAGATAGTGAATCACAAACGAGTAGGCATCAACGGTGGTATTCTCCGAGCAGTTGTAGATATGCTAATATTATGCTTTCACCATGCAAAAGAATTACCAATTCGATGCGCATATATCAGTGATTTAAACGTGCTGCTTGTGATGTCCAGCGAAATGAATGGCGATGATGAAGGATAAAAACAATCTTCCAAGGGTGATAATGATAATGACGATGAAGATGAATAGCAGTGTCAAAGTGTTGATTTAGTTAAATATCGCAATGAAGCTCAACGAGATATCTTCAGAGAATATCTTCGAGACTATCTATTCGCATTTGGACTGCGGGAATACTGGAAAGAATCTAAAAGCATTCTTTTAAAGGAGCAGCTTCTGAAAATGCTGCTGAATGCTGTGCATGATGGCATGCATAGCTCATGGACGAATTTAAATGGAGCTATTATTGAAAGGGATTATGGATATAATATGTAGTAAAGCCCTTATAGTAATCTATGTAGCTTAATAGCGGCGATCAATAGTAAATAGATAGTTGTCAATGTGCCCAACCCAACAACATAACTAATGCTAGAGAATTTCTTTAGTATCGTCAAGGAGGTATGATATTCAAAAGAGAGAGAAAAAATATTTAATATATTTATATATTTTTTCTTTTATTATGGTATCCTTTAGGTACGTAGTTCTCCTGGATCATCTCAATGTTTAGACAATCTTAAGATTCTTTTATAAACTGAAGAGCAAACATTTTAAGATTAAATCCTCCCAATAATTGATAATTACATTGTGATACCATTGGAATATATCAAGAGTATCAGCAGTGTGCTATTTAAACTTTATGAATAAGTCATAGAAGAAGCGAAACGAGAGAAAGCATCGATTTTCTATTGTATTCATTCGTAATCGCAAGCAAGTGATAAGTAGCTAGAGAAGAATATTGAGAGAGTCAAAGAAGAATTGGAATTAGCGTTTGCTAGACATGAATAAGCTGAATATGAATAATTGACGTAAACGTTGAAGATATGGAAGACAAAAAGTAATGGAATTACATGGGGAATGGATAAATTGAGGGGTATGTGTTAATGATATTTTAAATGTGTTTGATTTTAGAGAAGAGATTAGTCAGTGAGAGAGGGCTATGGTATGAGGAGAATCCATCCGATAAAATCAAATGGAAGATCAATAAAGTAAAATTAACCAGAATAAAAAATAAGATAAAATAAGATTTGTTTTGGTTTATAAATATGATTGGTTCATGTGTTTACCTAGATTGAAGACAGTTATCGAAGGAAGTTCTTCTTAAAGCGGGACAAGAAATGGCTGGATAAGAAGTTCTTCACTGATCCGAAATATTAGAAAAAATAAGCGAAAATAATAATCAATAGCAGTGCCAATGCGAATAATAACAATATTTAAGCCATCAGCGCTAATAAAAATGATAACGAGAATTAAGCGTTCTTCGGGGATAATCTAAGTAGTCTAGGGGAATTCAAGCCAACACCTGATTTAATTAAACAATCGCATTCAGCAATGCCTATTTCATTTGATGAGAAAGTTATTGTAGCCAGTAGGAAGTTCAGTGAATAACCAGCCGAAGATGAACTCGCATTGGATAAGGCTATCAATGTAAGAAAATAATACATAAATATTCAGATAATTCAAAAAGAGATTCATTCCCATTTGATTTTTGTGTATCTTAGAGAGTCCGTGGTAGTTCATTTTAGAGCACTGGCAGTGCTAGCAGTAGCACAAAAATAACCACCGCTGAGGAGTCAGGAATAGAGACTACCATTGAAGCAGAACAAATCACATAAACTGGTGTTGTCTATGGTGAATTACTTCTAAGTATGATGATTAGCAATTTTATTACAACAGTTTTTATGGATATTATTATCACCATTTTTGTTTCAACTCTTAGGCTCGAAGGGGATATTAACGTTCGTGAGTAAGGATCCTAAAACACGTGGGAGCAAGCATTGGGGATGCTTAGAGAGTTAACTCATTAACGAACCTAAGACTAAAGTGCTTCCTATTAAGAATCTCCGTTAGGCTATGTCAAGACGATATCTCTACAAAGAAATCGCTTTGGAGCTCTTCACAGATGATCACAAAGTCTATTTCTTCAATACGTACAGTTAATCAAAACGAGACAGTATTCTCAACTCTATTAGGAAGGTATGAGAGAGAGAAAGGGAAAGGGAAGACTTTCATATGTTTCATCGCAATTTTGTATTTGACTTATTTCATCTCTAGCTATCTGAAGGTGGCTGCTTAGTCGTAATCAATAGGAAAAGTGAGTTTCCAAAATAACTCAAAGAAGATTGGAGAAGAGGGAAAGTCAGTAATTTTGAATATCTCATGCATCTCAATAGCTACAGTGGAAGATCATTCAATGACTTAGGGTAGTACCCAGTGTTCCCATGGGTACTCAAAGACTTCAAATCGGTATGATATTATAAAAATATCTCAAATAATATCACAGGATTTCCTTAATTCCCTCTTCTTCGTTAATCCTTTTCCCTCTTTTTTAGCCTGAATTGAACTTAGAAGATGAAAGCATCTACCGTTAGTTGAGCATGCCAATAGGAGCAATAAATCGATAGAGATTTGAGAATCACTATCTTGCTCGCTTCCAGCATTCTTCACCATCTGATCCAGATACATATTTCATGTATGGTACGCATTATTCCAATGCAACAATAGTGCTGACACTTCTCATGCGTATGGAGCCATTCGCTGGATTGCACTTCGCCTAACAATCCAATAAAGTAAAATATATTAATATTAATAGAGAGAGAGAGAGAGATAATCAGAGGTTATTACTGTTGTTGTGTTGTGTAGTTTGATCACGCAGATAGACTGTTCCACTCTGTCTAGGATTGCTGGGAATCAGGGCAAGTCAACTCAGCTGATGTTAAAGAACTCATCCCTGAATTTTATTATCTACCTGATTTCTTATATAATGTGTAGGGATACCATACATGGATAACTGGGGTGTTAAAGAACTGAATATTGTAGCTGGAATTCTAAAAAATTTTGTTTATTTTTTAGAAACGAGTTATTCTTGGGGAAGAAGCAAGACAACACTGAAGTCGATGGAGTCATTCTCCCAGAATGGATTAAGAAATCTACTGACACACCAGAGGTATGGCATACATATTCTTATTGAATCAGCTTTTTACAAAATCTTCTTTCTCTCTTTCTGTTTACCTCTAGGAATTCGTGTTCCGAATGCGATAGGCGTTAGAATCTCCAAGTGTTTCAAAGAGCCTACATCTTTGGATCGATCTGATCTTCGGAACCAAACAATATGGACAAAAAGCTATCGAAGCTGAAGTACACAATTATTCATACATTTAAATACACATATATACATAAATCCTAACCCTTATCTCTTTGTCTCTTTTTCTCCCTTTTACCCCCTAGAACCTCTTCCATCCTTCATCATACTGCGAGAACTTCAACATCCGTGGGATGACTGAGAGTGAGCTCACAGCTGAAAAAGCTAAAATGACTTATTTCGGATAGACACCTTATCGACTCTTCGATGATGATCAAAAAGGCAGAGAAGAAGGCACTAGTGGTACTCTCCCAAAGATCAAACACTTTGAATTCTTCAATAAGATCAACCCAAAATACCAAAAAGCACTTGGAATAGATGCTTCTTTGGAATACGTCACAGCCAATCAAAGATGTACAGCTAAATCATATCATAATAAAAATAATAGAATTATTAATTTCTCTGCTTTTCTTTTCCCCAATCGAACACAGATGTCGCCTTGATGGAGAAAGAAGCAACGAAATATATCCTCAGTTTCTTCAAATGCAAGGCTTCTTTAGGAGAGAAGGACTTCGCTTCTAGAAGAGGCAAGCTGGAAATTAAAAAGGTATTCCCAAAAAAATAATTACCAAAAATCCAATCTCTTCATCTTCTTTTTTGTTACATGCAGTCCCCTGAGCTGCTCTTACGAAACTCCATTCAGCTCTACGATCATTTTGTATTAACTATCGCACATGGTGACAAGAACATCCTTGTAAAAAGTGCTAAAGATGAAAAATATGAACTCAACGTAGATTCATATCACAAGAAAATATGTAAAACAAATAATAAATATATTTCAAACCCTATTCAAACTCTCCCTCTTTATCATCCTAACTTCTTAATATCCTTATCTCCACAGTGACTTGCTTATCCGTCTGTGAGGGTTACGCCGCATGTGGTTCTCGTGATTGTCGAGTGTCTGTCTATAAAATATCCAGAAAGAAAACTCTCATGATAAAACCTGAAATAGATCTAGGATTCCTTAAAATGCTCTACGGACATCACAATGATATACTCGCTATCAAATTAGACTGCATTCTATCGTTGATTATCTCCATAGACTCAGATGGTAGGGTTTTGTTGTTAAAATACATACAAAAATATTTGTTTCTGCGATTATTAGGTCTTGGTTTGATTCACGAGTTGAAGACACAAAAGTTCTTGCATTCATTTAAGTTACCAGAACTACAAGACGGTGAAATACCACAGTTCTTAGAAATCCATTAGTCTGGATTTATCCTCATCCTGACCACACTCAAGACACTCTTTATTTTCACGTAAAAACAAAAAAACAACACAAATTTAAAAATATCTGACATTAATTTATTTTACTACAGTATGAACGGTAACCTGTACTTGGAGAGTTCTCTATCATATTTAAGTTCAAATGGTATCACTGATGAGCGTATCACTGATGTGAAATTCCTCTCTGATCTCTCCAGTTACATCTATTTGAGCACCAACAAAGGATCGATTTATTACTTAGATTTATTCGAAATCAAAGCGAAATCAAAGATTAATGCTACGCCGAGATTCCAGAAATTCTAAGAGAACACATAGCCTATCACAGCGATATTCTTTCATTCATGTACGGGGAGATAATCAATGATGAGAGAGTGTTTACTCAATTCATTAATCTGAAATTAATATTTTTATTTTAATATATTTAGATGACAACTAGCGAAGTCTTCTGTACAGTCAAACCACTGGTGAGTTCTCTGTCATTCAAGAGAAGGACAAGGCAAGTGAGAAATCAATTAAAAAACTTACACTTCATAAACTTTTTAATACACACATAAATATGTCTATTTCTATTATTATCATTTTTTTATTTGCTCTTTTCCTCAGAGAATGCCCTGACTCAACTGAAGCAGCTAGGGATCGAAGAGTATTGAGCACGCATATTGATGTGTCATCCACCAAGCGAACACAAAAAATAAGAATAGCAATCCTTATTGTTGGATTGATTTTGCCTACCTCTTTAGAGACAATGATTTTTAAAAAAATCTGCAAATATCAATTGTTGTATTGTCATTTCAAAATCGACTCTTATTAACAAAAAACTATTCCCTACTATCAAATTCCGAAAGAATTAACAAAAATGTTTCAAATAGGGGAATTGCTTCCAACAATCCAATCATTATCAAAAATTAAGTTTAAAAAAAACTGAAGGAGGGGGAGGGAGGAAGATTTTCAGCGAAATCAATTAATATTATAATATCACCCTTATGTTAATTAGTTGTTATCTTTCTCTCTTTTTCTTTCTTAATTAATATTTTTTTCGTTTTCTAATGTCTCTATTACGAACAGGAAAATAACACTACCCATTTGATCCTAAATCCTTTTTTCCTCTTCTGATTATTTAAATAACTCTTTCTCTCACAGACATCAGTGGAAAAAAAGAAGAAAAAAAACAAACAAACAACAAGCAAGCTAACTCTTTCTTTTAAATAGCTTAAGACAAACAGTAAAGCCATACAAAACTTAAATGGGCGCATGCTACTCTCATTAACAAGAGAAGAATCTCATGTAAGGATACATACATACCCCGTATTGTTTTAAATTATTTCCTCATTTAAATGCCTTTACCTAATCCTTTCTTCATTCTTTCTTAGTGTCTTCGAAGGACGAGAAGTATGTGAATGCATATCTCAATGGAATCAATCCAAGAATTCCAGTGCTAAAGGTGCTGTCCCTTAGGAATATCACTTCCGAGTCAAAGACTAAGTATTCAAAATCGACAGTGAGTTAAACTCCTAACCAAATCATCCTGACTGGTAAGGGTTTCTGATATCCGATGTTTCAACTCCACTAACACTAGAAATGTGGATTCTACTCACAACGGACTAATCCATCCAAGCAATCTAAGAAAAACGAATCAGAAGCATTGAGAAGCTGTAACATAATAATATCCTGAACTATTATTATCATATGAAATCGAGCTTCAAATTAGTTGTATTCAGAGAAACAATCAATAGTCAATAGATCAATAGTACTAATAATACCATCCCTGCATCGCTAAGTGGGTATATATCATCGAATAAAAGTAAAATCAGTAGCAATGATTGCTTTGAGTTATGTGATGATCTAGCTAAAGGATTACTGTTTATGCAAGAAAATATCAAACAAAACTAACCATAACCTGTTTAAGGAAATACATCAATTAAGACAACTTCTATCCCATAAGCAGCGATAATTACTGTCTCTGATTTATTTGTTATCTAGCATACATTGAAAATAGATGCATTCTTCGCAGACTCTAAGGAAACATCAATCAATGCAAATAGTGCTGTAGAGAACTAACCATCATCTTCTACTTCTTCATCCACAGACATTCTCCGTCTTTTAACAATCCGCCTTTTGCTTAATCTCCCTACAGTTGAAAATACTGATTTCAATGATATCTATTAGTTCATCACAAACAAAGGTAAAATCACCAAAAACAGCAGCAAAAATACTCCTATCTCCCTGGGCTTCTTAAAAACTGCTCCACTCCAACTCAAGGAGTTCATAAGCTGGAATATTAACCCTATTAGAACCTTACGCCCTAATATTCAAGAGATCGAGAAAGAACTAGATATTCTCAGAAAAGATGCGTAAGTTGTGCAGTACATTAACTAATTGTATCTAGGGAACAATCAGATAAGTGTACAAGATGAAATTCAGGAAGATCAAGGGTAGCAATCACTACATCTACCAAGATAGAGATAATCGTATTCTCTAGTCAACTCTTCAATATCTTCATAGATGCTACCACCAACCTCAGTTACTGCTGCGCCACTTCTATCTGTACATAATCCATCTACAGCAGCAGGTGTTCTACGGAAGCAAGCTGGTTATAACCCTGAAGAACTATTAAAAACTAAGTTTTAATTCTTCGAGGAGACATACGAAATTGCATCATATCTAGGTGCTACGTAATATTCGATTCTCTTCAGAGTTGACAATATAAAAAAATAATAATAAAAATCACTCATGCTTAGACTATCTAAACAAGCAATCAATGAAGATCCTCTACATAGCTCTTAGCAATATCCTGTGTCACATCCTTACAACAACACGATCGAGGAAGAATACAATATCTTAAAGTAGTTCCATTGTAAATCGATTATTCGAGTATATTCCTTGCTGATGATAAGATAATAATTCCCAGGGATTATCATGTCATTACCAAATACTGATCTCCGAGAAT
>Ga0302286_10002380_pt1 | contig 13118 bp, 5 predicted proteins | sample III_Fen_E2_3_FD_198765 | JGI IMG/M metagenome (GOLD analysis project Ga0302286, IMG submission 198765) | Peat permafrost microbial communities from Stordalen Mire near Abisko, Sweden - III_Fen_E2_3 | ecosystem: Environmental > Terrestrial > Soil > Wetlands > Permafrost | place: Sweden: Abisko...
TGCGAGGGGGTTCGGAGGGGCTAGGCTCACTGAACCCTCACTGAACCCCCACTGAACCCTCACTGAACCCTCACTGAACCCCCTCGGAACCCCCTATGAAGTATGACTGGATGATATGGAAAAAATGATGTTGAAATGTTGGTGGGTTGTAACTTGGACAGGGTTAAAATGGAAGCATAAAAAAACCGTTGATACGACTTTGTATCAACGGTTTTTGAATGATATTTTGAATCAACGGGTTACAACATGATTTTCGAAGACAATTTGCCAATGCGAACGATATACAATCCTTTTGGCAGTTCGTTCAACCGGATAGAACTGTTTTGGAGGGTAGAGGTTTGAACTTTTGCTCCTAGTGTTGAATATAGATCAACGGTTGAACCATCTTCAATATTTTTGATTATCAGGTTTTTACCAGAAACGATTGCGTTGAAATCAACGGTTGTGGGATTATCTGTTCCTGAGATAACTGTACCTTGATTGGTTACTTTTATCGAACTGACGCTTATGCCCGATTCAATTGAAGTCGCACTGCCAAATTGCGAAATTAATGCAGCTCCATAGGTTGGATCGGTTGCAGTACCGGCTGACGTAAAGGCGCAGGTTGAATGCAGGCTTAAATTGGAAAAATCAGGACCGACATACAGCTTTAATGTGTCATTGGCATTGCCGGCAACCATTTTGATGACTGCTCTCAATGCATAGGTAGTATTAAATGCAAGTTTAGTTGTTCCGAAAGCGAAAGGATAACCGGTCTGTCCATTCACTCTTCCGCCAAAAACATACCCATCACTGTTCTGAATGGCAGCAATTCGTGCATTCTGAAAGTTGCTTGTTGTTGCAGTGGTGTTTAATGTGTTTAAAGCCAGAAAATACGAAGGAGTAGTTGTATTTCCGGCGGATGCAACTGACAATACAACATCGAAATTGAGTGTAGTAATACCGGCAGTTGGTTGGGCAATCACCGAACTGAAAGGCAGCATGGCATCCTGATCATCGGTGGTTCTGTTTCCATCAAATGTAATCTTACCGCTTGCAACAGTTAATGGAATGGTTGCAGCAGTATTGTATTGAACCCAGTTGTTTTGTCCAACTAATGCCCCAGTTGTAAAAGTTGCAAAATTAGCATCAACCAAAGTTACCTGGGCGCACACTGTGGTGGTAACAAACAAGAATAAAAGAGTAATTTTCTTCATGATCTTTGTTTTTTGTAATTAATAATTTGGTTTAAAACAGGAAGCAAAGATAATGGATCTATATTACAAAAACAATACAATACATTACAAAATGATTCAAAAATAATGATATATTTAGTTTGAGCAAATCGAATCTTTCAGTCATCTCACTTCTGCTTTCACGAAGCCTTCAGACTAAATAAAAAAATGCCCTCGTAAGAACTACGAAGGCATTAAATTGAATGTTCAGATAATCGTATTGAAACGAGTCTTTACATCATTATTTTTGTAGATTGGTTTCCGACACGAACCACGTATAATCCTTTTGATAAATTGTTCAATTGAATTGTACCGTTTACCAATTGAGCAGATTGTACTTTTGAACCAATGGCAGAATAGATATCAACGACTGAACCATCAGCGACTTCTTTTACTGTCAATATCTTGCCGGCAAGTGAAATGCTCAACGGCTCTGCTTTTACAGTTGACAAGCCAGTTGCAGTAAATAAGGCGCTATATGAAGTTGCAACACGGATACCATCAAGTGTTAAAGTTGGAGAAACTCCAGCAGTAGCACTACCTTGACGGAGATTGATTGTTCCAATTCCATTTGCTGGAGTAGGAACAGTTGTTCCGGAATTATTAGTTGTCCAGCCAGTAGTTGGTTCAGTATTTAATGCGGGATTTACAATAATTGACGATGCTCCACTGACAACATCAACTTTTAATACGAGTAAGTAAGTTGTACCAAGAACGTAAGATGATGCTGTATAAGTTTGAGTTGGAGTTCCACCTGAACAGTTTGTAACGCCAAATGCAATATTTGTGCCATCTGCTTTCACATATGTACGACAAAAATAGGCTGTAGTGCTTGTAAGTTCACCAAAATGAATGAAATAATCACCTGTACCAGCCGTAGTAATATTCACTAAAGCTGCAGCGTATACAAATCCTGTTTTTTGATTAGTAAATGCATTATTAATGTCTTGTCCGGTTGAGCCAAGAGCAACTGAATTACCAATTCCTGATGCAGGATATCCAACGTATGAAAGAGAGCCGGTAGCAACTTTTACATTCGGTGTAGCGGCTGTTCCAGTTAAACTCCAACCACCCTGGCTTAATAAATCTGTGCCTGTTGTATAATTAAAATTATCAACAAATAAAGTTTGACCTTGAGCAAAGACAACACAAGCAATAAATGACATTAAAAGAGTAATTTTCTTCATGTTCTTTCTTTTTAATATGAATAATGAGGGTTTAAAAATATACTGTCAAAGATAATGAATATATATTACAAAAACAATACATTTTTTAATCAGGAATAGATTCTTTCGGTAAATGAAGGCATGTTGTTGTGTAAATAATTGGAATTCAATATAGAATCATTGAATGTATCCCCAAGTTAAATTAATGTGAATAATGAATCCTTTGTTTTTTGCAGGTTGAAAGCATCATCCTCAGGGACTTGAGTATCAACTTTTGAACAGCTAATAAGGGTTTGAAGGGTTTGAAAGGTTTGAAGGGTTTGAGAAGTTTGAAGAGTTTGAGAAATTTGAAGGATTAGGGATAGAGGTCTTGAACTGAATAGTGCTAATGTTCTGTTTTAAAGAGATATAATGTATTAATCCGAATAAAGTTTAATGCTTTGGGAGCTTTTGCGGATAATCATTTAATTGAAAAATAAAAAAATATAAATAAGGTTTATATCGAATTATTTTTTTTAACCATCTAATAAATTTGAGTTTAGCATCTATGCAGTCAGATCCTGAAAATGACCTTAAAATTAAATTGTAAAGAAATAGTAATTTGAAAGGATTTTCGATCGGAACATTGTTAAACCTATAGACTTTTAGAATACTAACAAAATTTTGCACATAATAATATTATCTTTGCTTTTTAATTTAAAACAAAAATTCATGCCACAAACATTGAAACCTGAGTATATTTTTGAAACAAGCTGGGAAGTATGTAACATGGTGGGAGGTATTTATACCGTACTATCCACCCGGGCAGCTACCCTGCAACATTCGCATCCGGACAAGCTGATCTTTATCGGACCGGATCTATGGATTGACAAACATTGTCCGTATTTTGAAGAAATACCCGGGTTGTATGAAGATTGGAAGACATTCACAGGCAAAGAATATCAGCTGAAGATACGGGTAGGCCGGTGGAACATTCCCGGTAATCCGATAGCCGTGCTGGTTGATTTTATTCCATTGATGCTGAAGAAGAATGAGATTTATGGCCAGGTGTGGGAACAGACAGGTGTTAATTCAATAGCAGCCAATGGGGATTATGATGAATCATCCATGTTTGGATATTCCACAGGAATGATTATTGAAAGTTATTACCGTTTTTTTAAGCTGAATGCAAAGACACAGGTTGTAGTCCATTTCAATGAATGGATGACAACTTTTGGTGCATTTTATATCCAAAAGCAGGTTCCTGAAATTGCCACCATCTTTACCACCCATGCTACTTCCATTGGCCGATCCATAGCCGGGAATCACAAACCTTTATACGATTACCTGTATGAGTATAACGGCGACCAGATGTCGTACGAACTCAATATGGTTTCGAAGCATTCGACTGAAAAGATTGCTGCCCATCTGGTTGATTGTTTTACTACGGTGAGCGAAATTACAGGTTTTGAATGTGAGCAACTGCTTGATAAGAAACCGGATGTTATTACTCCCAATGGCTGGGAAGATGACTTTATACCCAAAGGGAAGGAATTCACTGCAAAGCGCAAGGAAGCCCGTGCCTCTTTACGAAAAGTAGCTGAGACGTTGCTGGGTTATGAACTAAGTGAAAAAGCCCTGTTTGTAAGTACGGCTGGAAGGTACGAATATAAGAACAAAGGCATCGATACTTTCCTGGAGTCGTTGAAGCTGTTGACGGATTATAAAGACCTGGCCAGGGAGATCGTTGTATTTATCATGGTCCCTGCCTATATCAAGGGTTCACGCATTGATTTAGCTTCAAGTTTAAATCACCCTGAGACAAAACTCCAGAGCTGGAATCGTTTTACCACCCATGAATTGCATGATTATTACAGTGATAATATCATGTCTGCCATTCACTGGTTTCATTTTACCAATATACCCACCCAGGCAGTAAAAATAATTTTTGTCCCTTCTTATTTAAATGGAGAGGATGGAATTTTCAACAAATCGTATTATGATTTGTTAATAGGTATGGACCTGTCTGTGTTCCCATCGTATTATGAACCCTGGGGATATACTCCATTAGAAAGCATTGCTTTCTCAGTACCAACCATTACCACCGATTTATCAGGCTTTGGCCAATGGGTGTCGCATAATTTCCATGAGATAGACCAGGGGGTAGGAGTGATACAACGTTCCGACTATAATGGGTATGTAGTAGCAAAGAATATTGCCGAAATGATTTATAAGTTTGCTTCGCTGACTGATGAAGAAGTAAAAAGCGTCCGTAAGAAAGCATCGGCAATTGCTGAAAAAGCACTCTGGAAACATTTTATTCATTATTATGACAACGCATACAGCATTGCCCTGGGGAATAAAAACAAGCGAAACAATGCAAAAGTATAAAACTTTCGCAAACGTTTGAAATGAATATAGGGAGTTTTAGAATGGTTTATTTCGCAAACCAGTCCTTTTTTTTTATTTTTGTAGCTTGAATATTAAATAATTAATTATAAATAATTCATAATTAGTAATTCATAATTCATTATATAGTAAGGAATTTCCGTTTAAAACAAAGAATAAAACAAAGAATGCTGATGTGTATCACATCACTCATCCAGCATTTTGCAATAGATCATTTAGAACAAAATAGTAGTATTAGTTAAATATAAAAGAGATACAAAGCTTATGAAACTTAAAGTTAACAACGTCAATGAAACAAATTTAAAGGAGATAAATGTACGATCGCATCTGCCTGAGAGTTTGAATAAGTTAGAAGAGATTGCCCATAATATCTGGTGGACATGGGATAGCAATGCAAAAACGTTGTTTCGTCAGATCGACCATGATGCCTGGGTGGAAGCATCTTCCAATCCTGTACTGCTATTAAATATCCTCAATTATGAGAAGTTGGTGGCAATGGGCAAAAATGTTGATTTTATCAATAAAGTAGAAACTGTTTACGCCGATTTCAAAGCGTATATGAACGTTCCTAAAAACAAGAAAGTACCTTCAATTGCTTATTTCAGTATGGAATACGGCTTGACCGAAGTGTTGAAAATTTATTCAGGTGGGTTAGGAGTGCTTGCAGGTGATTACCTGAAAGAAGCCAGTGACAGCAATGTCGATTTGACAGCTGTTGGTTTTCTATACCGGTATGGCTATTTTACACAATCCCTTTCAGTGGATGGACAACAAGTAGCGGTTTACGAAGCTCAGAACTTTAATAACCTTCCATTACAACAGATGAAGGATGAAAATGATGAACCGATCATCATTGAAGTCCCTTACCCTGGTCGTACTGTTTATTCCTATCTCTGGAAAGTATCCGTGGGTCGTATAGCCCTATATTTGCTGGATACGGATAACGATATGAACAGTGAATACGACCGTCCCATTACTTTCCAGCTTTATGGAGGTGACTGGGAAAACCGGATGAAACAGGAAATTATGTTGGGAATCGGTGGTATCCTGGCACTGAAGAAATTGGGAATTGAAAAGGAAGTATATCATTGTAATGAAGGCCATGCAGCATTAATTAATGCCCAACGGTTGGTTGACCTTGTTTCTGATAAGCATTTAGCCTTCAATGAGGCACTCGAAATAGTCCGTGCCAGTTCCCTTTACACCGTTCATACTCCTGTACCAGCAGGACATGACAGTTTTGAGGAAAACCTTTTCCAGAAATATATGAGCGAATATCCGGCCAAACTCAATCTAAGCTGGGATGAATTCATCGATATGGGCCGCGAACATCCGGGCGATCACAACGAAAAATTCAGCATGAGTACTTTTGCCTGTAATACCTGCCAGGAAGTGAATGGCGTAAGCTGGTTGCACGGCAAGGTATCGCAGGAGATGTTCCAACCTATCTGGAAAGGATATTTTCCTGAAGAATTGCACGTAGGGTATGTAACCAATGGGGTTCACCTACCAACGTGGACATCTTCGGACTGGAAAGCGGTTTATGAAAAGTACTTTACAAAAGCATTCTATGCCGACCAATCGAATATGAAGATTTGGGAAGGTGTCTATAAAATCCCTGATCAGGAAATCTGGCATACCCGCATGGGACTGAAGAATAAACTGGTCGATTATATTAAGGACCAGTTCCGCGAGAACTGGTTAAAGAATCAGGGTGACCCTTCACGGATTGTTTCCGTATTGGAAGCCATTAATCCGAATGCATTAATTATTGGTTTTGGCCGTCGTTTTGCTACTTATAAGCGGGCACACTTACTATTTACCGACCTTGAACGGTTGGAACGCATTGTCAACAACCCATTGCAACCTGTTCAGTTTATCTTTACAGGAAAAGCACACCCGGCAGATGGAGGTGGACAGGGATTGATTAAACGCATTGTTGAAATATCACGCATGCCTCAGTTCCTTGGAAAAGTCATCTTCCTTGAAAACTATGATATGCGCCTGGCAAAACGCCTGGTGTGTGGCGTTGATATCTGGTTGAATACTCCGACTCGTCCGTTGGAAGCTTCCGGAACATCCGGAGAAAAGGCTCAAATGAATGGAGTACTGAATTTCTCGGTTCTTGATGGCTGGTGGCTCGAAGGATATGTAAAAGGTGCAGGCTGGGCATTGACTGAAAAACGGACGTATGAAAATGATGTTCATCAGGATCAGTTGGATGCTGCCACTATTTATAGCATGTTGGAAAGTGAAATTATTCCATTGTACTATGCTAAAAATACAAAAGGGTATTCACCTGAATGGATTCAGGTTATTAAAAACTCCATTGCACAGATCACACCAAGGTTTACGACTAAACGAATGATCGATGATTACATTGCTCGTTTCTATACCAAATTGTCAACCCGTTCAGCTATCCTGAAAGCTAATAAATATGCCAAAGCAAAAGAAATAGCAGCATGGAAAGAAAAAATAGCCAAGGGATGGGATAATATTGAAGTGACGATGATGGATGTCCCTGAAAAATTGATACATAATCCTGAAGTCGGTGAAGTGTATGCGATCAACATCGTTATTGATGTACATGAAATCAATGATAAAGGCATTGGAGTTGAGTTGGTATCTACGAAATTAGGGAAAAACAATGTGGATACGCTTTATGAAGTACAGGAACTTAAACTGATTAAGACTGAAGGAACGAAATTGTTTTTCAACCTTGAGTTCCAGTTGAATATGGCAGGTACATTTAAATACGGTTTTAGGATGTTCCCTAAAAACGAAGATCTGCCACACCGCCAGGATTTCTGTTATGTAAGGTGGATCTAAGATACTAACCTTACCCAACTGGTCGGTTATCCGGAAAGTCAATAAAAAAAAGGCTGTCTCAATTTATTTTGAGATAGCCTTTTTTTATTCATAATGCATAATTTACATGTGCCTGGATGAGGTGTTCGAAAAAATCTCATTTGTATATTCAATATTATAAATGGAAATGTGGACATGTGGATAAAAAGTTGGACAAGAATAAAGGCTAATATCGTTTTTTTTGGATAGGGTGTTATGACGTCTGAATTTAATTAGTTCCATTATCCAATTTAGTGAAAGGAATAACTATTATTTAATAATTGAATACTTTTTTTTAGAAAATGGATATATTACAGTTGTTAGTATTGCTTAGTTGAATTAACATAGTTAATTATGTTTCTAAAAGTAGAAAATGTATTTATGGACATATTTTTATAGTAATAGTTGAAAATCCAACCCGATAAATAGGCTTGACTTTTATGTCTGATTAGTTAAAGAATCATTTTATTTATTTAGTCAATGAGTCTAAAATTACATTTATGGATTAAAAATGTTAATTAAACGCCGACTTGTATATTAAATATATTTAAATAAATTCAGGAATGAAATTATTTTATAGCTATTTGATGGCTTATATATGAAAAAACGCACACACATTAACATATATTTAATATATAAATCCGATCAAATGTAGTTGAAACTACTACATTATTATTTTATATAAAATACACTATTTTAATTTTCGAAAATGAAAAAACTTCATTCTGATTTTTGAATTATATATCCTGTTTTGTATCCTCAATGGACGATAAGTTTTAATAATAAGTATGTCTAATTAGCAATATATAAGCTTTATACAAGCCAACTGTCCATTGTAAATTTAGTAGTTAAATTATTTTTAATTTCATTACATACATTTAAGCTAAAAAAGAGATGTCGATTCACACTCTATTTAGCACTAAAACTAAATTTAGTGTTGGTTATAAAGAGAATTAAGAATAAGGGATGTCTCGTTAAAACACAAGTTATTTAAATCCAATAGTTTTTGAAAAGTTAGTTTTATGTGTAGGCTTGTTAGGATGTTAAATGATCTTTAATCCCTCAATTGTAAGTGAAAAAGGAAGCATGTAGTAAATACTCCAGTTTGTGTCGTAATTAAACCTAAATAATACAATGTCAATAATTTGGAAAATATTATTACTTTCGCAACAGTATTATGTAATTTTAAAATAGAACCCCTTAAGTGAAAAGTATATTCTATCGTTTGTTTTCAATAATTGAAATGTCAATCATACCTATTTACAAATCATTACAAGTGTTTTAATATTTAGTTGTTGAAGAAGATTTGGACTTTGTAACGATCACAGCAGCAATAAATGTTCTTATTGGCTATATAGGCACCAATAGAGATAAAGAAAGTTGTGTGTCTTTTTCAACCATGAGGGAGGTACCGGATAGAATTACTAATTCCAGAATAGAATACATGAATACCAGGGACAATACATTTTTTTTAATACATCAAACTAAGCCGATAGATACAACTTCAACTAAGGTTGGAATGTCGGCTAATAGAATTTAACAACAAACCGGAATGCGACAAATATTGCTAAAAATAGCCACTACATTGATTTTAGGTCTTGGGATCTCCGGATTGCATGCCCAGGAATCTATACCAACTTCCGGTGGTATGGCATATGGCTACGGAGGATCTGTATCCTATACGGTTGGCCAGGTTGTTTATACCACCAATTCTGAAATTACCGGTTCAGTTGCTCAGGGGGTACAGCAACCATATGAAATCCTGGCTGAATCCGGATCTGATTTAGCTACCGGAATATCATTGCAATGTTCGATATATCCCAATCCGGTTGAGAAAGTCCTGACACTGCAGGTACAGTATTATATCGATGAAAATATCACATATAGTTTGTATGATTCCAATTCACAACTTTTAAAGTCAGATGTTGTCCAAAATAAGAAAACATTAATCTTAATGAGCAATTTGCCTCCGACCACCTATTACCTGGTGGTAGATCAGAAGAAGCAAAAGAACTCCCCACATGTAACAAAAACGTTTAAAATTATAAAAAAATAATCATGGTGAAAAAAATAGTTACTCTTTTCGCTGCAATATTAATAGTAATAAGTGTTTTTGCACAGGTACCTCAGAAAATGAGTTATCAGGCAATCATTCGTAATAGCTACAATGTATTGGTAACGAACAAAAAGGTTAGCATGAAAATCAGCATTTTACAAAACCAGACGCCGGTTTATGTTGAATTGCAAACTACTACTACGAATGAAAATGGTTTGATAAACGTTGAAATAGGTAACGGAATCGTATTAACAGGTGTTTTTGCTAATATAAATTGGGGAAAAGGTGTCTATTACATCAAGACAGAAACAGATCCCGATGGTGGAACCTATTACAGCATTGTGGGAACAAGCGAATTATTAAGTGTTCCTTATGCATTGTATTCTACAGCCAGTGGGAGTGGAGTCTCAATTGATGACACTTCCGTTTCAACAACTACAACATGGTCATCCAATAAAATCAATACTGCACTTGGGGATAAAGTAAATTCGTCGGCACTTGCAACTGTTGCAACCACCGGTAGTTTCAGTGACTTGAAAAACAAACCAACTACCCTTGCAGGTTATGGAATAACAGATGGTGGTAGCATTGGTAATGGTAACGGTACTTCTGTGACAATGAGCGGTGATGCTACCATGAATGCTGCAGGAGTTGTTAAGATTTCGAACAATGCAATAACCTCTACCAAAATAATGGATGGTGCTGTTGAAGATCAAGACCTGGATAAATCCAATATTCCATTAAGCGGTTTTGCTGTACCTGAAGCCAACATATCCATGGGCGGGTATAAGCTAACCAACCTGGCAACTCCTACCAGCTCGAAAGATGCGGTTACTAAAAGCTATGTTGATGATTTAATATCTTCAGGATCCGGATCATCTACCTTTGTGCCCATCATGAGCCTGGATAATAATATGAACTTATCAATGCGGGGTGGCAACGCTGTCAGCCTGTCAGATCTTTACCAGTCGTTGAGCCTGGCAGGAACAGTGCTTTCTATATCCGGCCCACGAGACAGCCATGTCGACCTGGCTGCAATAATAGCGTCAGGCGGTGGAGGCGGAACAGGAGTGGTATCACATGATGCTACTTTAACCGGTACCGGTACTTCTTCAAGTGTTCTGGGTATAGCCTCTCAGGCAATTACACCGACAAAAATGACCGGAATATATTCAAATGGAAGTTTAGGGCAGGTGTTAACTTCGACAGGCACCGGAAGTTTTAACTGGACAGATCCTGTTTCAGGAAGCGGTGGAGGCCTTTCTACCGTGAATGTGAATCCAAACAACGGCATTACTGCCTCTGTAACGAACGTGCTCCCAACTTCAACCATAACACTCGGTTTGGGAGCTATTACCCCAAGTTCCATCACTACATCAGGAGCTATCACCACCACAGGGAACCTGAATGCTGCAGTCATCACAGCAACCACCCTGAACGGATCACTGGATGCTTCCAATTTAACAGGAACGTTACGTCCGGCATTATTCGGCGCTAATACCATTCCAACAACGGCTTTAGCCGGAAACGGTACAGCTCCGGCAGGATCATTCCTTCGGGGAGATGGAACCTGGGCAGTACCTGCCAGCGGAGGAATCAGCAATGTGTCCGTGACAACAAATGCAGGTGTTTCAGGCGTGGTTACCAACCCGACAACAACACCAGCCATAGCCTTGACTTTGGGAGATATCACGCCTACTTCTGTAACAACAGGAGCCATCACAGCAACCGGATTAAAACTTACCACCGGAGCTTCGAACGGATATGTATTGAAGGCTGATAATGCCGGGAATGCTTCCTGGCAATCGGCAAGTTCATCGTATAAAGGGATGTGGAATGCTGCAAGCAATACTCCGGCTTTAGCCAATGGAGCGGGTAGTAACATTAACGGTGATTATTACGTGGTATCTGCTACCGGAACCCTGGCTGCACTTGGAGGACTAACATTTACGCAGGGTGGCCAGGCAGTATTTAACGGGACTACCAATAAATGGGAATCGATATCTGCTGTTGAAACTGATCCAATGGTGAAAGCTATAACCGGAATTGTAAAAAGCAATGGGACAACCATTACTGCTGCCGTTCCAGGAACAGATTATTTACTGCCAGCCATGACAGCTAACAGGTTGTTAGGTTCGGGACTTGCCGGAACTTCAGCTTCGGAAATAACACTTGGAACTAACCTGAGTTTCACAGGAAATGTACTGAATGCGACAGGTGCTGGGGATATGCGTAGCTCCGTATACGATCCTGCAGGAATTGCCGGCCAGGTTGTAGGACTTACTGCAACACAGACTTTAACCGGCAAGACCATTGCAGCCGGTTCCAATACAATCACCGGGTTGACTAATGCGAATTTCTCCGGAACAGCCGGAATTACGGATGTAAATCTTGCTACTATAACCACAGCAGGTAAAGTGGCGAATTCTGCTACCAGTGCTACAACCACCAGTACTGCCAATACAATTGCGTTACGCGATGCAACAGGCGGTATCACTGCTACTACATTTACAGGTGCTTTGAATGGAAATGTGACCGGTAATATTACCGGTAATGTGACTGGTAATGCCACATCCGCAACCACTGCTTCCAATATTGCAGGCGGTGGAGCAGGGATTGTTTATCAATCGGCTGCAAATACAACGACACAAATTCTGAATTCTTCTGCTACCGCTGGGAATGTACTGACCTGGACAGGTGGTCCAACCCCTATATGGCAAGCACCTGCTGCTGCAGGTATTGCAACAATTACCCCGGCGAACGGCATTACAACTGCTGTTGCCGGAAATGTAGTTACACTTGGATTAGGTGCCATTACTCCGACTACTATTAATACCGGTGCGATTACATCTACTGGATTAAAATTAACCACCGGAGCAAACAATGGGTATGTATTAAAGTCGGATGCCTCAGGGAATGCAACCTGGCAAGCTGCCAGTTCATCGTATAAAGGGATGTGGGATGCTTCAAGCAATACTCCAGCTTTAGCCAATGGAGCGGGTAGTAATATTAACGGTGATTATTACGTGGTATCTGCTACGGGAACGGTGGTTGTTCTTGGAGGACTAACATTTACGCAAGGAGGACAGGCTGTATTTAACGGGACTACCAATAAATGGGAATCGATATCTGCCGTTGAAACCGATCCTATGGTGAAAGCTATAAACGGTATCGTAAAAAGTAATGGAACTACCATTACTGCTGCAGTTCCAGGAACAGATTATTTACTTCCAAACGGTAGTGCGGCCTTATTGACGGGTTGGCCTACTTTTAACCAAAATACAACAGGAAATGCTGCAAACGCAACTCTTGCAACCACAGCCAATAATCTTTCAGGTGGTTTAGGTGGCCAGATCCTCTACCAGTCAGCTGCCAATGTAACCTCCAGACTAACCAATGGTTCAGCCGGACAGGTATTGACATCTGCGGGTGGTGCTCTTGCACCAA
>Ga0302286_10002383_pt1 | contig 13116 bp, 11 predicted proteins | sample III_Fen_E2_3_FD_198765 | JGI IMG/M metagenome (GOLD analysis project Ga0302286, IMG submission 198765) | Peat permafrost microbial communities from Stordalen Mire near Abisko, Sweden - III_Fen_E2_3 | ecosystem: Environmental > Terrestrial > Soil > Wetlands > Permafrost | place: Sweden: Abisko...
CCACTTTGTATATTTTGTTTTAAATACTGACGACGAGCGATATAAGTATCTGAATGAAACATGTGATTTGGGTTTTGAATTAGTCAGGGAAGATAAACAAAATAGACAGATCATGAAATGATTTAGCTGATACAAATGTTTTATACCATATTATTGAAAATGAAATCAGATCATAAAATTTACAACCGGCGTTTAAATTTTTCGTAATTTATTACAATCAATAAACTCTAGCGCCATGGAAAATACGATGATGGTTTATTTGAATAAAAGGTTGCACCAAAACGATGCAAAGTTTCAGTCAGCAAAAACACAACCCGGGCCAGTGATTTGTATTTCGAGAGAAGTGGGATGTTGCGGCGTTAATATTGCCAGACAATTAGCCAATGAACTTGACAGACAATGTGTTGGCAAAAAATTGAAAGTGCTTAGCAAAGAAATTTTGCAGGAAAGTGCCCGCGAATTGGACATGGAACCGAATAAACTTCGGAATTATTTAAACGAAGGCGAGCGCGGTCTTTTTGACGATGTTTTATCAGCCTTTGGCGAAAAAAGATACAAAAGCGACAAAAAAATCAGTAAAACCCTCATCGATTTAATTACCAGCTTTGCCAACGATGGCTATTGCATCATCGTTGGACGCGCCGGACATATTATTACAAAGGAGATAGAAAAATCGCTACTTGTGAAATTGACAGCGCCACTCGACTGGCGGACTAAACAAATCATGGAGAAGAATAATCTGAATAGGAGGGAAGCCGTTGAGTTTATTGAAAAAACAGAGAAGGAACGGGAGAATTTTCGCAAACATATTGCAGGTGATCGTGCCAAGATAGAAGAATTTGACCTGATCATTAACTTATCCAGAATGAAAATTGCGGATGTTATCTCCTTAATCTGTTTCACCTCGCTTGTCAAAGGAATACTTCAATCCAATAAAAGCAAAGCTGAAGCATTCTGAGTGTCAGGTTTCAAGTTCAGCGCTGAAGCTGAAACTTGAAACTATTTCAACCATTTATCCAACCACTGTTTGACATCCAGAATTAATTTATTATTGTTTTTCCGGGATATTGAGACTTTTATTTGCGTTTGTACTCCGTAAAATTAAAAATAAATCACATTTCATTTACTATACTGAACAAATATAGTATATTCGCAACTAATATAAAGTGTACTGAATATGGAATTGATAAAACGCGAAAAATACTTAAGTCGGTTAAGACCTTATTTCAACAAACAACTTATTAAAGTAATCACCGGACAGCGAAGGGTAGGTAAAAGTTATTTGTTGAAACAAATTGCAAACGAACTTACTGAGCTTAACCCCGTTTGCAACATCATTTTTGTTGACAAGGAAAAATTCGAGTTCGACGAGATAAAAACATATATCCATTTGTTGAAATACGTAAAAGAGCAAAGTTGTCCATCGACCAACTATGTTTTAATTGACGAAGTGCAAGAAATAGAAGGCTACGAAAAAGCGTTGCGTAGTTTGCTATCTGATGGAAATTACGATCTGTATTGTACAGGTAGCAGCTCGCACATGTTTTCAGGCGAATTAGCCACTTTGCTTAGTGGTAGGCAGATAGAAATAAGGGTACATAGCTTATCGTTTAGCGAATTCCTGCAATTTCATAATTTAAGCAAAACCCGCGAATCACTTATGCCGTATCTCAAACATGGCGGTTTGCCTTATCTTATTCATGTTGAAGATGACGATGAAATGGTATTCGATTACCTGCGAAACATATATGCAACCATTTTATACCGCGATATTGTAAGCCGCAACCAGATACGCGATACTGCTTTTCTCGAAAACCTGTTACGTTACCTAGCTGATAATACCGGAAGTATTGTATCGGCAAATAAAATTTCGGCCTATTTAAAATCTCAAAATAATAACAAAACGGCTTCTGTTATTATAAATTATATGTCCTATCTCGAACAGGCTTATTTTGTAACAGCTGCAAAGCGGCAAGACATTCAGGGGAAAAAAATATTCGAAAGCGGTGAAAAATATTTCTTCGAAGATGTTGGGCTACGAAATGCAATAGGTGGATACAAACCCAATGACATAGCCAAAATACTCGAAAATGTGGTTTTTAACCATTTATGCTTTTGTGGCTTTACCGTTTGTATTGGCAAGCAAAACGACAAAGAAATTGATTTTATCGCCTGTCGCAATGGCGAATACATTTATGTTCAGGTTGCATATTTACTATCGTCAAACGAAGTGATTAACAGAGAATTTGGTAACTTATTGGCCATACCCGACAACTATCCGAAATACGTGGTTACAATGGACGATTTTCCAGCCATTAATACTTATAAAGGAATAAAGCACTTACATCTGATAGATTTTTTGAGTTTAGATGATTTGTAGCAAGTTGCATAAATTTTGATAGAAACATGGAACCTGAATTTTGAAACTTATTTCAACCATTTATCTAGCCACTGTTTGAAAACCCGTTGCCACAAAATGCCATTTTGAGGTTGCAAAACCCAATGGTTTTCTTCCGGGAAAATAAGCATCTGGGCAGGAACGCCCCGTAAAACGGCAGCATTGAAAGCTGCCATTCCCTGAGAAGCGAGAATCCGATAATCTTTTTCACCATGAATAACCAAAATTGGCGCATCCCATTTGTCAACAAATAAGTGTGGAGAATTAGCGAATGAACGTTGTGCCACTGCATTCGTTTTATCCCAGTATGGTCCGCCCAAATCCCAGTTTACAAACCACATTTCTTCGGTTTCCAAATATTGTTGCTCCAGGTTGAACATTCCATCGTGAGCGATGAAAGCCTTGAACCGCTTTTCGTGATGACCAGCCAGCCAATACACCGAAAATCCGCCGTAGCTGGCGCCAACACAGCCTAGTTTGTCCTTATCTACATAAGGTTCTTTAGCTACGGCGTCAATAGCCGAAAGATAATCTTTCATGTTTTGGCCGCCATAATCGCCGCTGATTTGTTCGAGCCATTCTTTTCCGAAGCTTGGTAATCCACGGCGGTTAGGGGCGACAACAATGTATCCATTGGCAACCATCTGCTGTAAATTCCAGCGGTACGACCAAAATTGGCTAACCGTTGACTGAGGACCGCCTTCGCAAAATAAAATGGTTGGATATTTTTTATTCGGATCAAAATGAGGCGGATAAACTACCCAGGTAAGCATTTGTTTATTATCGGTAGTTTTTATCCAACGTTCTTCCACTTTGCCCATGGTAAGTTGATCAAGAATGGGCTTGTTTTGGAACGAAAGTTCTGTTTCAGCGCCGGTTTTCGGATCAATCGAATAAATTTCATCAGGCTTACTCATCGAATGTTTCGTGCCAACAAGTTTATCTTTTGCTATGGCAACAAAACCATAATCCTGAATGCCTTTGGTAATCTGCGAAATCTTCCGGTCGGCCAGATCGAGACGGTAAACCTGGGTAAGCGCCTGCCAGCAGCTAATAAAATAGATCGACTTGCTGTTGGCACTCCAGGTAAGATTCGTCGAATTTTGATCGAAGCCAACTGAATAGTCCGCTTTTTGACCTGTTTCCAGATTCATCACAAACAAGCGGATTTTATCAGCTTCGTAGCCATCGCGTTCCATACTTTCCCAGGCAAGCCATTTCCCGTCGGGCGAGAAAACCGGGTTTTGGTCGTAACCCATCATTCCCTGAGTCTTGTTTTCAGTTTTGCGGGTTTCGAGGTTATAGAAATAAATATCCGAATTGGTTGAAAGTGCGTATTCTTTTCCGGTTTTCTTTCTACACGTATAAGCTATGCTTTTTCCATCGGGGCTCCAATCAAGCTGTTCAATGCCACCAAATGGTTTCATCGGACTTTCGTACGGTTCACCGTCCAACAAATCAACGGCATTTTCAAGCTTTCCGTTTTTGTAGTCGGCAACAAACGGATGAGGAACCGTTTGAACCCATTCGTCCCAGTGTTTGTACATCAGGTCGGTTTCAAGATAGGCATTGGCTTTCGGCAGATCAGGAAACAGATCATGAATGTCTTTTTTTATCTTTACATCAGCCGTAAATAGTATTTTTGATCCATCGGGAGAATATTTAAAACCGGTAAATCCTCCTTTTATTTCTGAAATCTGAACGGGTTCCAAACCATTCGGATTTATTTCCCAAAGTTGCATATCACCCGATTTTGAAGATAAAAAACCAATCTTTTTACCGTCAGGCCTCCATACGGCTGAGGTTTCTTTTTCAGGAGTTGTAGTGATCCGTACCGGATTGCCATCCTGAACCGATACCACGTATAAATCGCGGTACGACTTATTTTCTTCGATGTTGTAATTGGTTACCGAGTACAGAACCTGAGTTCCATCCGGCGAAACGACAGGATCAGCGATCCGTCCAAAGCTCCATAAAACTTCAGGAGTAAGCACATCTGAAGCAAGTTTCGGAGCTTCAGGATTCAAATTTACAGTCATTTCTTTAGTCGTTTTCGGATTTGTAAATGAAAACAAAACAGGCACCACGGCCAGCAAACAAACAGACTTTATTGTGTTGATAAATTTATACATGTCGCTGTTTTTTATTTATTGAAGGCGGTGAATGTAAGGATTGTCGGGCAATTAAAAAATGAAAAGCACCTGCTTTTCAAAACAGATGCTTTCCGACTATAAAAAACCGAATTGATTGAAAAAAGTGCCTAAAGTTCGGAGTGTGCTAAAGTGCCTAAAGTTGGAAGAACGCTTTCCCAACTCAAGGCACTCCCAACTCAAGGCACTCCGAGCTTTTCTTTAATATTTATATTCTCCGGTATATTCAAAGTCCTTACCGTCAAATCCTTTGGCGATAACTTTGAACGGGGTACTGGTTTTACCCGCAACTTTGAGCGCGCTTAAATCGAACGAAACAAAGGCCGAAAGCGGAATCTGCTCATCATCTCCATTGATATTGTGCCTCAATTCAAGAATTACTGGCCCGTTATCCGTATTTATAACTCCTGGCTGTTTTACCAGATTAATATAATGAATTTTGTTGCCGCCCCAATACGATAATTCAAAATTCAGGATGTTGTTTTTGACCCATTTATCTTCAACATGAATCGGATCGTTCCCAATACTGTCTTCTTTTGCAGGAGTAATGTTCAAAATACCTTTATACAAAATCTTTCTCAACGAATTGATCTGCACGTAGTAATATTCATTGTGATCCGGATTTTCTTTATTGCCCGAAATGGTAAAGTTGACCAAAACACGCTCGTTATTTTCCACTTCATTTCGAAATTCGGAATTGGCCGACGGATAAAGCACTTCTCCATCGTCCATATTTATTGTAAACGATTCAGAAGCTGCCTCTTTACTCACGATTCCAAATCCAACCCATGCATTATTTAGCGAACACCCATCATCAACATCGCCCAACTCACATCCGGTCAAAAAGCCGGACATGATCCCTATCATTAAGTAGAACACCAATTTTTTCATTTTCTATTCGTTTAATTGTTTACCTGAAAGATTAGGTAAGGGCGGAAATGGTTGCGTGGAATGATTATATTTTTCCTGATTCACGAAAAGTCTAAATAAAAAGAAGACACGATGAAGAAAACTGCAAAAATGCGTTGTGGCGAAAAAATAAGATGTGTATTTATGTTTTAGCCAGATTTTTGGCACAAACAAATTTCAATTGGTGTACCAATGGTTTTTTTACGCGAATTGAAACCTTGCGAGGCGTAAAAAAAGTCGTTAAAATGCTCTGAAAAAATTTTCAGGCTCAAAAAGTCGATCTTTTACCACAATTGAAATTTATTTTTCGGTAAAAAAACCGCTAAAACGTCCTGCTAAATTTTCTTTGAGCATTTTATCCGTTTTTTTACTTGAATTGAAATGTTTTCGGGCAAAAATGACAAAATGTGGGTTCGGGAAATAAATAGCGATACGAAATAAAAACAAAAAACCCCGAAATCACTTCCGGGGTTTTCAATTTGATCGAATTGATTGATCTGAATTATTTTGCTCTTTCGAGAGTAATCGTTTTTGTTGGCTGATCGCAAACTTCGGTTGGCCCCCAGTACTGAATAGGTCCGGGATAAACAAATGAAGTTTCGACTGCCCATTTTTCGCGGTTTGCAGCCAGGTATTTGAACGGAGCGCTATCCAGTTCAACCAAAGCTTTTTGGATAACCGGTTTCAAATGTCCGTGACGACGTTCCATGTTCATCATCATGGTAACAGGAACTCCGCCTGCAATCCATTGGGCAGCTGGAGCGGTGAGATTACGAACCGATGACATGTAGCCGGTTTTGCCTTCGGCAATCAGGAACGAAGCATTGTACCCCAACGAATAACAATAGTCGGCATCGAAATTTGATGGAGCAGCGCAACGACCTTCGTAACCGAAGAAATGGTATTGTGTGCCAAATTTTCCTACATATTCACCCGTTTTTTTCATTTCTTTCAACCGGCCTTTGATCATTTCGCCCAATAGTTTTTCAGTCTCAATTAACGAAACCTGTACGTTTCCGTGTGGATCGCGGTCAAGAGTTAGCTGATCGGCAATTCCGGAAGGAAGCGATGTGTAAACTTTTGCTGAATCGGCTGATAAAATTCCGGCAACAAATGCGCGGCCTTCCGCTTTATCGGTGAATGCTTTGAATTTCTGTTCGGTTTCTGAACCTTCGGCTAACAGATCGTTCAATTCCGAAATCAATGCTTTCATCTCCGGAACAAATTCGACCAAACCTTCAGGAATTAAAGCTACACCGAAGTTTTCGCCATTCGCGCCACGTTTGGCAATGATTCTGGCCATATAATCAACAATTTCGCCAAGTGTCTGCTTTTTCAGTTCCACTTCTTCCGAAATTAAAGTAATGTTTGGCTGAGTTTGTAAGGCACATTCCAAGCCAATATGAGAAGCTGAACGTCCCATCAGTTTAATAAAGTGCCAGTATTTTTTTGCTGAATTGGCATCGCGTTCGATGTTGCCAATCAATTCAGAATAAACTTTTGTTGCTGTATCGAAACCGAATGAAGTTTCGATCATGTCGTTTTTTAAGTCGCCGTCAATTGTTTTTGGACAGCCGATCACCTGAATTCCAGTATTTTGAGCGGCATAATATTCGGCCAAAACACAGGCATTGGTGTTACTATCGTCGCCGCCAATAATAACGAGGGCTTTGATGTTCAGCTGTTTCATAATCTCGGTACCTTTATCGAACTGAGCAGTTTCTTCGAGCTTGGTACGACCAGAGCCGATGATGTCGAAACCGCCTGTGTTGCGGAATCCGTCGATATAAGAAGCCGTTAGTTCTACATAACTATGATCGACTAAACCACCGGGACCTCCCAGAAAACCGTACAGTTTGCTGTCGGGATTGATGTTTTTAATACCGTCGAAAATACCTGAAATCACATTGTGACCGCCAGGAGCCTGACCTCCTGAAAGAATTACACCCACATTTACTGCCGGATATTGTTTTTTTACGCTGCCAGCCTCGAAGGTAATCAATGGCATGCCGTAGGTATTCGGGAAAAGCTTCTTAATTTCATCCTGATCAGCAACCGATTGGGTCTTTTTACCTTCAACCAGTTTTACTGACGATTTCAAGGAATTTGGAAGTTTTGGCTGATACTTAGCCCGTTCTGATTGTAATGCGCTTATGGTCATAGTTTTATTTTTTGTTGGGATTTACGTTTTTACCGCCGCAAAAATAAACTAAAACCGTGGGTTTTACTACCAGATTAAAAGCATATTCGACCTATTTAAAGAAAATTTAAAAAGGTAGATTCAACCAACCAGAAAATTGGCAATATTGCCTAAATTGGTTGACGTACCTTTATACAACTCACTGTATTTGCATCGGGTACAGGTAACAACCGTGAATTTTCGATTCTGAATATCAAAAAACCTGGAGAACCCGTTACCGGTTGTCCTGATGATATCTCTTTCAGCCTGAGTGTTTCCACATTTTGGGCAATGATACTTCGATTGTTGCATGACTTTTCGTTTGAAGGTGTAAAAGTTTATTGCTGTACGCTATCAATTAAGACATTAGGTTATTCTTTGTCATTAAATAGTCATTGAAAATGACGCGAAGCAAATGGCTGCCAGTGTCTATAAATGACGTGTAACAAATGACCATTAATGACCTGTGTTTATAAGTACACGCTACTCATTTCCATTTTCCGGTTCCTCCTGAATATTCTTCACAACGGTTCGCCGGGCATCCTTTAAAGCTTTGTTGATAATCCATTCAATTTGTCCGTTTGCACTACGAAATTCCTGTGCTGCCCATTTTTCAATGGCATCATACACCTCAGGATCAAGGCGCAGTACAAATGATTTTTTCTTCGTCATAACATCATTCTCCCATTTTATTCAATCCAAAATCATCACGAACAATCATCGCTCTTTGTATCAGGTTTTAGTTGGTTTGCAATTGTATCCACTTTAAAATCTCGGTCAAAGCTGTTGGTGAAAAAGTCTGTTCAATGGTGGCATATTCAGCAGGCGAACCTGTTTTGCATTCCTGAAACAAATGATTTAAGCCAGGAAGTTCAATGGCAGTAACTTTCTTGTTACCTCCTTTTGCCAAGGCTTTTTTAATAGCCTCCAGATTTTCTTTTGGCGGAACCTGGAGATCTTTCTCTCCGTTGATGGCTAATACCGGGCATTTAACTTTTTCCAATGCAATAGCCGGATTGTATTTAAGGAAGAAGATCATCCAGGGACTGATCATCTGATCAACCTGCAATTTCACAAAATCATCTTCGTTAATACCTTCCGGTTTCATCGAATTGTTAATCTCAGTCAATGCTTTTTTGATGTATTTGGTCAATTCGATTTTAAGCTGCTCCGCACTTTGATTTTTTGCAATAATTTCATAAGCACCAACATTAACCGCTTTTGCCTGTTTTAAATCACTCTCATTCATGCCCGATACCTTACCAATCAATTCCTGTTGCATTAAAAGTAACTGATCGCCCGGGATCCCGGTTCCAGCCAGTAGTACAATAAAAGCTACATCTTTCGAACTATTGGCAACCATTGGAGCTATAATTCCTCCTTCACTATGTCCGATTAAGCCAATTTTCTTTTTATTTATTTCCTTCCTGGTTTTCAAAAAAGCCACACCAGCTTCAACATCTGAGGCAAAGTCCAGACTGGTGGCAGTTGTGAAATTTCCTTTGGATGCTGCTATTCCTCTGTCGTCGTAACGCAAAACTGCGATCCCGCTTTTTGTCAGGAAGTCAGCTAAAATAAGGAAAGGCTTGTGCCCCATTACTTCTTCATCTCTATTCTGAGGTCCGCTACCGGTAATAAGCACGACCGCCGGGAAGCTGCCTTCTTTTGAAGGTAGGGTTAACGTGCCGGCTAATTGGATGTCTGCTTTTGCATTTTCAAACGTAACTTCTTCTTCGTAGTAGGGATATGGTTTTTTAGGCTCCTGCGGTCTGGTCAGTTTCTCCTTTTCAACCATTTCTTTGGAAAGATTCAATGGAAATGACATGCCTCTCTGTTTGAAATTACCCACAATAACATTGTCCTTGTCCAAAGTGCCTTGATATTCGACACTTAAATTAGCAACAGTTAGTTTTAATGTTTGGTTTTCGAAGCTCGTTGAAGTGACCGGAATTCCTTTTGCTTCCTGGTCGGGACTGTCCATGGTCGAACTGAATCCTGTTTCCGTTTTGTTTATATTGAATACTATACGCAATTGGGTACCCTGAACTTTTAGGACACCGTTCCATTGCCCGGTAATATTTTGCCCGAATAACACGTTGGCAATCAGAATACCGATTGCAAAAAAGATTAATTGTATTCTCATTTTACTGGTATTTAATGTTTCCTGTTTTCGACTTCATCATTTCGTCCATAGCATATAGAATTGCCTGCGACCGTTGTGTCCCAAACAAAACCTTCTTCCCGTTGGTCAGGTAGAGTTGCAGCCCAATGTCCCCCTCGATAGTATATGCTTTACCCCATTTATGTCCAAATCCATTTCGATAACCTCTCCCGCCATAATTATAAGCAGCACTATATTTCCGAATTTCAAAACGTTGAATTTCTCCTTTTGAGATGATCTTTTCTTTACGGACCAGTGGGAAGAACCTGTAACGGATTCCATCCTGATCAATCCTTACTTCAAGTTTGATCGAGAAGGTAACCCAGATGCCAATGATTAATCCAATTATAGTTCCGATTACTAATATATTGGGCGCCCAACCATCTCCTACATGAACACCGGCAACATTTTGCTGATAGAGTGTATAAATACATATTATCATGGCAGGCACAGTGGCAACCAAACGTAAAGTAATCTGCCACCATTGCCTGAATTGCTGTTCTTCTTTAAAAAAAACTTTGTTCATCTCTATTGATATAGAGTGCCTGTGTTTACTACCGGAGTAGCTTCTTTATCACCGCACAAAACCACGAGCAGGTTACTAACCATTGTAGCTTTTTTGTCTTCGTCAAGAGTAACGATTTCACGCTTACTCAATTCAGACAAAGCCATTTCGACCATACTTACTGCGCCTTCCACAATTTTAAACCGGGCAGCCACGATAGCTGTTGCCTGCTGACGCTTCAACATGGCCTGTGCAATTTCCTGGGCGTAGGCGATGTAATTGATACGGGCTTCAATCACATGAATGCCGGCTATTTCAAGGCGTTCACGTATTTCTGATTCGAGCATCTGGTTTACTTCTTCGCCGCCATCGCGTAACGTAATTTTCGCATGATCGTCTTCAATGTTGTCATAAGGATACAAACCTGCAAGTTTACGCAATGCGGCTTCGCTTTGAACAACCACAAAATGTTCGTACTCATCAACGCCAAACGCAGCACGGTATGTTTCTTCAATCTTCCATACTAAAACGAGGCCGATCATAATTGGATTTCCTAGTTTGTCGTTTACCTTGATTGGTTCGCTGTTGAAGTTTCGGGCCCGAAGTGAGAATTTCTTTTTTACGAAGAATGGATTTACCCAAAAGAATCCGTTATCCTTGAGCGTTCCTTTGTAGGCGCCAAAGAGAACCAGAACATAACATTGATTGGGGTCGACAGCAATAAAGCCGGGCGCCAGAAGAATAAATAAAAAGATCAGGATAACAGAAGGAACAATTATTTCAGAAATAAATCCGGCAATTGCAAGGGCAAGAAGTGCAAATTCGATCGCCAGAAGCAGATAGCCGGAACGGGCAGTAAATGATTTTTCCATAACATCAAATTTAAATTGTTTTAATATTATTGTGATATCACAAATGTATATAAAAAAAGCACCTTTGTCAAGATGCTTTTAAATACTTTTTTGGTTCAATTCAAGTTCAATTCAATGTTCCCGGTATTTTTTGATTTCAGCACATCGTATTGCGATGCAAAACTTAAAATCGAATCAATACTTTTTTGCGAAGGTTCAAATTCCATCTGATTAATATTCATGTTAAAAATTTCATCATCATTGGAATTCATCCGAAGTATTTCTACTTCTTTTTTTCCGGCATAATATGAATTAATCAAGTAATCTAAGGTAGAGAATTTACTCATAGGCGAATTTTACTGTTTTAGTTTTAGTTACAGAAAATAACGCACGATGAGTCGTATTATTGCAATCAGTTAACTAATTTTTTGTCAGACATAAGTTTTTTTTCTCAATCATTTTCCGAAGATTAATCAGGGCATAACGCATACGTCCCAAAGCCGTATTAATACTGACATCTGTTAAGTCTGCGATTTCTTTAAAACTCAATCCCTGGAAATGGCGCATCATGATAACCTGGCGCTGATCATCTGGCAATTCCTCAATTAAAAGGCGCACATCGCTTGTGATTTGTTCGCAAACCAGCTTGTCCTCAATGTTTTCTTCCGAATACCTGGCCGAATTAAAAAGGTCAATACTGGTATCATCATTTGAAGTAGTGCAAAGTAATTTTTCTTTTCTGAAATGGTCAATAATCAGATTGTGCGAAATACGAAGTACCCAGGAAATAAATTTACCGTTTTCGGTATATTTTCCGGTTTTCAACGAACGGATAACCTTCATAAAGGTATCCTGAAAAATGTCTTCAGCTAGATGATGATTTTTAACAATTAGTACAATGTAGGTAAAAACTCTCTTTTTATGGCGGGCAATAAGAATTTCAATCGCAGCCTGGTCGCCATCAACAAATTGCTTTACGAGCGAATTATCGCTCAGATCTTCTGTTCTGAACATTACTCTGAATATTATGTGACTGTTTTCAATAAATAAGAGTAGAGTTCGGTCTATAAGCAAGCTTTTTTGAAAGAGAGTTAAACAATTTGTTAATTTTGTGCTTGTAAAAATGAAGCTTTTTTTTTAATAAAACAAATTTTTGTGCATTTATAATAACATAACAAATGAGTTCTTCTTCAAAAAATTCATCATACATCCAAATAAAAGGCGCCAGAGTTCACAATCTTAAAAACATCGATCTAAATATTCATCGCAACAAATTCATCGTAATCAGCGGATTATCAGGTTCAGGAAAATCTTCGCTGGCTTTCGACACACTTTATGCTGAAGGGCAGCGTCGTTATGTAGAAAGTTTATCGTCGTATGCCCGACAGTTTCTGGGGCGAATAAATAAGCCGGAAGTTGACTACATCAAAGGCATCCCTCCGGCAATAGCCATCGAGCAAAAGGTAAATACTCGAAATCCACGCTCAACAGTGGGCACTTCAACCGAGATTTACGATTACCTGAAGCTGTTGTTTGCCCGAATTGGAAAAACGATTTCGCCGGTTTCGGGAAAAGAAGTCAAGCAACACCATGTAAGCGATGTAATTAACTACATTCAATCTTTTCCCGAGAATACACGGTTTATGATTGGTTCGCCGCTGAAATTCAAAAACGGACGAACTTTATTTCAGGAAGCAGAATTGTTGCTTCAACAGGGATTTACCCGACTCGAAATAAACAATGATATTAAAAGAATTGATGAGCTTCTCAAGGAAAACAATCAGGAACAATACAAAGATTCGATCTGTAACATTGTGATTGATAGGGCTACTGTGTTAAATGATGAAGATAATTTGAGCCGTATTGCCGATTCTGTTCAGACGGCTTTTTTTGAAGGTCATGGCGAATGTATTATCAAAACATTTGAAGAATCGGGAGCAAAGGAAGAACATTTCTCCAATCT
>Ga0302286_10002384_pt1 | contig 13116 bp, 25 predicted proteins | sample III_Fen_E2_3_FD_198765 | JGI IMG/M metagenome (GOLD analysis project Ga0302286, IMG submission 198765) | Peat permafrost microbial communities from Stordalen Mire near Abisko, Sweden - III_Fen_E2_3 | ecosystem: Environmental > Terrestrial > Soil > Wetlands > Permafrost | place: Sweden: Abisko...
TTCTTCACCTTAACAGCTGTAGAGCACAATTATCTAATGTTGTGTTGGGGACATTATTCTATTCTTGTTAATCTCCTTCCCAGCACTAAAGAACAAAAAAGCATAAAACTATTCAGAAACAAATTAATTAGAGATGAGTTATGACAAAACGGTTTGAACTAACCATGTGGATTAAACTCAATATTTTTTGTTGTTGGTTTGTTAGCAAGGTTTTATTCAAGGTGAAAGAGACGAAAATAGCAAATTTAACTCTCGATATATTTAAGGCCAAACTGAATGAAGCTTAAAGTCCCTGAAGATAAAAAAGATATTTCAGTCTCTTTGTGATTGATTACTCAATCGTCAGAATTAATTAGTATCCACAACAAAATTAACAATTTTTCATAATATCAGCAGATTAACAATATTATCATAAATGTTGTGATAAATTTCGAGCAAATTTGAATTTTCATTTCAGAAATTTAGCAAAAATGAAGTTAAACAAATAACTAATTGCATTAAGAAAGATCAAAATTGAGAAGAAATGAAACTATAATACTTTTACTACCTTCAAATGTAACCCTAATTAGGAATGCGAGCAGGACATAATAATAGTCTGGGGCATACCCGATTACGTTGATAATATTTGTAATCTGATTCCCGTGACACCGGGGTGCATGAAAGGAATATTATTAGGAGACAAATAATACTTTAATACACGCAGCTAAGGAGGTCACTTTCATTCATAAAGCGTAATTAAAATAAGAGAAACAACCGCCTTCAAGAACAAAAGAAATCTAAACATTTTTTCCCCTATGATTATCATATTTTTCCTTCTGTTTATCACTGCACTCGTCTCTTCAAGTAAGTTCTGTCGTTGCTTTCGGATCATTTCTGACATAACTTTCTTTTTTCTTGGTGCTTTCAAAAAACAGAGGAAGTGCTGATTTCACAAGAATTCACAGATTACACCTTCACAACCAGTCAGATCGTTGGCTGGAACAGCTACAATATCTACAGCTGTCCGACGAAACATGCTTTCACAGATTATAGTGGCAGAAATTTCTTTGGAATGTTCAGTCATAAGTCAACAATTACTAAGACATATTCCAATTTACCTCCACACTGGAGTCTATCCATCAGATTAGACTTGCTAATATTCTCCACCTATGATGGTATCTGGGATTATGCATAAGTCTGTATCGATTCCTACGCATCCGACAAGTACACGAAGTATCCAGCAGAAGGTTAGTTTATCTGCAGTACAGATAGTAATATAATATGGGATTTCAGAGACGAGCTAGTTTTATTCAATTAGAATCTAACGCACACGTCCAATAGCGCTGTATTTAAATTATATGCCCATACTGATGAAGACGTTTCAAACGAAGGTTCAGCTATGAGGAATCTATTTGTATACGTTGATGCTTGCCATATTTCCTGTAGTGCTTGCACTGGCCCAACTGCTGTAAGATTCCTCGAAACTTTGACTATGTATCATGTTGTTAATTTCATTTTTGTTTGAATAGAGCTAGTGTTCAGCTTGTCCAAGTAATTCAGTCAAAAGTGGAACTACTTGCACTTGCAACTCCGGATATATCGCGCATCAGTACACTTGCGTGACAGCTTGTCCAAGTGGATATGTCAAATCGACTACATAGAATATCTGCGTTGTCAATCCTTGCGCTGTGACCGACTGTGCTACTTGCAATTCTGTTAAATAAATTTGCTTGATTTGCAGTGCTGGGTATCTATACTAAGGATCTTGCGTAACGACATGTCCGTTCACTTCGACAGTCTCTGGAAGCACCTGTGTTGATTTTTCTGCTGCATTAATCAGTAATTTAACTTAATTAAAAAAAATAATTTGAGTATTATTTTGGTTAACTTTACAGATCCAGGTTATTTAGTCAACGGATTATCTTCTTAAAATTTCGGGGAGAGTGAGATCAAAGGCTGGGGATTATCAATTTCAGGTTTTAAGGGTAGGATCGGATCTTCTGATTCTAATGCAATGACAGCATAATGTGGTTCACAATACCATCTTCTTGGAGGTCCATTTCTTTCAGCTTCGGGTGCTTCCATTACAGGAACATATAACTCACTGTAATCTTCATTTAAAATGCAGTTTTTTTATTATTTAAATGCCCAAAAAATCACATAATCATCTCATTGTTAATTATTATTCTTCATTTGTTATCAGCAAACCTCACTGGTCTGTGCGAATTGACTTTGTTCTCTTGAGAATCGATAGCTGGCAGGCAAATGAATATGCAATAGTTAAAGTGGATTCTACATTAAAGAATGTGGTACCTAATGCTGCAACAGCGAACATCTGCGGATTGAGCAATATTAATGACTCACAAACATCTGTTTCTTTAAATTTTACTCACACCTCAACAACTTCGATGACAATTGTTATTTCTACCAACTTGGCGAAAGACAATTATGTCGAGTCTTTCGGAATCTTTAACCTCATGATACTCGTCGATTACGTAACAACAAAAAGGAATAATATTTGTTTTTACCTCTGACAACGTCGTTTTTTTTGTATTGAATATCTTTGCACAGTGCCCAAGTTCCTGCACAGCTTGTGCTGCGACTGGATGTACAACTTGCGACTCAGGTTATTTGAATTACAAAGGACTATGCTACATAACTTGTCCTAGTGGAAGCTATTAGTCATCAGGAACTGCCTGTTCTTCTTGCGATTCGAACTGCAAAACCTGCATCACTTCAAGTAATAAAATGAAAAGTTTTCTTAACTTTTTGGAAGGATTTTATAAATAAATTTTTACTGTTTAAACAGGTACAAATTGCCTATCCTGCAATCCTTCTACATATCTGTATTCTTCAACTTGCGTTTCTACTTGTCCTGCATTGTACTGGGGTGACTCCTCAACCTTGAAATGCACTCCATGTGATACCTCTTGCTACAAATGCATCAGTCCAGGTGAAAACAAATTATTTCTTCACAATTTTGCCAAACATTATTAATCTTTGTGTTTACTTATAATAAGGTACTGCGTCATACTGCACTGCATGTACTGGATTACTTTATCTTTACAATGGATCTTGCTCTTCTTCTTGTCCTTCTGGATATTATTAAAATACTTGTAATTCCCCATTAAAAGATACTTTTTAACTTATTATGAGTTTTGTTAATTATTTTTAAACTAAAAAAGTAACAAACGATAACAAATGCACTGTCTGCGATCCAAGTTGTACGACATGCAACGAAGGGAGTTCAAGTAATTGCTTGACTTGCACACTCCCACTTTATTTTCAAGCTAGCACTAAGACTTGTGTTTTTACTTGCAATTCCAGTACATACCCTGATCCTTCATCTCCAGTCTGCCAAAACTGTGATCCAACATGTACAAGTTGCTCAGGAGGACTAGCAAATAACTGTAGTACTTGCTCTGGATCTCTTTTTCTGTAAAGCAGCTCGTCAACGTGCATTTCGGATTGTGGGAGTGGTAATTACGGTGACACAACAACTCATAAATGCACTGTCTGCGACTCAAGTTGCGCAACCTGTAATGGTGGATCAGCTTAGAATTGTTCTTCCTGCGTTTTACCTAATTATTTATAGCCGATTAATAATTCATGTGTAACAGCCTGCAATATCAACTAATTCAAATAATACTCTCCAGCATAATGTGTGAGCTGTGATTTGACTTGCGCTTCTTGTTCTGGCTCTTTAGCAACATAATGCCTCTCTTGCACAGGATCTCTGTATTTAGACTCTTCGATTTCTTAATGTCTAGCTGTTTGTCCAGATGGTTTTTATGAGAATAGTTCTACCCACATATGCACTAAATGTGAGAGTTCTTGCACGACTTGTTCTGGTGGAAGCAGCTCTGAATGTCTTTCATGTGCTGTTCCACTGTATTACCAGCCTTTATCAAATAAATGCATTACGACATGCAATCTCAACTAGTACAAATCTACAACACCCTCTCCATAGTGCTTATCCTGTGACTCAACATGCACAACATGCTCTGGAGGTTTACCCACTCAGTGTTTAACATGCATTGGTTCACTTTATCTAGACACAGTCTCTAATTCTTGTGTGTCTACTTGTCCTGATGGATACTACATAGATACTTCCCATCAGAACTGTGCTGCTTGCAATACGCAGTGTAAAACTTGTTCTGGTGGTAGCAGCACATAATGCCTGTCATGCACAGCTCCACTTTACTTCTAAACATCTCTCTCAGAATGTGTTTCAACGTGTAATTCTAATCAATATCAAGCCCTTACACCGACTCCAACATGCACAAGCTGTAATTCAGCATGCCTGACTTGCTCTGGGCCAACAGTATCCGAATGCACATCTTGTCCTAGCTATTTATTCTTCAACTCAGCAACTAAATCATGCGAAGGAAGCTGTCCAAGTGGATAATACGCTGATATTGCAACAAGTAAATGTTTACCCTGCGACAGTCAATGCGCTACTTGCTCTGGAGGTATAAACATTGAGTGCTTGTCATGTGTTCTTCCTAGTTATTATCAGACAACTGCTTCTGAGTGCACTAGCTCTTGCAAAGCAGGATAGTATCCAGCATAGACTCCAACTCCCCTTTGCACTAGCTGCCATGTATCTTGCTTGACTTGCTCTGGGCCTTCTGCAACTGAGTGCTTATCTTGCACTGGTTCTTTATTTTTCGATTCAGCTACTAATTCTTGTGTTTCAACCTGTCCAAGTGGTTTTTACTAAAATAAATCAAGTAACACATGCATGGCATGCAGCAGCACATGCTTAACTTGCTTTGGAGGAAGTAGTTCTCAGTGCTTGACTTGTACACTTCCAAACTATCTGCAGCCTTCAACAGCTTCATGTGGAACATCTTGCAATTCAAATCAATTTCAATCTCCAACTCCTACTCCTTCATGTCTTAGCTGTGATTCATCTTGCACTACTTGCTCTGGCTCTTCAAATACCTAGTGTATGACATGTTCTGGGAGTCTGTTCTTGGACTCTTCCACCAATAGCTGTTTGGCTTCTTGCCCCAATGGATTCTACAAAGATACATCTACTAATAAATGCGCAGCATGTTCTGCAAGTTGTGCTACGTGCTCTGGTGGAAGCAGCACGAACTGTCTTTCCTGCTCAAGTCCCAACTATTTTTCATCCTCTACTAATGAATGCTTGACAGCTTGCAACTCAAACGAATACATGTCTACAGGTTCGAATCCATCATGCCTTGCCTGTGACTCAACATGTCTAACATGCTCTGGTCCTTCAAGCTCGGAATGCTAATCGTGTCTTCCCAATTGGACTCTACAGACTATCAATCCACCTTCTTCCTGCACTCCTCTATGCTCTAATGGCGAGTATTACAATACAGGTGTCTGCTTAGCCTGTCTTCCATATTGTACAACTTGTTCAGGATCAACAAATTCAGATTGCCTCTCTTGCACTTCGCCACATTACTACTAGGCATCGACAAAATAATGTATTACTGATTGCTCATCAAATCAATATAAATCTGACACTCCAACTCCTTAGTGCCTAAGCTGTGATCCTACATGTCTGACTTGTTCAGGTAGTTTAAGCACTGAATGCCTTTCATGCACTGGTGTCTTGTTCTTTGACGCTTCAACAAACTCCTGCACTCAAAGCTGTCCCAACAAATTCTATGAAAATACTACAGGCAATGTTTGCTCAGGTTGCGATGCTTCTTGTGCTACTTGCAGTGGGGGTAGCCCAACTCAGTGCCTTTCTTGCCCTCTTTCCAGTAACTATTAACCATCTTCAGGAACTTGTGTTTCAGCTTGTAACTCAATCTAGTATGCCACTGGAGGAAGCTCATCTGAATGTCTTAGTTGTGATTCAACTTGCTTGACCTGCACTGGACCTACCAGCACTGACTGTGTTTTGTGCACAGGAAGCTTATTTTTAGATTCATCTACTAACTCTTGTGTTTTATCTTGTCCCAATGGTTTCTACAACAACTCTTTTAATAACACTTGCACTATCTGTGATTCAAATTGCAAGACATGTAGTGGGCCAAGCAGTTCTGAGTGCTTATCATGCACTTCTAAATTCTACCAAGCATCAACCAACAAATGCGTTGATTCTTGTAGCTAAGGTGAATATTCAGTCTCTGGAACAAATCCTTCCTGTTAGAATTGCAATTACTCCTGTCAAACATGTACAGGCCCTGCAAGCTTTGAATGCCTTTCTTGCACTGGGAGCTTGTACTTCAACCCACGGACTCACATGTGTGTAGCTAATTGTCCAGCTGGCTACTATAAAAACATCTCCATCAATCAATGCTCTCTTTGCGATCCAAGCTGTTCAACGTGCTCTGGTCCAGCCAGTACTGAATGCCTGTCATGCTCTCTACCTCGTTACTTCAAAGATTCCGCCAAAGAATGTGTGACACTATGCGATCCAGACCAATTTGGTTCTCCTACTCCCACACCTGCATGTCTCAGCTGTAATCCTAGCTGTCACACTTGCTCAAGTGCTTCGGCTTCTTCATGTGTCACTTGCACAGGGAGTCTCTACCTGGATGGATCAAGCTCATCATGTGTCTCTAACTGTCCTTCTGGTACTTTTAAAGAAATTTCCACTAACAAATGTGCAGCCTGTAATACATCATGCACAACTTGCACAGGTTCTAGCAATTCAGAATGCCTTTCATGCACTCTTCCTAACTTCTTTCAGAGCTCAACCTCAACCTGTGTTGGCACTTGCAACTCAAATCAGTTTTCCTTATCAAGTTTAACTCCGTAATGCTTAAGCTGCGATTTAAGTTGCAATACATGTTCTGGTCCATCTGTTTAGGAATGCCTTACGTGCACCGGAAGTACTTATCTCAATACATTGACCAAGGCTTGTGTGACTGATTGCCCAGCTGGTTCGTTTAAAGATACTTCCAACAATAAGTGTACTTTGTGCGATTCAAGCTGCACAACTTGCAGCGGTGCAAGCAGCACAAATTGCAGTTCTTGTAGCCTTCCTCTTTATTATCAGTCTACAACCAAATCATGCGTTTCGACTTGTGATTCTGCTCTTTTCCCTTCCCTTTTGAATACGGATCCGCAATGTCTAGGATGCGATGCGACTTGCAACACATGTTCTGGCCCTTCCAAAACGGAGTGCTTGTCGTGTTCAGGAAGCTTAGCCTTGGATCCATCTAAGAAAACTTGTGTTTCTGTTTGTCCAGATGGGAAGTACAACAATTCCTCCACGAATATTTGCACAACCTGCGATGCCTCATGTACAACCTGCACAGGTGGCTCAAGTGCTAATTGCTCTTCTTGTACTCTTCCTCTTTATTACCAGGCCTCATCAACTGCATGTCTTTCCACTTGTAATCCAGGCTTCTATCCTTCTTCCCCTCCTTCCAGCTCTAGCCCCACTTGCCTTAATTGCAATTCTAACTGCTCAACTTGCTCTGGTGCCTCCACCTCTGATTGCCTATCCTGCACTGGATATTTGTTTTATAATTCTGCCACAAAGACTTGTGATGCATCTTGTCCAGCCGGTCAATATGCTAATACTTCTAACAACACTTGCACAGTCTGTGATACAGCTTGCACTACATGCTCTGGTGAAAGTAGCTCAGATTGTCTCTCTTGCACTCTTCCAAAATACCATTAGCCTTTAACTAACCAATGTGTGTTCAACTGTAACTCTGGTTAATTTATTTCTACCAACCCACCAGAGTGTATCGGCTGTGATGAAACATGCCTCACCTGCTTCGGCTCTTCTACCATAGCTTGTTTGACTTGCACTTCAGACAAATCCTTCAATACTTCAACAAATGAATGTGTTTCAAAGTGTCAAACAAACCAATTCTGGGACACATCCCTAGCCATTCCAGCTTGCTCAGCCTGCGACACATCTTGTTCAACTTGCTCTGGTACAGCAAACAATTGCCTCTCATGTTCACTACCTTCTTATCTGTAATCATCTACAAACTCATGTATCTCAAACTGCTCCTCAAACCAGTACATTTAAACTAATCCAAACCCAAAATGTCTAAACTGCGACGCAACCTGCATGACGTGTTCTGGTCCATCAAGTTCTGAGTGTCTCTCTTGTGGTGGAGGCTTATTTTTAAATTCTGTGAAGAGCATGTGCGTTCTGTCTTGTCCAGACGGGTACTATGAGAATACTTCAAACAATACATGCGGTTAATGTGCTTCTTCATGCACAACTTGCTCTGGAGGCAATAACTCAGAGTGTCTATCCTGCACTCTTCCTCTGCATTTTTCACCTTCAGCTAAGCAGTGTTTAGCTAGCTGCAGCGTTGGAGAGTTTCTGTCTTCTGTCACAACTCCTCCAAAATGTTTAAGCTGTGATTCATCATGTCTCACTTGCTCTGGTGCTGCAAGCTCAGAATGTCTATCTTGCACTGGGAGCCTGTTCTTGGACGAGTCCACAAAATCATGTGTCTATGATTGTCCAACTGGCAGCTATGCTAATATAGTCAACAATGAATGCACCAAATGCAGTGCAGATTGCACCACTTGTTCTGGTCCAAATACCACAGACTGCTTATCTTGTACACTTCCTCTGTATTACCAAGTAAAGACAAATACTTGCACAAATTCATGTAGCACTGGATATTTCATGTCTGCAACTTCTAATCCAGTATGTCTTAGTTGCGATTCGACATGCTTGACCTGTTCTGGCGCCTCAAATTCTGAGTGTCTCTCTTGCTCAGGTAGTCTGTTCTTTAACACTTCTACTAAAATCTGTGACATAGACTGTCCCACCAATCAATACAGAAACTCATCGAACAATATATGCACAGCGTGTGATTCAACCTGCACGACATGCACTGGAGGAAGCAGCTCAGAATGTCTATCTTGCATTCTTCCTAATTACTATCAATCTACCACTCATTCATGTGTGAGTACTTGTAGCTAAGGTTCCTACCCTTCTTCTGGCCCAACCCCAAAGTGTCTCAGTTGTGATTCAACTTGTTAGACTTGCTCTGGTCCTTCTAGCTCCGAGTGCCTATCCTGCTCTGGAAGCTTATTCTTGAATTCCTCTACAAATTAATGTGTTGTGGATTGTCCAGCTGGATACTACTAAAACACATCATCGAGCAACATCTGTTCTCCCTGTGATATTAGCTGCGCCACATGTTCTGGGGGAACTGATTCTCAATGCGTTTCTTGCAGCTCTCCTTTATATTTATAGGCTTCTGCAGGCAAGTGTGTTTCTACATGCAACTCTGGTCAATTTATGCTTAGTAGTTCTACTCCAAAATGCCTAAGCTGTGACTCATCTTGCCTCTCATGCTCAGGCCCATCTAGCTCTGAGTGTCTCTCATGCACAGGCACTTTATTCTATGATTATTTGTCAAACACTTGTTCAATAAACTGTCCTGCTGGCTACTTCCAGCACAACAACAAATGTTAGTCCTGTGATACCAGTTGTGCTACTTGTACTGGAGCTAGTGCCACTGATTGTAGTTCTTGTGCCCTTCCTCAGTATTATCAAGCTTCTTCTAAATCATGCGTATCCTCTTGCAACACAGATTAGTACACATCAACAACTCCTACACCAGAATGTCTCAGCTGTGCTCCGACCTGCCTAACTTGCACTGGACCTGCTAGCACAGAGTGTCTTACATGCTATTCCAGCATGACTCTCAGTTCTAACACTTGCACATCATCTTGCTCTGACGGATAATACTGGGATGGATCATCCTGTAAACCTTGTCTGGCTCCATGCACTACTTGCACTGGGGGAAGTGCTTCTGAGTGTCTTTCTTGTACGCTGCCTAACTTGTACTAAGCTTCCTCAAGGACATGTGTTTCCAACTGCAATTCAAATCAATTCCCTTCTTCAACAGCAAGCCCTACCTGCATCAACTGCGATCCAAGCTGCCTGACTTGTTCAGGATCTTCTAGCTCTTCCTGCCTCTCATGTGCAGGCATCTTATTCTTGAACTCTTCAGCCAAAACATGCGTTGCAGCTTGTCCTTCTGACTAATATGCTAATTCTTCCAACAACGAGTGCTCAAAATGCAGTACAGCTTGTGCAACATGTTCTGGTTAGGCAAACTCTTAATGCCTTTCTTGTACTTCTCCTAATTATCTACAAGGATCGACTCAAACATGCATACCTACATGTAATTCAGGATAATATCCTACTTCCATTCCAAATCCTTAATGTGTTAGCTGTGATTCTTCTTGTTCTACATGCTCTGGTCCATTAAGCTCTAATTGTCTCTCATGTTCAGGGTCATTATTTTTGGATTCAGCCACTGGCATCTGTTAACCTAGCTGTCCCAGTGGATTCTATAAAGATACCTCCAGCAACAAATGCAAGACTTGCGATCCTAGCTGCTCGACTTGCACTGGTGGTTCCAGCTCAGAATGCCTCTCCTGCCCATCATCTGTTTACTATGATTCTTCGGATAAAAAATGTTCTTCCTCTTGTGAAGGTAGCTAATACTAATCCTCGAGCACCCCGCTAAACTGTCTATCTTGTGATTCAACTTGCCTAACATGTTCTGGCCCTTCGAGTGCAGAGTGTTTGAGTTGCACAGGAGAGCTATTCTTTGACGCTCTTGCTAAGACATGTTCTTACAATTGCCCAACTGGAACATATCGAAATACCTCTGATAATACCTGTTCTCCTTGTGATTCAAGCTGCAAAACTTGCACTAAAAATGCTAGCACTGATTGCTTTTCTTGCCAGAGTCCTCTCTATTTCTAACCTTCAACTAAACAGTGCTTATCTTCTTGCAGCACAAGCTAATATCCATCTACTTCTCTGCTAAAATGCTTGAACTGTGATCCTTCCTGTCTTTCTTGCTCTGGGCCTTCAAGCTCTGAATGTTCCTCTTGTACTGGTACCTTATTCCTTGATTCTTCAGTATATTCATGCTCACAGAGTTGCCCTTCTAGCCAATATCGGGATTATTCCACTAATGCTTGTGGATCATGCAATCCAAGCTGCCTAACTTGCACTGGAGGAAGTACTTCAAATTGCCTAACTTGTTTGAGTCCTCTTTTTTACCAATCCTCCCTGTCATAATGCACTAACACTTGCAGTTCTACCGAATACAAGTCATCAACATCTCCACTTGAATGCATTAGTTGTGATCCTTCTTGTGGTACCTGCCTAGGCTCTGCAGACACCTAATGCCTTTCCTGCAGCATCGGTTTGTCTTTTAATCAATCCTCAAGCACCTGCACCTCTCAATGCTCAGATGGGATGTATTTAGATACTTTGAATAATACTTGCACTATCTGCTCTTCAAGCTGTGCTACGTGCTCAGGTGCAAGCAGCTCTGAATGTCTCTCTTGCTCTCTTCCCTTTTACTTCTAAGATTCTACAAAGTAGTGTGTTAAAACTTGCAATTCCGATTAGTTCATGGTTTCTACTCCTGCTCCACAATGCCTAAACTGCGATGCATCCTGTAAGACCTGCTCTGGACCTTCCAGTTCAGAATGTCTAACATGCAGTGGAGCTCTATTCTGGAACTCTTCGACTAAAGTCTGCTCCTTAGCCTGTCCTGACGGCTAATTCAGAAATGCTTACAACAATAAATGTTATACTTGCGATCCAATTTGTGCAACTTGCAAGGAAAAAAGCAGTTCGGATTGCCTCTCTTGCAATTCTCCCCTTTTCTTTCAACCTGCCACGAATCAATGCAATTCTACCTGCAAAACTACTTAATACATTTCCCTCCTTCCAAGCCCTAAATGCACGAACTGTGACTCTACTTGTGAAACATGTTCTGGCCCTTCCAACAAAGAATGTTTGTCCTGCTTCGATGGGTTCCTTCTGAATCCCTAAACCAAAGTCTGTGCTCACATTTGTCCAGATGGTAAATATTGGGATTCTTCCAACAATGCATGTCTTTCTTGTCCATCTGGATGCTTAACATGCACAGGAACAAATACAGAGTGTCTTTCTTGCGCCCTTCCTCTTTATCTGCAAACTACAACCAAACAATGCCTCTCCTCCTGTGACATGAGTGAATTCAAATCTGACAACCCTTCTCCTAAATGCATCAGTTGTCATCCTTCTTGCGAGACTTGCTCTGGTTCAACAAGTTCAGATTGCTTGTCTTGCCCAGATAGTCTCGTACTTACAACTAATTCCTGCAATTCTTCATGCTTAGATGACTATTATCTAGATACTGCGCTAGGAACCTGCAGTTAGTGTGATCCAAGCTGTGCTACATGCAGCGGAGGAGGTACTTCAGATTGCATTTCCTGCTAAAGTTCCTAATATTTTCAGCCATCTTCCAAACAATGTGTTACCTCTTGCAATGCAAATCAATACAAATCGACTAATCCTAACCAATGCCTCGACTGCAACTCTTCTTGTGCTTCTTGTTCTGGCCCTTCAAACACAGAGTGCTTATCATGCAATAGTGGTAAAATCTTAAACTCCTCCAATGTCTGTGTGTCTAAGTGCACATCCAGCTAGTATTACGATTCTAAAAGTAGCACCTGTGTAAACTGCAACTCTCTTTGTGTTGCCTGCAGTTCCTCAAGCAGCTCTTGCCTCTATGGAACGGTATTTATAAGTTCTTCTGTTAACTAATGGGTAACAGTTTGCCCAGATAAAACATATGGGAATATCTAAACGCACACTTGCACTGGATGTGATAGCTCTTGCGCAACTTGCTATGGAGGATCCAGCAAGGAATGCTTGTCCTGCACACTACCCTTATATTACCTATAATCGAAAAACTAATGCGTTCCTAAATCCAATTGCTTGTCTAGCTAATTCCCTGATGATGCCTCTGCAACATGTGCTGCTTGTGAACACTCATGTCTCTCCTGCACAGGGCCACTTTCTACAGACTGCACATCCTGTGGAAATAGCTTAAAATTTAATTCTCTAACCAATGAATGTTCACCTACTTGCCCAGACAACTACTCTGATTATTTGAACATCAACAAATGTCTCCAATGTGACCCAACTTGTCTGACTTGCTCTGGATCAACCTCTACTGATGTAATTCAATCATTCATCTTTTCTAAATATTCTGTTTAGCATACGTCTATGCTATTTTTTCATAACTTTTATTTACTTTTTTTCATCAGTGTCTGACATGTCCAATTCCAAAAGTGAAATACCAAAAAACTTGTCTAGCCTCATGTCCTCCAGGAATTCTTCTAAACGAGGAAAGAGAATGC
>Ga0302286_10002385_pt1 | contig 13115 bp, 12 predicted proteins | sample III_Fen_E2_3_FD_198765 | JGI IMG/M metagenome (GOLD analysis project Ga0302286, IMG submission 198765) | Peat permafrost microbial communities from Stordalen Mire near Abisko, Sweden - III_Fen_E2_3 | ecosystem: Environmental > Terrestrial > Soil > Wetlands > Permafrost | place: Sweden: Abisko...
AACATTATCAAGCCCTTTGGCATTGCAGATATTATAACTTAAAATTTTAAGGCTGTCACAGGAATCCTTATTCGCAGAAATTTCAGCACAGGAAACAATACCTGGGGAAAATAAAGAAGCAATGCAAAATGCCAATACACAAAGTATATTTTTCATAACAAGACGAATTGGGGTCGTGGTTAAATTTATCGTTTGGATTAAGCCTCCAAGATACAAAACTGGGATCAAAAAGAAAGGCTGTCCTTCCGAATAATCTTCAGGACAGCCATCTTTCTACGAGATAAACTAATTAATTATCGCTCTTTGCTCCACGCATTTTTCTTTCTGGTCTCATTCCGTCTTTCATTCCTCTGGGACCTTTACCTTTCATCATTTTCTCTTTTTGAAGATCGAATTTCAAACGCTGTTCATCAGTTAACTGAGCACGCATTTCTACGCGGTTTTTTGCCTGAATCTTAGCCATTTCAATTTTTATAGTCCCAATTTTTTCAATATTCTTATTAATTGCTGCTAAATCAGGCTTTTCAGCCATCATTAATGTTTTCTGATGAGCTTCCACTTCACCCAGTTCATTGCGTAAAGGTTGTAACAGCTTATGCATTTCCAGCATTCCTTTTTTAAACGACTCTTTTTGTGCATCGTTTAGGTTTAAGCCAAACTCATGACCTCTTGGAGAATCGCCCATTCTCATTTCTTTTCCTTGTCCACGAAATGATTTCTGATTTTCTTTATCGGGAGTCTGAGCATACAAAACAGCCGAGAAACCAACCAACACTACGAACATTAAAATTTTTGCTTTCATAATCCTTGAGTTTTAAATTTGCTTTCTGAATCCTTATAAATTTTTCTCTTTGGATTCATTCAAATCTAAAAGGTTTAATGTCAGGCAAAATTTTAGGTTTTCGTTAACTTTTCAGGTTAAACACAACCTATAAAATTGGTTCGAATTTTTACTTTAGCTGATATACCCGAACATAATCGATATAAAATTTGTGCGGTAGTTTAGTATCGTCAATTCCTTGCTGAGCACCCCATACACCGCCATAAGCCAGGTTTAGTATAAGATAAAACGATTTGTTAAATGGCCACACTTTTGAATCGTCGGCTGTTTTTACATAGCTGTGATATTTCACCCCATCGGCATACCACTCAAGCTTTTCCGGAGTCCAGACTAAAGTGTAAGTTATAAACCTATCATAAGGAGCATTAAACTCGAAATGTTTTCCAGAACTCTGATGTCCAGATCCATTGGTTCCTTCAAAATGTGTGGTAAAATAAAGATTCAAAGGATTCATTCCAACATACTCCATAATATCAATTTCGCCACTTTTAGGCCAGCCTCCATATTCATCATTCGTTGGCATCATCCAGATTGCCGGCCAGGTTCCTTTTCCTGTGGGTACTTTAGCCCGAACCTCTATTTTCCCATAAAGCCAATCTCCTTTGTACTTCGAAATCAAACTTGCTGAAGTATAATCAGCTCCTAAATAGGATTCCTTTCGGGCTTCGATGATTAGCAGAGTATCCTGAATTCGGGCATTTTCCAATCGTTTCAAAGTATAATATTGCAGTTCGTTGTTGCGAAGTTTTCCAACTTCATATCCCCACTTGGTGCTGTCGGGTAGCCCGGGAGTATTGAATTCATCACTCCAGACTTTCACATAGTGCTGCGGAAATGCACAAAATGCAAAGCAAAAAATAAAAAGAAAGAGCAGAAATGTTTTCATGGTCAGTTATATTTGGTTTAGTACTGTAAATTTAGAAAGAAAAGTGACGCAGAAAATACGCAATAAATTCCCGAATTATCAAGCACAATATCAATGTCGACTCTCCGGTTATACAGCATAAATCATCCCGATTGCATAAAATTTATCCTACCTTTGATGCACATAAAAAAAGAAGCACAAACAAAAAAACAGGATCGGTGATTAAAAAGATAGTCATATTAGGTACAGCCTATCCCTATCGGGGAGGTATTGCTATTTACAACGAAAGACTGGCCAAGGCTTTTCAAAGCGAAGGCAAAGAAGTTACGATTCAAACATTCACGCTCCAATATCCAGGATTTTTATTTCCGGGGAAGACTCAATATGCTGATTGGGAAGCTCCCAAAGAACTTTACATCGAACAATCGATAAGTTCAGTAAATCCGCTAAACTGGATAAAAGTCGGACGAAAGATAAAAAAGCAAAAACCAGATCTCTTAATTATAAAATACTGGCTGCCATTTATGGCACCCTGTCTGGGAACGATTGCCCGTATTGCCCGAAAAAACAAACACACCAAAGTAATATCGATACTCGACAACATCATCCCACACGAAAAACGAATTGGCGATAAGCTATTCTCAAGCTATTTTTCAAAAAGCGTCGATGCTTTTGTTGGAATGTCGAAAAGTGTGCTTAATGACCTGAATATATTTGATACCAAAAAACCCCGGGCATTCTGTCCTCACCCACTCTATGATAACTTTGGCGAGAAAGTTTCCAAAGAAACAGCTATTGAGAAGCTTGGACTAAGTAACCAGTATCAATACATCCTGTTTTTTGGACTTATCCGCGACTACAAAGGTTTAGACTGGTTAATTGAAGCTTTTGCCGACCTACGGTTGAGAAATTATCCGGTAAAACTGATTATTGCCGGAGAATTTTATGCTGACGAAGAAAGATATTCACGGCTCATCACACAATATCAGCTACAGGATCATATTATTTTGCACAATCACTTTGTCCCTGATCCTGACGTTGGTCTCTATTTTGGTGCGGCCGACCTTATTGCCCAACCCTATAAAACAGCGACTCAAAGTGGTGTAACCCAAATTGGATATCATTTTGAAAAACCGATGCTGGTAACCAATGTTGGTGGATTAGCCGAAATCATACCCGACCAAAAAGTTGGTTATGTGGTCGAACCAAATCCTCAGGCGATTGCCGACCAGCTAGTCGATTTTTATGAAAACCGACGATGTGATGAGTTTATTGCCAATCTGATCGAAGAAAAGAAAAAATACGATTGGAGTACCATGACTGGTACAATTCAGAATTTATATACACAATTAACAGAAAATCATGCTGATTCGAAGTAAAGCCCCACTCCGGCTAGGACTTGCAGGCGGAGGTTCTGATGTTTCCCCGTTCAGCGATTTGTATGGTGGCGCCATATTAAATGCAACCATTAACATGTATGCCTATGCTACCATTGAGCCCCGAAATGATGGAATCATCGTACTAAACGCGGTCGATAAAGGTGAATGCTACACAATGGAAAGTACTCCCTATCTGACTATTGACGGAAACCTTGATCTACTGAAAGGGATATACAACCGGGTGGTCAAAGATTTTACACAAAAAGCTTTGTCGTTTACACTAACAACATACGTTGATGCTCCTCCCGGATCCGGGCTAGGCTCTTCCTCAACACTGGTAACTGCCATCCTTGGAGCTTTTTCCGAATGGTTAAATCTACCTCTGGGCGACTACGACATGGCGCATCTGGCTTATGAAATTGAACGGATCGATTTGAATATGGCCGGTGGAAAACAAGATCAGTATGCGGCAACTTTTGGCGGGGTTAACTTTATGGAATTCTACAAAGACGATAATGTCATTGTTAATCCACTGCGCATTAAACCTCAGATTTTAAACGAACTGGCTCACAACCTGGTTTTGTATTATACCGGAACCAGCCGAATTTCAGCACAGATCATTGAAGCTCAACGTCAAAATGTAAAACAAAACAATGAAAAATCGGTGGAAGCAATGCACAACATCAAACAGCAGGCTTCTACGATGAAAGATGCATTGTTAAAAGGTGAATTACTCAAAATCGGTGAGATAATGGATTATGGCTGGCAACAAAAAAAGCAAATGGCCAACAACATCACCACTCCCGAAATAGACCAGCTATACCTCAAGGTGCTTGCAGCAGGAGCTTCCGGAGGGAAAATATCAGGTGCAGGTGGCGGTGGTTTCATGTTTTTCTATTGTCCGGGGAACACCCGGTATCCGGTGGTTAAAATGCTGGAAGAAAATGGAGGACAAGTGAAAAGATATGAATTTGTAAATACCGGTTTGCAAACCTGGACCATCAGTTAAAACTAATAATTCAACTCACTCTTCTTAAAAATGGTATGAAAAAGATAGACATCCGTCAACGAATCGAAAGTTCCATTGCAACCAAGCAGCAAATAATTAGCGATCAAACCTTATTAGTTACCGTTCAGAAAATTGCTGATTCGATTGTTTTCTGTTATCAAAATGGAGGAAAAGTATTGTTTTGTGGAAATGGAGGAAGCGCAGCCGATGCCCAACATTTAGCTGCCGAACTTTCAGGAAGATTTTACTTCGATCGGCCACCGTTGGAAGCAGAAGCCTTGCATGTAAACACCTCTTATGTTACTGCTGTGGCTAACGACTATTCCTACGATGAAATCTATTCACGCTATGTAAAAGCGGCTGGTAAACCAGGTGATATTATCATTGGAATATCTACTTCCGGGAACAGCCAAAATATTATCAAAGCTTTCAAAACAGCCAAAGAGAAGAAAATGATCACCGTTGGCTTAACCGGAAAAACCGGAGGCTTGATGAAAGAATTATCAGATTTTCTGTTGAATGTACCATCAACCGACACTCCCCGAATTCAGGAATCTCATATTATGCTGGGTCATACCATCTGCGAGATCGTCGAAGAACAATTATTCGGAGATCATGATTAACGAAGTTATTATTCTTGCAGGTGGATTAGGAACCCGCTTACAAGGTGTTGTCAGCAACATTCCCAAACCGATGGCTCCGATAGCCGGAAAACCTTTTCTGGATTATCTCTTTTACTACCTGAGGCAATTCCCAATAAAAAAAGTAATTCTGGCCGTAGGTTACAAATATGAAGTCATTGAAGCTGCTTTTGGAAATCATTATCTGGGAATGGACATCGAATATGCCATTGAGAAGGAACCTCTTGGAACCGGTGGTGCAATTATCAATGCTTTCCGGCAAACCTGCTGCGATGATCTTTTTCTTATTAATGGAGATACCTTTTTCAATGTCGATCTGGAAGCTCTCAGTAACCAACACCAAACAACAAACGCACAGCTAACCCTTTCACTGAAAGAACTTCAGGACTTCGATCGTTACGGTACTGTCACCTTAAATGGAAGCAGAGTTACCTCCTTTAATGAAAAGCAACCGATGAAGAATGGCTTAATCAACGGAGGTGTTTATGCATTAAACAGAAGCTTGTTCGAAAATCCCGAATTACCTGCTAAATTTTCGTTTGAGAAAGATGTTATGGAAAAACAGGTATCTCTGATAAATATGCAGGCTTATATTAGTGATGGCTATTTTATCGATATTGGAATTCCGGAAGATTATGCCCGAGGACAACAGGAATTACCAAACATATTCGAAATCATAAAAATTTAGGGGTAGAAAGTAATGGGAGTGAAATAATGTCGTATTCCTTTTTTGTTTACCCCTAAATCCCCTAAAGGGGACTTCGCTCATTGATAGTCAGTTGTGATATTCACAGCCAAAGCCCCTTCAGGGGTTTGGGGTGAAAAAGAACGATAATAAATAGATCGCAGAACTTAAGTTCTCTTCCTGAAATAAATTTATCTTTTTGTCTTTTCCCCGGCAATGTGTATGTTTGCATACCAGAACAGACCACCTAAATTTAAGTTCGATATGGAAAGCAAATTTCACTTCTCGATCAACCCATCATCTAACCTACTGAAATTTCAACAATTAATTGATTCGGTAAATGAAGCAGTGAGTAAAAATCTACTGCAAGTTGGGGATATGCTTCCATCGGTAAACCAGCTATGTAAAGAAAGTTCGTTATCACGTGATACGGTTTTTAAAGCTTATGCCGAACTAAAAAACCGCGGAGTCATTGAGTCTGTACCAAACCGTGGCTATTTTGTAGCTAAAGCAGTTACCAAAGTGTTCCTGTTTCTGGATACTTTTAAGGCTTATAAAGAAGTCCTTTATGGTTCATTCCTTGATAGTTTACCCGATACCATTGCTGTCGATCTTCATTTTCATCACTATAACATCGACGATTTCGAAAAGATTATCAAAGAAAGTCTGGGAAAATATACCAAGTACATCATCATGAATTTCGACCATGAGCGGGTTCCTGAAATAATTGGACAGATTCCTGCCAGTAAATTACTGATCATTGACTGGAATGTAAATGCACAGGAAGGAACGTCGACGATTCATCAGGATTTTGGTCAAGCCTTGTACGATTCTCTTGAAAATGGACTCGAACTAATCCAAAAATACGACCAGTTTATATACCTATATCCCTCATTTACTTACCATCCACAAGTATCCATTGAATATTTCGAAAAATTCTGTGCTGACAATAAAATCAGACACAAGACCTTGTATGATATCAAAAAGTTCGATGTTCAAAAAGGAGAACTTTATTTACTGGTAAGCGACCGCACGCTGGCCAAATTTTTGGACCAGTGCCATCAAAAAAATCTCATTACAGGTCAGGATGTTGGCGTTATTTCATACAACGAAACCCCCATGAAAAAGTACGTCAAAGATGGAATTACTGTTATTTCTACCGACTTTGAACTAATGGGAAAAAAAATTGCAGAATTCGTAATTACCGGAGAGAAAACCAATACGATCATCCCGTCCAAACTGACCATTCGAAAATCGCTATAAGTAATGTTTTAAAACAGCATCGCTTATTTTGAGAATGTGGATGCTTCTTCTAGCTTTGTCAAGCATACCAGAACAGAACGGATGAAAGAAAAACCTCCTCGAATCCCACCCAAGGTGGAAAATTGGGGGCGGCTGTCCAACATGATTTTGCAAATTGTAACAACATAAATGCAACTTCTGCCTTCTGCCTGCATAACTTTTGACTTTAAACTTTAACCTTTTGACTTTAAACTTGAATAACATGTATCTACTCGGTTTCGATATTGGCAGTTCTTCGGTAAAAGCTTCCGTAATCAACGGACATACAGGAGATTGCCTGGCTTCGGCTTTTTACCCAAAACAAGAAATGAAAATTACAGCTGTAAAACCCGGATGGGCAGAACAGGAACCCGAACTCTGGTGGAAAAACCTAAAACTGGCACTGGCTGATGTACTTACTCAGTCGAAAGTTGATCCTAAGGCTATTGACTCAATCGGGATCTCTTACCAGATGCACGGTCTGGTAGCTGTAGATAAAAACCAGCAAGTATTGCGCCCTTCTATTATTTGGTGCGACAGTCGTGCCGCCGAAATTGGAAATAAAGCATTCACCGAAATTGGCGAAGAAAAATGCCTTTCCAACCTGCTCAATTCTCCCGGGAACTTTACCGCTTCAAAATTGAAATGGGTAAAAGATAATGAACCGGAAGTGTATGCAAAAATTGATAAAATCATGCTTCCAGGCGATTACATTGCCATGAAGCTTTCAGGAGAAATAAAAACTACTGCCGGCAATTTATCCGAGGGAATCCTCTGGAACTTCAAGGAAAATACGGTCGCCAATATGTTGCTCGATTACTACGGGTTTGAAAAATCGTTCATCCCGGAAATTGTACCGACCTTTTCAGTTCAGAGTGTCGTAAGTCAACAGGCTGCAGCAGAACTCGGACTTACTGCAGGAACAAAAATAAGCTACCGTGCCGGCGATCAACCCAATAATGCGCTCTCTCTGAACGTGCTGAATCCAGGGGAAATTGCCACAACAGCCGGAACTTCTGGCGTCGTTTACGGAGTTAGTGGTGAAGTAAAATACGATCCGTATTCGCGGGTAAACACCTTTGCGCATGTAAACCATTCGGCTGAAGCTACCCGGTTAGGCGTTTTACTATGCATTAACGGAACCGGAATCTTAAACTCATGGCTAAATAAGTATGTGGGAAATAAAGCTTTTTCATACGAAGAAATGAACCTGAAAGCTTCCGGGATAGCTATCGGATCTGAAGGTCTGAGTATTCTACCTTTTGGTAACGGTGCAGAACGCGTACTCCGCAACAAAAATATTGGAGCACAAATTTCAGGCCTCGCATTCAATACACATACCGAAGCTCACTTATTCCGTGCAGCACAGGAAGGAATTGTATTCTCCTTCAAATATGGCATGGAAATCATGGAACAAATCGGCATCAAGGCTCAGGTTATCCGTGCCGGAAAAGCCAACATGTTCCTTAGTCCGATTTTCAGGGAAACATTGGCCGGAGTTTCCGGAGCAACCATCGAATTGTACAATACCGACGGATCGGTTGGTGCTGCCCGTGGTGCAGGTATCGGTTCCGGCTTTTATGCCTCAGCAAAAGAAGCCTTTGCCAATCTGAAAAAACTGGACACCATCGCTCCGGATGCAAGCAAAAAGACCGAATACGAAGCTGCCTACCAGAACTGGAAAGCTGCACTTGACCGGGCAATGTAAAAAGGTAATAACCACATAGTCACATAGAACATATAGAGAAAAAAATAAAATATTTTCGATGTGACCTATGTGTCTATGTGGTTCAAATTATTTATAGAAAATTTAACTCAATTAATAACCTGCCTTTTCGGTCCTCCCCTTCGGGGAAGTTAGAGGGGGCTTCAAAATTTAATCATCATGACAATTTTTAAAGGAAACAAAGAGTATTTCCCGGGAATCGGGCAGATCAAATACGAAGGACCTGAATCAAAAAATCCATTGGCATTCAAATGGTACAATGCTGATCAGCAAATTCTGGGTAAAACCATGAAAGATTATTTCCGCTTTGCCATTGCCTACTGGCATACCTTCTGCGGCGACGGTGGCGATCCATTTGGTCCCGGCACAAAGAACTTCCCATGGGTTGGTGCTTCTGATCCGATGACCGCAGCTAAAGAAAAAATGGATGCTGCATTCGAGTTCATCAGCAAAATCGGAGCTCCATTCTATTGTTTTCACGATACCGACCTTGTTGGTGGCGGATCTGTCTTCGAAATTGAAAAACGTTTAGCCAACATCATCGACTTTGCCAAAGAACGCCAACAGGCAACAGGCATCAAATTGTTGTGGGGAACGGCTAATGTATTTAGCGACCCTCGTTACATGAACGGAGCCTCAACCAATCCGGATTTTAACGTAGTGGCCAATGCTGCCGTTCAGATTAAAAACGCTATGGAAGCAACCATCGCTCTGGGCGGTGTGAACTATGTATTCTGGGGCGGACGTGAAGGGTACATGAGCCTGCATAATACCGATACCAAACGGGAACTCGAACATATGGGTAAATTTCTTGCTGCTGCCCGCGACCATGCCCGCGCCCTCGGATTCAAAGGAACTTTCCTGATTGAGCCTAAACCCATGGAACCGATGAAACACCAATACGATTTCGATACCCAAACTGTTATTGGCTTCCTGAAAGCGCACGGTCTGGAAAACGATTTCAAAATGAATATTGAAGTTAATCATGCGACTTTAGCTGGCCATACTTTTGCACACGAATTACGCTTTGCCCGCGACAATGGTATGTTTGGCTCCATCGATGCCAACAAAGGCGACTATCAGAACGGATGGGATACCGACGAATTTCCAACCAATATCTATGAAGTAACGGAAGCTATGCTCGAAATTATTCAGGCTGGTGGATTTACCAACGGAGGAGTAAACTTTGATGCAAAAAACCGTCGAAATTCGACCGATTTGGATGATATCTTCATTGCTCATGTTTCCGGAATGGACACCTTCGCCCGTTCATTAATCATTGCCGATAAAATCCTGAAAGATTCAGATTATCTGAAACTGAAAGCTAACCGCTATGCTTCTTTCGATTCGGGTAAAGGTGCTGAATTCGATAAAGGAAAACTCTCATTAATGGATTTGTACAACTATGCCAAAGAAGCTGGCGAACCTAAACAAATCAGCGGGAAACAGGAAATGCTGGAACAACTAATCAACAGCTACATTTAATCCGATGAAAGAGCGTAACACGTTTTATGTCGTTGGAATTACCCTGGTTGCAACTTTGGGTGGACTTCTGTTTGGATATGATACTGCTGTTATTTCCGGAGCCGAGAAATCAATTCAGGCTTATCTGATAACTCCTCTTGGTCTGGGATCGCTGGCTCACGGAGCTACCATATCGAGCGCACTGATCGGATGTATCATCGGTGGAATGATTTCCGGAGTATTAGCCTCCGCACTGGGACGAAAGAAATCGCTGATGCTGGCTGCATTGCTGTTTTTTATCGCTGCCATTGGATCCGCTTTCCCTGAAATGCTATTCTTCAAGAAAGGTGAACCTTGTATGGGATTATTATTCCTATTCAATTTTTACCGGATCATTGGCGGAATTGGCGTAGGACTGGCCTCTGCGGTATGCCCGATGTATATTGGCGAAATTGCTCCTGCTGACATTCGTGGCCGTCTGGTTTCCATTAACCAGTTTGCCATCATCTTTGGTATGCTGGTCGTCTATTTCGTGAACTATTTCATCGCTCACGGTCAGACTATTGAATGGATTAACGAAACCGGCTGGCGATGGATGTTTCTATCGGCCGCAATTCCTTCAGGCATTTTCGGAACACTATTGTTCTTTGTTCCTGAAACGCCTCGTTATCTGGCTTTAACCAATCACGACGACAAAGCGCTAAAGATCCTGACTAAAATTAACGGCACACAACAAGCCAAAATAATCCTTTCGGATATTAAAAAATCAGTAGATGCCGCTTCCGAAAAGTTATATGCTTATGGATCACTCGTTATCATCATCGGAATTTTACTTTCTGTATTTCAGCAGTTTGTAGGAATAAACGTAGCCTTATATTATGCTCCCCGTATTTTCGAAAGCATGGGTGCAGCCAAAGATTCGTCGATGCTCCAGACTGTTGTAATGGGACTGGTAAATGTCATCTTCACGGTTCTGGCAATTGTAACCGTTGATAAATATGGCCGAAAAATTCTGCTAATGATCGGCTCTATTGGAATGGCTGTTGGAATGTTTGCCATCGGCACCTTGGCTTTCATGAAAGTAATCGGCATCAGTACACTGGTATTCATCATTATCTACACCGCATCTTTCATGATGTCGTGGGGACCGATTTGCTGGGTACTTATTTCTGAAATCTTTCCGAATAAGATCAGAGGTCGCGCCATTGCAATTGCTGTCGCGGCACAATGGGCAGCCAACTACCTGATTTCATCGACCTATCCGGCCATGATGGAACTTAGTGGTGGAATGACTTACTGTTTCTATGGATTGATGAGTCTTCTGTCGTTCATCTTTGTATGGAAAATGGTTCCGGAAACCAAAGGAAAAACTCTGGAAGAAATGGAACACCTCTGGAAAAAATAAAGATCAATCAATTAATTCTTCAAAGCCGTTACTTTCAAGGAAGTGCGGCTTTTTTAGTTTGTTTGGATTACTTATTTTTATAGTTGTCATCTTTGAGATGTTAACCAACCTCTTGCTGCATTGAAATAAAAAACTACGCTATGAAGAAATTTTTGATAACTCTTTCAAAAATCCTGATATTCCATTCGCTCATTATGGCTCAGAGCTATTCTCCGACTTATTTTTCTAAAACAGATTTTACAGATGATATTCAATACTTAGCGCAAAAAGTCTCTCACATTCATCCTAAATTTCTGGATTCTGAATTCTCCTACAAATGGAAATTTCAGTTGGACTCTGTGGTTAAGACTCTTCCCGATAGCATCTCCTTCAATGACGGATTTATTAAAGCTGCTCAAATGCTATCCTGCTTAAAAGATGGTCATACCAGTTTATTATTCTCCTATTCCGAAAGAACAAAGTATATGCAGCATGGAGGTGTCACTATTCCCTTAACGGTCTCTGTTAAAAAAGACAAGATTTTTATTAATCAATATTTGGGGGACAACAGATCTGTCCAACTTTCCAATGCAGAAATACTATCTATTAATTCCATTACTGCTGAAGAAATACTAAAAAAAATGAGAAGTCTTTCCGGATCTCATAACGATATAGGAATAGAACGCTATTTCGGATCTTACTTCTGGATGTTCTGGGGAGAACAACAAAAATACCAAATATCTGTTGCTACTACCGATTCAGCTTTTTCAGTAGAAACTGTTCCCGTATCAAATAGTGCCTTTTTTGAATTGAAGAACAAATATTATCCTGAGAAAATAGCCCCAAATTACGAACTGGCATTTATTGATTCCAATTCAGTTGCTCTTTTGAAAATCAAAACTTTTGCTGACGACCTTGCTCCTTTTCTTCGGCATGCATTCGACACTATAACCTCTAAGAATTGTACCAATTTAATTATCGACATTCGAGATAATCCAGGTGGAAATAGTCGCAGTGTTGATTCCTTGCTTAACTATTTAACCAAGAAACCTTACACGCAGTACGCATCTATTTCTTTACGCGTGAGTGATGAAGTAAAAGATTACTATTCGAAGAAAAAACCAGATGCATATCAATTAATAGCTCATTTGCCAATAAATACTTCATTTTTATTCGATGATAGTCTATTAGTACATACGCCAGTCCACAAACCAAGTTTTTTCCATGGAAATGTTTTTGTCCTTACAAATGGCCGGACAAACAGTGCCGCTGCTACTTTTACCGGAGTTATAAAATCATACAGGATAGGGAAAATTATTGGCCAAGATACTGGCGAAAAAATTCATTACTACGGCGATTACCTGACATTCAAACTTCCACATATGAACCTGGAATTAGTCGTTTCTCCCAAAGAATTCATTCAACATGGCGGGGAGAATTTAGACGAAGGAGTTTCTCCTGATATCCGATTATGTGAAGATTACAAAACGCCTGAATCATTAATACGCCAACTCTGATTTAATAATTATTAGGATATTTTGAGTTTGATGAACCTGGGTTCATCAAACTCAAAATATCAATATTGGCAAGCCTTTCAAAGCTTTTTACCAACTACTTTTCAGTAATATGCCTAATTCTTTCGATTGACACTCGATTCGTAGTGTTGATAAAAATAACAAGCCCCTGAAATCAAATTCGGAAAATATTCCTGATTTAACGTGAGTTCGATGTAAAAAAAAGCAGAAATAATAGGAGAACATAGGGAGAATTTTTATATTTAAGTATCTGATTTTTAAATATATAACAAAAATATTTCCCTATGATCAGTGCCGATAAAATT
>Ga0302286_10002386_pt1 | contig 13109 bp, 2 predicted proteins | sample III_Fen_E2_3_FD_198765 | JGI IMG/M metagenome (GOLD analysis project Ga0302286, IMG submission 198765) | Peat permafrost microbial communities from Stordalen Mire near Abisko, Sweden - III_Fen_E2_3 | ecosystem: Environmental > Terrestrial > Soil > Wetlands > Permafrost | place: Sweden: Abisko...
GCAGCAAGGGTAACTACTTTGGCAAAACCAGGCAGGGTAAACTGCTCCTGCTGCCCGTAAGACACGCCAGCCGTATTGATGACATACGCCCGCACATAATACGTCTTCCCTGCTATTAAACCGGTCATAACACTGGCATAGGTACCCGTGCCATCGCCTATAAAAGTTTCTGACGTCTTGGTAGTAAGGCTTATATCTGGATTCGGCAAAGTATCCCAACAGATACCGCGCGAAGTAATCACCGAATAGCCTGCATCAAGCACGTTACCCCCACTGTTGAGGGTTGTCCCTGACAAACCGGATGGTACGGTAGTTGTGATATGCGCCAGTGCAGCCGTGGTAAAACTGATTTCACTGGTATACCCTGTACCTGCACTATTTTTGGCATAGCCTTTTGCATAATAGGTTACCCCTTGCGATAAACCGGTCAGGGTGGTGATAAAAGTGCCAATATCGGTCGGAGTGACAGTAGAAGACGGAATATACGTGTAGTTTATCTTATCGGTGCTGAAACAGACTCCCCGTTCTGTTACAAGAGCTCCTCCGTTATTCAGGATGAGCGCTGTACCTGTGGCTGAACTGTCCGTTATATCTGTTATAGTAAGGATTGGGCTAAGTACCGGAGGAACGGCAGCTGATGTGGTAAATTGCACCAGGTTGCCGTATGCGGTACCAGCACTGTTCACAGCATAGGACCTTACATAATATACCGTATTCCCGAGTAATCCGTTTAACGTGCTGGTGAAATACCCAACTCCTGATCCATCATTGGTAACGGCATGTAAAAAGTCTGTCAGCGGATCGGAAACTGAACTGTAGATAATTCCTCGGCTGCTTACTGAAGCTCCCCCATCTGAAGATATGTCACCCCCGCTTTGTGCCGTGATACTGGTTATGCCGTTTGCTGCCAGCGTAATTAGCGTAGGAGGTGCGATCGGAGTTGTAAAGGTTCGGTCCTGCCCGTAGACAATACCCTGGCTGTTTACAGCATAGGCCCTGATATGATAGGTGGTCAGGGGAAGTAAACCGGTTATCGGACTCGAGAAAATGCCAATACCCAGACCGGATGTTGTCTGCCTGGTTCTGGTGATGAGCGTTGTATCCGGATCGATTGTTGTACTCCAGCAAACTCCGGTTAAGGTTACTGCCGAACTGCCATTGGTGGTTACATCCCCCCCACTGGTTCCCGTATAGCCTGTCACCGAAGTTATTGGAAGGGTTTGAACAATGGCCTGGCAACTGATATCCTGCCACTGGGATCCATCGTAATACCGGATGATCTTATTTACCGAATTAATATAAAATGCACCAGCAACCAATCCTGTCGGTGAAGGATTGGTGTTGAGCACCGGCAACTTGACGGTCTTTACTCCCACCCCGGCCACAAATCCATTACTGGCTGCGATCGTACCAGTGGTCATGTTGATCATCTTGGTCCATCCGCTGCCATCATATACCATCAAGGCCTTGCTGAGCGTTGAATAATAAATGGTCCCCGAAGCCAATATCCCGGTTGGTGGACTCGAAAAGGTAGGTAGAAAAGGAATTCCGTTTTTTACTACAAAATACTCCTGAGCTGTAATCGAAGATATATTGCCCGTACATAAAGTCTCCCAGGCAGACCCGGTATAAATCAACGGTTTTGAGTCTGGAATACTATAAATCAACATCCCAACTTCAGGAGTGGTGATGCTCGCGGGATCTATTTGTGGTAAATGAGGAATATCTCCCATAACCCTGAAATGAGCCTGTCCTGAAACCGGAGTAAAAGCGGAAATCAAGACAAAAAACACAAATACACGGAGAAGCTTTGCCAAAATAGTATTTCAATTCACAGGTTACTCTATTTTCTTTAAAATAGCATTGATTTGCATCTGTTGGTTGTCTAACCGAATCTTCAACTCGTTAATTTCCAACTGTTGTTGATGCATAATTGTCTGTTGTTCCCTGACAGCTTGAATTAATACGGCTGAAAGTTGTGTATAGTCCACCTTATAAAAACCATCAGTTCCTTTGGTTACCATTTCAGGGAAAACTTTCATCAATTCCTGGGCAATTACTCCAATCTTAGGTCCTTTCGCATATTTCTTCTGGTCCCTATATTCAAAACGAACTCCACGCATAGAATCAATTGACTGTAATGCATTTCCAAGGGTTTCAATATTCTTTTTCAACCGTTGATCCGAAGGGGTATAAAAATTACCATTTACGGTTACATCCTGGCCAAATGTTGCATTTCCAGGAGTATCAAAGGTAAGACCTTTTCCATTTACGCCATCACTATTAATAGCAAAAGTCACCGTCTTAATATTTTGAGTAGCCGTGTGGTTTCCCATATTATCACCGGGTATGGTAATGTTGGTAGAGCCATCAAAATCTACGCCGTTAATTTTTATGGTAGTGGTAAGTTTCGTAGCCGAAAGCACACTCTTGGTAGCGTCAGAAGTATTATCCACATTATTCAGGCTTAACATAGTCTTTACCTGAAGGGGAGTTAATGCAATAGCATCCGTGGTCAGGGCAGTATTATTACCAAGCATGGTATTGGTACCTATTGGCGCTAATTTGTTTGCAGCGACCTGAGTATCCACGTATTTCTTGGAAGAGGCATCCTGATTGGATATCGGATCCACCACATTGACCAGTTTATGGGTTCCAAGATCTACATCGGCAGTTGGTAATCCAAAGGCACTCAAAGAAATTGTGCTTGGCAAGGTTTCAGCAGCTTTTCCGGAAGCATTTCCAACAAATATTTTACCGGTAGATAATGTGATATTGGCGGGATTAACGGGCTTTGTATCCACATAGTTTTTAGTTGCAGCATCCTGATTAGCACTAGGATCGACTAGGTTTACTAGTTTATGAGTGCCTAGATCGACATCAGCTACTGCTGCAGCAAAACCACTCAAAGGAATTGCATTCTTGGCTGTGCCCAAGGCTTTATTGGTTGCATCCCCCACAAACAGGTATCCCTGGGTAAGGGCAGGTATCGAGCTGAATGAAGCCAACGAGTTATCCACATACTTCTTCGTAACAGCATCCTGTGCGGTTACAGGATCCGCCATATTCGTTATCTGATACCCGGCAAGGGAAAGATTGCCGGTAATAGCCCCAAATTCACTCAGCGAAACATTGCTTTTAGCCACGGCTGTTGCCTGGTTGGAAGCATTACCCACTAAGATATAATCGGTAGTCAATGTAATAGAGGTAGGTGTGATAACTTTCTTATCTACATAATATTTCGTGGCAGCATCCTGATCACCTGTTGGATTGGCTACATTGATAATCTTATAATTATTGGAGCCTGTTCCCATAGAGATATTCGCATCAGCATCGGCAAAACCACTCAAGGGCATTGCACTCTTTGCAATTGGGGATGCAAGATTCGAGGCATTACCCACTAGCAAGTTTCCTTTTGCAAGTGGAATAGAACCAACGATACCGGATATGGAATTGTCCACATATTTCTTAGTGGAGGCATCCTGGGCATTCGTCGGATCGGCCAATCCGGTTATTTTAAATGCTCCGGCAGCAATATCGGCTATTGGTGCACCAAACCCGCTTAATGGGATAGAACTCTTTGGAGTAGCTATTGCTTTGTTGCTTGCATCCCCCACATAGAGCTGGCCGGTAGGCAGGATATTGTTTACAGGAAGCCATTGGCTGCCATCAGAGATGTAAAAGATTTTGTCAGTTGTATTGTAATAGGTGGTTCCCAACGTTCCAACAGCGGGGGTTGTTACTGAAGTGTTGACACTTCCATTTTTTCCATCCACATATTTCTTGGTCGCTGCATCCTGAAGAGCAACCGGATCTGCTAAATTAATCAGGTTGGTTCCTCCCATATTGACAGTTGCAGTAGCTGCACCCCATTCATTCAAATGAATGGAAGTCTTAGGTACCCCAACTGGCGCATTAGTTCCATCCCCCTGAAAAACATAATTACTTGTCAGGGAAAGAGTTTTTGAATCCACATAATTCATGGTGGCTGCATCCTGCGGGTTCACAGGATTTTGAAGGTTTTTCAGATTCTTACCTCCCATCAGGACATCGGCTGTTGCTGCACCAAAGTCACTAAAGCTAACCGTGGATTTAAGTACTGCTGTACCGATTCCGCCAGCCGTCCCAACTATTATCTGATTGTTCGCCAAGGTGATATAACTGGGAGTAATCATACGGTTATCAACATAATACTTGGTTGCAGCCTCTTGCGGATTGTTTGGATTAGCTAAATCGGTTATTTTATTTGCATATGGGCCACCAACAGGATTCATGGAAACAGAAGCGGTGGCTCTTCCAAAATCACTTATTGGCACTGCGTTTTTTAACACCATAATAGCCTTGTTTAATGCATTTCCAACAAACATACTGTTGTTATTTAAACCAAGCGTGGTAGGAGTGGCAAAAAGCATATCCACAAAACCTTTCGTTGCTGCATCGTCAATTAGAGTAGGTATAGCGACATGTTTAATCTGGTAGTTATTGGTTCCATCTCCCATCTGTATATAGTTCTGAGCGATTCCAAAACCATCCAGAGGAATATTTGCCTTATCTAACTTGGAATTAGTTATAGCCCCGTTTTTGATCGTCAGTTGTCCGGTAGAACTAATGGTCGCATCCCCTGATAAAGGAACAGAGACAGGCACGTTAGAAGAATTCCCGATAAATATCTGACCATTCGTAAGAGAATTACTGATACTCAACCAAGCAAAACCATTATAAAAATACAGCTTCTTATCTGTCGAATTATAATACAGTTCTCCTTCTTTGACTGTTGTCACAGAAGGATCGGGATTAATCGGACCAGTAGGTGTGGAACCGTTTATGGAAACAACTACCCACCTGGCAAGTGAATCGTATACATATAAGATATTGTTTACATTGTCAAAATAGAAATCACCAGTTATAGCAGACGCCGGACGATTGGAGACAGGACCCGATGGAATAGAAGAACCACTAATTGCCACCCAATTGCCAGTTCTCCCCATCATATACAATTTACTGTCGGATGTTGTATAATAGACATCTCCATAATTGTAAGAAACTGGCAATGAATTTACACTTGCGATTAGAGTAGAGGCGGTACCGTCACATTCGTAATATAGTTGATCATAATAATTCTGTACAACTGTTCCTGCAGCTGCACTTGATTCTGAAGTTGCTGGATATGCGTATGACATTGGAATGTTGGAAATAGCTGACCAACCATTGGAAGTTAATTCATATACTACGGCACTAACAGCGTTATAGAGATAATCGCCTACTGAATATCCGGAAGATGATGGTAATGTACTGCCGGAATAATAAGTAGGAGTAGTTGCATTCAAGGTAAGAAGGGATGAGTTTACTGCAGTAGCTAATACATTCGACGGAATATCAGAACCAGTTAAATATAAACCTTTACTCGTCGGACGGAATAGGAGTCCGTTACCATCAAAAGCATCAACTCCATCTAAACATTTAGCCGTACAGATTATAATAGAAGCGTACTGGGCAATATAATCGATTTGAAATGAGTTACCAATAACGTCAATTATCATATCACCGATTAGTACATTTTCACCTTTAAAGTTATCTGTCGCAGCACTAATTGTTAATGTAAATCCATTCTCTATGCCTGGTGTTATGACTGTATGTGCTATAGATACAGGACCGCTAAATTGTCTTAATGTTTGTGCATTGTTATATAGCACACACGCTATAAAAAGCAAAACCAGTATTATACGTTTATTTAGTCTCATTATGTCAATTAGTTTTGAATAATTTATGATAGTCGAGATTTAATAATGCCACCCCAATACATATGCAAACCTAGCAATCATGCACACATTTTAGATAGTGACCATTTTTTTCAATTACAAAGAAAAGCCTACTCCCTTAAAATAGACTTCTGCAGTGGTTAGACTTTATAAGAATACATTATACCATGACCGATATATTGATAATATCCGTATTAAAAAAATCATTAGAAATGCAATAAAATTAAAAAACCATTTGATGTACTTCGACTACCCATAGAGGTGTATTGTAACATTAAAGTCCCATTAGCTGTCACAAAATTATTCCAACTGTTAGCGGTTGTATAAGGAGGCATAACTATCCAGGTTTGCGGAGTATTATTTAGGATATCCACTACAGTAATGTTCGGCATTGCAATGTCATCTATCGTATTATTATATTCTTTACCCAGGTAGGTAATAGTCACATCAACTTCTGTTGTAGAAGTTAATAAAGATTTTTTAGTCCATGCTTTAAAATAATCCAGCCATACTCCGGCAGGCACTGTTACAGTAATATTATAGCCTGAAAGAACAGCCGTAACTCCAGGTCCTGTGGCTCGACAGAAATAATTGGCATCACCAGATGGATGGTATGACTGCAATGTTCCACTCGCAGCAGAAGAAGCCTTCCAAATAGGAGCACCTGCACTATTTACAGTCAACACTTTAGCCGTATCACCAGGCAGGGTAATGCTTGGCAGGGATGTACCACTACCACCGGCAGGTGTGGCCCATACTCCATCTCCACGTAAGTAGGTGGTGGCATCTGGAGTACCGGAAGTAATCTTTAAATCAGCTACCGGAATGGTACCGGCTGCAATTCTTGCAGGGTCTAAAGTACCGGTTGTAATGTCGGTCGCATTCAAACCAAGGACATGCCCTAAAGCATCTCTTTTTACAAGGACATTCGGGTTTGCAGCTGGGGTTGCTCCATTTACCAGTACCGTCGCGGCAGCAATGACAGCAGCAGTTTGTCCACCTACATACATGACATTAGGCGTTGTTGCCGTTCCACCCAAATCATTCGTCAACATCAGGATTCCTTTTGTGGTTGCTGTGGCATCTGCCCCTCCAGGAGGAGCAACCCAGGTGCCATCACCCCGCAGATAGGTTGTAGCATCGGCAGTACCGGTACCTAAGTGTGTAGCAGCCACTGTACCATTTGTTATATTCGAACCATTTAGGGCAATGTTGCCAGAAGCATCTCTTTTCACCAGCGTATTAGTTGATATACTGGATGTTGCAGCAGCAACCAGTACGGCTGCAGCAGCAATATTAGCAGCAGTTTGTCCACCAACAGTTACTACAGAAGGCAAGGCAGCCGTTCCCCCCAGATCATTTGCGAGCATCAAGATTCCTTTAGCAGATGTTGTAGCGTCAGTACTCCCTCCGGGAGCAGCCCATGCGCCATCTCCCCGCAAATAGGTTGTGGAGTTTGCGGTTCCCGATCCCAATCTGGCTGCAGCTACTACTCCGGATGTCAGGTTACCTGCATTCAGGTTTCCGTTAAATGCTGTGGCACTTAAAGTCCCGGTGGAAGGAACAAAGGTCAGTTTTGAAGAGGAAACTTTTGGGGGCATATTCCCTGAAGTAGCAGTCACCCAGGTTGGATAAACCGAGGATACATTGGAAATATCATCCGTTATGGTGGTGGTAGTGGCTACTCCGGCCGTTCCGGTAATGCTACCGTTTATGGGAGCCGTTACGGTTAAACCAGTCAAGGTTCCCACAGAAGTTATATTTGTCTGTACCGGATTAGTAACAGTTCCTGCTGTAGTAGCCGAACTAGCAGTTCCGGTTGTATTTTGGTTTAACACTGGTACATCGCCAACAGCTATACCCCGGAAGGTTGGGACCCCATCACTTCCTGCCGGTGCAGCTAAAAAGGTTGCCTTTGTCTGGCTTGCCAAAGCTCCGGTTAAAATGCCCGTTCCTGTTACCGGGGAATTGGTAACCGTGAACATAGATGGCAAGGCCAATCCTACCGAGGATACGGTACCAGCACCAGCTGCAGGTGTTTGCCAGGTAGGATTACCCGATACCACCGTTAATACCTGCCCGTTGCCTCCAGCCGCAGGTACTTTCGCATCGACATAGCTTTTAATAGCATCCACCGTCGGATATTTGGTAAAGGTTCCATCGGCAGCAATGACATTCACTTTGTTGGATTTATCTTCTTTGCCAACTACCGTGGCATTGGCTGAAACCAGGGCATCGGAATAATACTTGTTCGTTGCAGTCGCAGTTACCTGATCCGTGGTATAATCACCGATACCTGCAACAACTGTACCTGTACGGCCAAATACAGACGAGATAGAACCTCCGTTAGCCACCCTGTCCCATGATGATCCGTTCGAGATAACCCAATCGCCTGTATTCAGTGCCATTGGGATATTTCCAGGCACTGTGACCACATAATAATACCCCTGGCTGCCGACTACAGACGGCAAGGTTGGATTGCTACCAGTGGAAGCGTCGTACGTACCTTTGTACGTTACAGCACCGGTAACAGAGCTTGGTAAATAAGTAGCCGCAATTTTAGAAGAGGCATCCAACGGAACTACACCATTGGCAACTCCTTTAGAGCTTACATCCACCTTGGTGGCAAAATCGGATATATCGGCACCTGACAAGGTACGGAATGCAGGTATGCCTGCACTGCCATCGGCAGGAGATGCTAAAACAACATGGGAAGTCTGGTTTGCCAGGGTAGCCGTCAAGGTACCATTGGTAGTTACGGGGGAATTGGTAACCGTAAAAATAGCAGGCATAGACAACCCAACCGAGGTTACCGTTCCGCTCCCTGCAGTAGGTATTGCCCAGGTTCCATCCCCCTTTAAAAATGCATTTGTATTGACAATCCCTGCATTCAAGGCAGCTAAAGGAATAGTGGTATTTCCGTATTGTGCTGTAGCAATGGTACCGGTCAGATTGGCAGCACTTAAATTTCCGTTAAAAGTGGTTGCTGTCAATGTACCGGATGTAGGAGCATATTTAAGTTTTGAAGCATTAACATTCAATGGCTTGCTGCCTGTTCCACTAACAAAGGTCGGATAATATAATGCCCCGGCAGATTGTTCTGTTGTCACAATATTGGTAGCACTGGTGGCAGTAGCAGCAGTAGTGGCTGTTGCCGCATTCCCGGTAATATCGCCCACAATAGGGGTTATAACGGATAATCCGGTTAAGGTACCAACCGATGTGATGGCCGGCTGAGCAGCAGTTGTCACCGTTGCAGCAGTTGTAGCGGTAGTAGCGGTTGCGGCATTTCCAGCGATATTTCCAGAAATTACACCGGATGCATCCCGTAAAACAATTGTACTGGGTGTAGCAGCTGGATCCACCAAATAACCTCCTACACTTATAACCGTTGGTGCATCAGCAGTACCGCCTAAGTCACCTGCCAATTTCAAAATTCCTTTTGTTCCGGAATCTGCATCCGGAATACTCACACTCCCCGGGGTTACCCAAGTAGCAGCGTTCCCCAATGAATTAACTGTCAATACTTTATTTGCATCCCCAGGTGTACTGATTGCAGGAAGTGTACTTGCACCTCCGGAAGGTACGGACCACACACCGGATCCATCCAGGTAGGTACCTGCAGCCTTTGTTCCGGAAGCATTAATGGCAGCAATGGGAATGGTATTTGCGGCATACCGTCCAGCCGCAATTGATCCCGTCAATTTTGCAGCGTCCAGGCTTCCTACTAACGTAGTTGCAGTGACAGTACCGGCTGTTGTTACAGAACTCGGGGTAATGGCACCAAGGCTAAGGGTAATGGCCGGAGTTGTAGAAGCAGTAGCCACAGATCCCGAAACACCGTTAGCAGTAACTACGGAAACAGAGGATACCCCTCCGTTCACCCACGTTGGTACATTGCTGGCAATACCCAATACCTGGCCGTTACTACCTCCTGCAGGTACTTTTGCATCCACGTATTTTTTGATGGCATCTACCGTTGGATACTTGGTATAACTTGCATCGGCAGTAATAGCGTTTACTTTATTCGATACATCTTCTTTCCCTGTCAGGGTTGGATTCAAATTGGCAAGCGCATCGGAATAATACCGGTTGGTGGTACCTTCCGTAACCAAATCGGTGGTATAATCCCCGGCGGTTGCAACAACAGCCCCGGACCGGCCAAATACGGAAGGTACTGCACCACTGTTTGACACTTTTTCCCAGGCGGTACCGTTGGATATCACCCAGTCACCAAGACCCAAATTCATTGGGGTGGAACCTATGACATCCACCACATAATAAAACCCCTTGTTGGCAGCAGATGCAGGGGCTAAAGCAGGCAAACCTGTATTTGCATTGTAGGTGCCCTTATAGGTTACCGAACCCAGGATGGCATCCGGTAAATACGTTGCAGGTACTTTCTGGCTAGCATCCAACGGGGCAACCCCAAGTGCAGCTCCCTTGGTACTGACATCAATTTTATTGGCGAGTGAAGGTATGTCTGTATCTTGAATAGTTCGAAAAGCAGGGGTTCCGGGAACTCCGCTGGAAGGTGCGGCAAAAAATGTACCTGCCGTTTGGTTAGCTAATGTACCTGTCAATACACCGGTTGTGGTCACCGGAGAATTGGTGACCGTCATAAACGAAGGCAAGGAAAGCCCTACCGAGGTAGCTGTACCTGCCGGTATCCAGGTGGCACCATCCGACACCCAATAGGTATGGGTGGAAGTATTGTAGAATGTATTTCCGGCAGGGGCAACTCCGGGCAGCACATTGCCACTTGGTGTACTGCCTGCATTCACCCATTTAAACTGGTTGCTTCCTGCCGAGGATAATACCTGGCCGACAGTACCTGCCGACAATGCACCACCTCCGGAAGCCTGTAACTTGGTATCCGTAATGCTGCCATCAGAAGTACTGCTTGCAGGAACCCATGCCGTACCATTGAAAATTTCAAGTACATTAAGTGCCGGATTCCCGTTGGTCAGATAAAAAACGTCTCCCAGTTTGGAATCACTGATAGCCGGTGTAGTTGGTCCGCTTGGGGTGGAAGATACAAGCACCCACTGGGTATCCTTGTAATAATAGTATCCTTTTGTGGTGGTATTATAGAACACATCACCTGGACTGGGAACTGGGCTAACAGGAAAGGTGGTTCCACTTGGAGTTAACTTTAAATCATTCTGATCGGCTATACGAATCCATTGTCCTCCCGTAATATCAGTAGTAAAGCTTGTGTTTGCCCCTGCATTTGGGTTACTGAAATAATAATAACCTGGGGTAACATTGGTGGATTTAACTCCCTGAACTGTTGCTAAAGGTGTTTTTCCAGTTGCAATATTATATACAATCATACCATCAAACGCTGAAGGGAAGGTACCACCATCCAATAAATTAACATCAACAAATTTAAACACAGTTAAATCTGTACGAGGGAAAAGCAAACCTTTACCTGAGCCGGATGCATCTACACTTAGATCAAAATTACTTGATGCATCATAAAACGGACTCTCTGTATTTATAATTGGATTAACTGCACCATTTGATAATACCTGTGAGTAAGAAAAATTACTACATAAAACTATCATTATAAAAATTAATGATAATCTATTTATTTTCGAAAATAATATTGTAATTTTCATCTTTATTATTTTTTCTTATATAAATTACTTAGCTATTTATAAATAGCATTTAATAGCTATCAATATAATAATTTACTCTAAAAAATTTATTTTATTTAACCAATACCTTTTATTTTACTTTTTTAGCTTGCTCAATTTAATTATTCAACTGAACATTTTTACAACTATAGATTTCAAATATAATACATTTTAATTAAAAACCTGCCACCACAATCCATTTAGCACCATCTGAAACGATCATTTCTCCACGAGCTGATGAAAGAGTGGTATTATTGGCAGGCGGATATCCGATATAAGTATAAGCTCCAGCTGTTCCAGTACCATCACCATTACTATTTGCACTGTCATTTCTAAAAAGAATAACACGTCCCGAATGCGCAGCTGGATTTGGTAACGTTATATTACCTGTACTAGCACATCTTAATATTACAATATAGTCATCATCTGCTAAAACAAATGAAGATTGAGCACCCGTATAAATTCTAACTTTAGCATAAACTGCACCAGATGATTTAAAACTACCATTTATAATGGTTTGACCTGGAGTACTGGCAGTGCCCGTATTCGTAAATGTCAGGTTATTAGCACCCTGATCAACAATTGTGTTACCTGTCAAAGTACCACCTAAAACAACATTTCCACTGGAAGTGGAAAGTCCATTAGCTGCAGTAGCACTACCACCACTGGAAGTGCCCCATGCAGGAGCACCGGCAACTACCGTAAGAACCTTCCCATTATCCGCCACCACTGATGCCGGCACACCATTACTACTCAATATGTTACTAGACATACTTAAACCGGCTCCAAGGGTAATCTCAGAGACAGTTGTAGAAGAGGAAGTGGATCCTAATAAACGACTGTTAGCGGATACAGCTTGCATTTTACCATAGGTAACTACACCTGAACCAATGGAGGTAGATCCCATAGCACCGGTAACATCCCCGCCTAAGGACCCTAAAAAGTTGGTAGCATTAAGGGCTGAAGTAGCTGTAAAATTACCCGAAGCATCCCGTAAAACAATGGTACTAGGAGTACTGGCAGTGGTAGCGGTGGTTGCCGAGTTAGCAACTTTTCCCGCCGTTGAAATAGTTGCCAGGTTCGCATCGGTAATACCGGCTGTTCCGGATAAGTTTGCATTCTTTAACCCGGAAATAGTATTTGAAGCAGCCGAAATAGTCTTATTCGTTAATGTTTGGGTGGCAGTTAGTCCTACAACCTGAGCTGCAACACCTGCAGGATCATACGTAGCAGCCATCATGTCTCCGCCACCGCCACCACTGACAGCCGACCAGGTTGGTGCAGAAGTACCTCCTGCAGAAGTCAATACTTGTCCTGCTGTCCCGTTGGAAAGTGGAGTTGTGACTCCAGCAGCAGATTGGTAAAGTATCTGGCCGCCTGTTCCACCGGCTATACTGGTGGCTGAGGTGGCATTCCCGGATAAAGGTCCTGTAAATCCAGCGGCAGTAACAGTTCCGGCTGTATTTATTGAAGCCGGAGTAATAGCACCAAGGCCAATGGTTAATACTGATCCTGTGATATTGCCGTTAGTACCATTGTTTGAGACAAGAGATGTAACCCCTCCCCCCGCAGCAGCCCAGGTTGGTGCAAGAGCACCACCCGCAGATGTCAATACCTGTCCGGCTGAACCATTGGTTAGTCTGGAGGTTACATTGGCAGCTGACTGGTAGAGGATCTGGCCACCTAAACCACCTGAAAGATTATTGGC
>Ga0302286_10002387_pt1 | contig 13107 bp, 9 predicted proteins | sample III_Fen_E2_3_FD_198765 | JGI IMG/M metagenome (GOLD analysis project Ga0302286, IMG submission 198765) | Peat permafrost microbial communities from Stordalen Mire near Abisko, Sweden - III_Fen_E2_3 | ecosystem: Environmental > Terrestrial > Soil > Wetlands > Permafrost | place: Sweden: Abisko...
TAGAGCAAGTAAGCGATTCAGGTATTGTGTTCGATCCCGATCATAACCCACCACCACAGCTTTATCGCCCACTTGCAAGTCTGCAAGCCTGCAACTTTGACCATGTGGGTTTAGCTCTGTCATCACCGAACCAAGAATGAGACTTAATCTCAACCTAATCTACCATTATTGATTGAGGATGTCAACCGAATGAGAAAAAGCAAAAGGGAACTACCGCAATACCCCACCGTTCACGTGTAGACCAGGTCTGCCACAGAATTTCGTCACTGTCGATTACACAAGTCACTGCCGCACACCCGTCACTGCCGCTTGGCGGCAGTCTCGCGTTAGTGCCTAATATGGTCCGCCGGCTCTAAGTACGTTTGCAGCCATTCTATTCGTCTTTCAATTTTCAAGCCATGAATCCCAGACTAAAGTTCAAACATGGTGGAGCCAAACCAATAATTCCCAAAACAAAAAGGCGCCCGTTAAAGACGCCTTTCGAGAACAGGAGTGTGACTGTTACAGATTTGGAATTCGAATGCTTTGAACTTGACTACGAACAGTAGAGTGCAAGAGATAAATGCCTGATTGCAAGCCGCTCAAATCCAAGAACCGCTCTGAAGAGCCTACGCGGAAGTCCATAATTACGCGACCATGTATATCAACCACCCACATTTGAGCCCCCACAACGCTTGCTACGCGCACTTGGCTGCCATCTCTGCGCTGCACAACAACACCAACAGCATTGGCTGTGACAGCGTTCCAAAGTGTTCCGGTAACGTTTGAAGAAGACGAGGTGCTGCTCGAAGCATTGGAGCTTGATTGTTCAGAACTTGATGATGCTGAACTCGACAACACCGAACTCGAAGATCCTACGTCCGAAGAGGAAAGAGCAACCATAACGCTTGACGAACTTGGCACAGAAGACGAAGCGTTGCTACTTGAAGAGGTTGCAATGGATGACGATGATAATGGGGTTCCGTCACAAGAAGCGACAACCCACCAATAGGTTTGGTTCACATCAGAATTGATGTAAGTCGGAGCTGGCAACTGTGCGGGGTTCATTGTATAGCAAGTGTTCGCGACCATATTCAAAAGTCCGCTATTGTAGCAGTTCTGATCGTATCCGCCGGTTCCATTCACAAACGCAATACAGAACGCTGCGCTTGAAGAACTCACCTTCACTGATGATGATGAGACCGATACGCTAGAGGAGCTTGGCACCGATGACGATGACGATGACGATACGAGAATACTCGATGAGCTTACCGCGATAGACGAAGACGAAGCTACGCTCGATGAGCTCACCTTCACTGATGATGATGAGACCGATACGCTAGAGGAGCTTGGCACCGATGACGATGACGATACGAGAATACTCGATGAGCTTACCGTGACCGAAGAGGAGGATGGCGCGACGCTCGATGAGCTTACTGCGATGGACGAAGACGAAGCGACGCTCGAAGAGCTCACCTTCACTGATGATGATGAGACCGCTACGCTAGAGGAGCTTGGCACCGATGACGATGACGATGCTTGAGAACATGGCGTAACAACCCACCAATAGGTTTGGCTTGCGTCGAAATTGATATACGCCGGTGCAGGTGACTGTGCGGGATTCATTGTGTAGCAGGTGTTCGAGGCCATATTGGTAAGGCCGCTGTTGTAACAATTTTTGTCGTAGTTGCCTACGCCATTGACAAAAGCAATGCAAGTCGATGTCCCACTGCTAGAGACAGTAACACTTGATGAACTTGGTGCAATGGATGACGACGATACGACAATGCTTGATGAACTCACCTTCGATGACGACGAGATTGCAACACTTGATGAAGATGTTTTCGAAGAGCTACTGGCTGTACTACTGCTTGAGACTTGGCAGGTTCCGATGGAAGGCACTTGCAGCCTTAATGCTGTGAGTACGGCTGAATTCCAATTGCTTTCTGCATTAAATTGATTGATAGAAATGACACCATCGGCAATGCGACTTTTGATGTTGGCGAGATTGTCCCACGTAGGATCATGGCCGGTACTTGCGCCCCCAACAGCATAGCCACAATCAGCCATTACGGGCTTGCCAAGCAGCGATTTAATATCCGACCATTTCATTGCGTCGCCCGTGGTGATTGTCGAAAGACCGGCTTGAGAGCGGCCCCCCGAAGTAAACGCGAAGTCAATGATTGACTTGTCAAAGTTGCCATACCAAGCTGTTGGATTCGAGATCCATGGAGAAATATCGACGCCAATTTTCGCCTTAGGCAAGTATGTGCGAATGGTTGTCACGATGCTCTTGAAATACGCAGCAACATCTGCGTCTGCAATACCACCATTGGTTTGGTATTGACTATTGTAGGATCCGCGCTGATTGGAACCAGACACGGAGTACTGGTAAAGATCTGGCTCTACCAAAAAAATCACATCGCCATTTGCACCGATAATATTTGCAATGTTTTGAGCATATGTGGTGTACAGCGCAAGGATGTCAGCTTTGTGATTGCGGATATAGTCAGAGCCGCCAGTGCAAAGGTTGGGAGTGCCCACATCGCAGTCTTTCAATCCAGCATTTTGCCGAGCCATAAACGCGGTTAAATATCCATAGAGCACAGGTGTAACACCTGCATTCTTCGCAGCGGTGACCATCGAGCCATGCCAGCCGGCGTTCCATGCACCCGCATCGCCCGCATAAATTGAAACGAAGTCCATTCCGGTCAGGTCTGCGCTATTGGACCAGCCTTTACCAAAATTGAATTTGCACGCATCAAAGCTGGCAAAAGCCATTCCCATGAGGGCAAAGGAAACAACGATCAGACCGCGTATCTTCATGAAAATCTCCAACACAAATATTTCCAGCAAAAAACGAGCAAAGCCCACCATAATCTATTCTGGAATACTTGCGTCAATCACAACCAGCACTAGGTTCCGTTCCCTAGGTGTTCTCATAAACAACATGCTCGCAAAAACACGCCAAAATTTGACATTTTATGCAAGCAAGAACAAGAAAACCTAACCAATCAATTGAGGTTAGGTTCTCGAATTTGAATTGTAAAAGGATTACTTGAGATGAACTGTCAAAATGTTGCCTTGAATATTTTCAACATGTAACTTCTGTGATCCGACCTTCAAACCATCTAGCGCCTCTGCTAGGTCTTCGGCTTTTCCTGCACGAGTGATCTCAAGTTCAAGCACAGGTTTGTTGAATCCACGCTGCTCATAGTTTGCCGTTGCTGTCGTAAGAGCCGCTTTGACCGCTTTCAAGGTTGCAAAATCGTTCACACCATTGATGTTCACGGTGAATGCAGAGCCATCGTTGGCAGCCTTTCTCCAGCTTTCAATCAGATCATCCAAGAACGCACCCTTGGCACTCAAAAGATTGACTACCGCACGTTCTATGGCCATATTGCCCGCAGCAGCAACATTGATGTTAGCCGCAGGTTGGCTGGTAGACTTTGCCGAAAGAATGGTGCGGGTTGACACGTCAAAGGCCTTGAGGGAGAGTGTAGCATTGGCGGACTTCATGCCCGAATTTGCTAGGGCTGGAATTTTCGAAACATCGGCTTCGTGAGCAACGACAGTACCAACAATGATCACTTCGGCATTCAACTTGGAACCCAGTTTAATTGCGGCATCAGGATCACCACCAATAGCTTTTACGCCATCAGCACTTTCGCGGAAACGCAACGCTTGATTCGCATCCACAAGCTTGAACCCCTTGGCTTTCAGTGAATCGAGCAGAATCGTTTCAGCTCTGCTTGCCGAGAGTCCATCCACATTGGTTTCTGTGATCAAAACCGCGACGCGTGGGTTACCAATCGTCTGCATCAAAATTTTTAAAGCCGCAAGATCTTTCGAAAGGCCTTCCTTGGAAACCACCGCTTTTACGCGAACCTCCCAAGCGCCATCCGGACCTTGCGTCTCTTTTAGGGTGGTATAGGACTTGACGTGACCCATGGTCTGCGTAAGGATCACGTCTTTTTTAACCATGAAGTTTTCCACCTCAGTCTGGCTCGTGAGCATTTGGCCGATGCCTTGAGCAAGAGCCTCGCGCTTTGCTTGGGTCAGCGCATCGTTTTTGGTGACACCATAACCGGTGGCCTCGATCGACACATCCTGAGCCAAAGCCAAGCCAGCACATGCCAGCACTAAAAGCAAAAAGAGTTGGAGTTTCTTCATGTCAAATCCCATGGTGAACAAATCTATCGAATAATATAGTTAGCGACGCAGATCCTTGATCGCACGAATAATGAGCAGCGCATCAGGTCCAGACACTGGATCTTGTGCACGGAACTCACCAGTCAAATCGCCAGCCATGATATTCTTATCCACCGCATTGCAGATCGCGTTGTAATATGGTGAAGAAGGATTCACATCGGGGAAGCGCGATTCATTGTTGCCGATATGCTTGGTAGCCAAGGTGCGATCGCCGGTGATCGCCATCAAAATGTCTTCGATAAAGATCGCATACTCGCCACGAGTGATCAAAGAATCAGGATAGAACTTGTGATCGGCATTTGGCTCAAGACCGCGGATGCGATACTTTTGCACATCGTTGATGAAATTGCGAGCCCAATGGCTATCGCAGTCTAGGATAGCGGCTTTCTTGACTGTGGAATCAGCGTTAAACTGACGAGGATCTGCAGGAGCTGTGAAGCTCGTCTCGTAGTTCTTGGCCTTGCTCTTGTCGAGAATCTTGTCAAGATCAAGTTCGCTCATGAACAGCGCAGAAATATCTGCACGGGAAATTTTTTCGACGAGCGCGATACGCTTGCCCACACGGGTACCAGGCTCTGCGCGCACAATCTTCTGCACCACAGCCCATTCCTTGTTGGACTCTTCTTCATAACCGTTCTTCAGCTCCAGGTTCTTACGGAAGGCATCTTCAGCAAGGCGGAACTCATAGGCGATCTTATACATGTGGCCTGCGCGGAAATGCAACTCACCAGAAGTTGGTGCAATTTCCAAAGCCTTCTTGTATTGCTTCTGGGCATCTTTCCACCACTCGGCATTATCCTTGTCGCCCTTGTACTTGAACTCGATCACAATCGCTTCCGCCATGTGACCTTGATATTCCTTAGCCGTGCAATAGCCTTCTGCCTTGTCTGCATTGTCTTCGGCATCTTTGATCTTGCCTTCCGCAGCGTCGGTCATAGCTAGGCCAGCCCAAGCGGGACAATACTTCTTGCCTTCTTCAAGAGAGATCGCAAGCTTAAACTCATCGCGAGCGTGTACATAGTCTTGCTTGTCCCAGTACTTCATGCCTTGCAAGGTATGAGTCTGTGGATCATCCATCATACCACCGGCCTTGCGGCTCTTGGCACAGGAAACGGTCATCACAGCAAGCGCTGCGGAAGCAATCAAAATCGCATGTTGAATTTTCATAAATCATTTCTCCTTTGCAAAACTCAATTAGTCGACAAGAACGATAACGCGGCAATCCGAAAGGAACTTCATGGATTTTGCTGCAGCGCGGACATCGTTCGCATCGTTGTTTGAAATCACTAGGTCACAGTGGCTTGCACCTGTAGCACGCACAGCCTTAATGATGCCTGGCTGAGCACCGATGCGGTCAGTGAATTTCGCAGCCTGTTCGGGAGTTTTCGCATAACCAGCCATGCCCCACTTGATCGCAAAATCGCGAGTCACGTATGCGCTACCATAAACTTCCTTTCCATCTTCATCCAAAATCTTAGGAACGAGGGCAGGAATTGCACCAGTGCCGCGAGCATCGATAATGAGTCCAGTAAAGTGAGCACTGCTATGCCCCACAGGAGCGCTTACCTGCTGCGCAGTTGCGCCGATGGCTGGCGGCAACAAGGCGTTTGCCAAGTCATTGTCGATTGGGATCGTCACCGTAATTTCAATGGTTTTATCGGACATGTACTTGGGTTCCGAAGCATCGAACTTGCGAATGTATCCATCGACTTGCGAGCGGATCACGTCGCTTGTGACCATGAAATTTTCCACCGTGGTACTTGAACTCAACTGAATACCTTTGATCAGTTCGAGAGCATTGCGGAGCGCCACATCACGAGCGGCTCGGATTGCCATTGGGCGGGCAGTGACTTCGGGCATGTTTGGATTTGGAGCTCCAATACCGATGGCTGTCACTGTGCGAGCTCCCCAGTCGATACTGCCCTTGCCTGCAACAGTCTGGATTTGTGCAAGACTCGCGCCAGCAAGTAATGCGACGAGAAGGATGGTTGTCTTTGCATTCATTTGGAAAACCTCTTGGTTTAGGATATGGCTAATAATTGCTTTTTTTCGCCCGATTTCCAAGTGAGGATGCTCACACCTCATTCGCGAACCTTGAATTCACGGTAAAAATGCCATTGGTTGTATATTTGACTCGAGCCCAAAGTAATCTGCATCACAGGAATTTCTCGTGGAACACATACTCGTCGGCATTCTCAGCGTGTTGTACGTGGGCTTGTTCCTGTACTTCATTCGCGGTGTTCTGCTTGCGAAGCGTCCGCATTTGAATAAAGACAAGCCTTCGGTAACTATTGTTGTGCCTTTGCACAATGAAGAAGCATGCGCCCTTCGCACCTTGAAGGCACTCGATGCACAAGACTATGCTGGTACTTGGGAAGTCATCTGCGTAAATGACAGATCCACCGATAACACCTCTGTGATCCTCGAAGAGTTTGCACGCAATAATCCTCGCTTCACAGTACTCCATGTTCCAATGGATGCACCACCACTTCCGTCTCCTAAAAAACGCGCTCTTGAAGTTGGTTTTGCACAGTCCAAATATGAAATTTTGATGACCATGGATGCAGACTGCACACCTGCTCCTAGCTGGCTTTCTAGCATGGCAAGTCGCTTTCAAGGCAATATCGCAATTGTGCAAGGCCCCAAGCGTAACAACGGTGGCAACTCACTCTTGCATGCATACCAAAAGCTCGACACGCTTGGATTCACCTTGATCGAGGCCGCCGGATTTTCCAATGGCAATCCTATGGTCGCAAGTGCTGCAGCCCTCGCCTACCGCAAAGACTTGTTCTACAAGGTGGGTGGATTTTCAGACTTAATGCAATACACATCGGGTGACGACGATATGCTTGTGCATAAGATGATTCGCGAGAACGTGGGCTTCTGTTATAACATGGACCCCGCTGCCGTTGTGGAAACCGAACCAGTACATACATGGCGTGCGTTATTGAATCAACGTGCACGCTGGGCTTCCAACGGAACCAACTATTCAAACATTGGCTACGTACTATTCTTGACTTTGATTTATTGCTTCTATGCTTGGCTGTTTTTAGGGCCCGCATTTATTCTTGCAGACATTTCTGATTGGTCGCTATGGCTTTATCCACTGGCTGCAAAGGTCATTGTAGATTTTTTCTTTCTTTCTATCGGTGGATTCAGACTTGGGCTACTCTCGCTAATCATGTGGCTGCCCTTGGTAGAAATAGTGCAGATCCCCTTGATCGCAATCGCCGTTCCACTCGGTTCGCTTTTTAAAAAATTCCGCTGGAAATAATCAGCGCGTTAGAATCGTTTCCCTATAAATCACGAAACCTGGTCTTGCGCTCTTCCGTGAATGCCCACCAGGGCTTGGCAGAGCCACCCTGCATAAAATCTATTGCCGCCATAAAGGTATCGAGTACGCAAGGATCTTGTCTTGTATGGGTAAGCACGCAAAGCTTGTGGTATAAGGCAAGCGGGTCTGCATGGGCAAGATCTTGGGGAGTTTTGAAACCTAGCAATATAAAATCATCCGCCATCGCTTTACCAATGTTTGGAATATCGGTAAAACACTTCACCTGACTTGCATGCTGCGCCTTTGACATATCGCACCCTAGTTTTTTTGTGCCTTCCGAATTTTCCGAATTCGCAAACGCTCGCGCAGCCAATCTTTGCGGAGTAATGCGTCGAACTGATCTGCTGTGAGTTTGCTGTGTGACAAGATTTGCCGACGCTTGCCAAGCATTTTAGGAATGAGTGCAATTTGATCGCGACGACCTTCGAACCACCAGCGACCACAGCCCCGAAAGAGCATGACAAAAAATGTCATTGAGGCTGTGACGAGCATGGGAAACAGGTGTTTAAGCAAGACTTGAGTCGGGTAATTTTTAATGCGCATCCACAATAAATTTCGCGAGCAATAATAGACCGAGGTGCGCGTATTGAGTCCAATAGTTGCACTGCCTTTGTGATACACCTTTGCTCTAGGTGCCAACCAAATCGTATAGCCCGCATGCCTTGTGCGCATAGATAAATCGAGGTCTTCGAAGTTCAAGAAAAAGTCTTCGTCGAAGGCTCCAATTTGTGCAAGTACATCGCGATGCCAAGCCGAAGCTCCACCACAAGCCGCAGTAATTTCTCGCGGGCTTGCAAAAAGCGGATCGTCAACGGCAAGGCTGCGGAACGTGAACGTTGGCCCCGCCGTATACAGCGTATCTCCACCAGAGTCCACAAGGCTTGGGTGATAGTAATCGACCATGAAGCACGCCACTGCGCCTGCATGCAAGGTGTCGCAAGCATTTGCAAGTTCAGCCAAACAATGTTCATCGACTCGCGTATCGTTGTTGAGAAAGAAAATCCATTCACCACGGCAGTGCGGAATGCCCAGATTATTTCCGCCCGCAAAGCCAAGATTTACAGGAGATACGAGCAAATGAATCTGAGGGAAATTATTGCGCACAAAATCCACGGAACCATCGCGACTTGCATTATCTACAAAGACGACTTCGAAGTCTTGAAAGACTTGCGCCTGCAGGGAATCGAGACATTCCTGCAAATGGTGAAGGCCATTGTAATTAACGATTAAGATGCTGAATTTGGGAGCTTGCGCAGTCATTGGGAAAGATTACAAAAAAGCAGGTGGAGTCTGCGGGAATATAAGTGGAGAGTTGCAACGTCTAATCCACCGGAGGCATCCCAAAACGCGTGGCCAGTGAAGAGTGGAGAATTGCGACTTCTAATCCAATACCATAAAGCAAGTGGAGAACCCAGAGATGAAGTGTCGCAACTTGATATGCCAGTTAGAGTTCACTCGTTACTGGCACATATACTCCCCTGTGTACTCCTCTCTAGAACTATCGAACTCTCCACTTGTTTCGTCGAATGTTTCACTTAATTTTTAGTACACCGGATACTCAGTGCAGAGCCTGTAGCAATGGAATCCACGCGAAAAACCTTGGGGGCACTCGAAATCATATAACGCACCCAGTTTCCAGAAGTTGCTTGCGTGGATGTCCTAGCGCCGAATCACCGATACATTTCACCAAATCATTCCATTCCGAATCCGAGGCGACATGCCAACCAACAGGGCACGCCGCTCTGCTAAAAGCCTTGCTCGTGTAATGCATCTGCAATATTTGGCTTCAACTTTGGGCTTCAACTACTTGGAAGGGCCTGCCTTCAAGAGCGCATCGAAAACTTGGTCAACGGTTAAAATTTCTGACAAAACAATAGGATTGGTTGGATCTTGAGCAGGGTAAATCACATACAAAGGAACACCGCTGCGACCAAATTTTTTCAGGGTTTGCGCGATATAGGGATCGGGACGGGTATAGTCTCCGCGCAGCAAAACCACACCGAGCTGAGTCATTGCATGGCGAATTGTATCTTGACCCAATACGGCTTTTTCATTGGTTTTACAGGTTAGACACCAGTCTGCGGTAAAGTCCACAAAAATGGTTTTTCCCTGATCCTGCAAGGCTTGCACGGTCGTAGGAGACCAAGCAATCCAGCCATCGGCATCGGGTTGGGGAATGCCCACTTGCACGCAGTTTTGCGGCGCTTGTTCTGGCGTAGAAAGCAAGGGTTGTAAGATCAAAACCCACACAAAGAATCCTATAATCGCAACAGTCATCCAACCCAAAATGGCCTTCCAAAATGGATTGCCGGGAGCAGCAATAAAACCGAGCACCCAAGCTCCAAATCCAAGTGCAACAAGCAATAACAGCAGTGCGCCCATGGCTTGCAAACCCACCTGACGGCCAATCACCCACAACAGCCACGCGGCGGTGGTGAGCATTAAGAACCCCAGGAATTGCTTGAAATGCATCATCCAATTGCCGGGCTTAGGGATCCATTTGAGAGTCGCAGGAAACAGACTGAGCATTAAGTATGGGAAGGCAAGTCCAAGACCAACGGTGGTAAAAAAGAGTACGAGAAGATAAGGTGGCTGGGTAAAAGCAAAACCCATGGCCGTGCCCAAGAATGGCGCAGAACAGGGGGTGGAAAGCAAAGTCATGAGCACACCATTCAGGAAAGATCCAACCAGCCCTTGGCGGGAAGCCTGTTGACTTAAGCCGGTTTGTGCTGAGCTCGGCAGCCAAATTTCAAAGACGCCAAAAAGATTTAAGGCAAACAGCGTGATGATTACAGTCATTACAACTAAAAATCCTGGGTTCTGAAACTGGAAACCCCAACCTGCAGACCCACCCGCTTTTTGCACTGCAATGACTACTGCCGCAAGGGTCCAGAACGAAACCAAAATGCCAAAAGACATGGAGAGCCCATAAGCGAGAAGCTTTCGACGCGATTCACGCGCATGCTTCGCAAGACTTAATGCCTTAATCGACAACACAGGCAAAACGCAGGGCATTAGATTCAGAATAAGACCACCCACAAACGCAAGCAGGAGTAAGAACGCGAGGCTGCTTGGCTTTTGCGGATTCGAGGACTCGAACGGTGGTTCTGACTTGGTTGGTTCGAGCTTCGTAGGCTCTGACTTACTCAGTTCACTAGGACTTCGTTCTCTAGAGTTTTTTTTTAAGTCTAACACAGGCTTTGTTGCACTTAAACCGGTGCTGATTTTGGAAGGAGCAAGACAGATGGCCCCACTGCAAGCTTGGTAAGTGAGCGTAAGTTGTGTTGCCGTTGAATCATGAGCTGCCGCAACCGTTTTCACGGGAACAGACACAATGAATGTGTTGGTGAAAACCAAGTTCTCAAGTTGCAAGGCTTCGCTGAATTGCTTGACAGGCTTGGGCCAAATAGGGTCGCCAAAGGTAAGGCCCGGGGCTTTAATTTCGAGAGTCGTGGGAAGCAAAAATTCATCGGCTGGCTTATTAGAGTTGACGTGCCAACCCGAATCGATGGTCACCGTCACACGTAATTCGGAACCAGCCTTGAGCACGCCAGGCTCATACGCAAGCACAATCCGTGGAGGAGACATGTTGTTATTAAGGTTGATTGGAGCGGGTCCATTTGCACTCGCAAAGCACACGAGCATGGAAAGAATAAAGAGCGAGTGTTGCAACCATTTGTTTGAAATCATACAAGCCTCAGAGGTTTCTTGCTAGGAATCATACATAATGCGAGAGCGCAATGGTAGTTTTCTGGAGTCTGTTGTCCGAGTGGGGAGACCAACTGGTATCTTGGACAGACCACTAGATAGGGCTCTAGTGTGTAGCGGACTAAAAACCGTTATCAGGATTTTTACATGCCCTTCGACACGTTCCCCAGTGCCGCATCCACCGAACAAAAAACGCCGCAACAAGAACAAGCTGAAATCCAAGCTCTAGCGCGAGAAATTTACCAGAATTATGGGACTCATATCTACTGGCTCTGCCTACGGATTGTAAGGGATCCACGGACTGCTCAAGATATGCGGCAAGACGTTTTTTTGAAAATAATCAAGGGCTTGCGAAGTTTTAAGGGTGAATCGGGACTTTACACTTGGATTCACACCATTACCCAAAATCATTGCTTCGATTTTTTACGTCGACGCAAACGCTCCGTAATGATTGTTTCCGAAGACGAGATTTCTTATGAGGCAGAACCTAGGGTAGAAAGCGACGAAGAGCTCATTATGAGCCGAGCAGACCTTGCGCCCTATATGCGCCATTGCTTGCCGGTAACGAAACTCATTGTGCAATTACACTTTGTCGAAGGCTATAGCCACCATGAGGTTGCTGGCATTCTGGGCTTTCGACGCACGGTAGTCACCCGGCGCATCCGAAATTTTACTCAACGCGCTATGCAGTATTCGCCCGCGCTTGGGAAGTCAATTTCATAACTTTAGGAGGTGAAACTTTTACGATGGCTTTTTGTTCTTGGACTAGTCCCCTTGTTTGCGCAAGAATGGACTGATTTTTCTGCGCCTTTTCCGATTCGTTCGGCATGGGCGAGCGACTCGGGTGTTTGGTTGGCAACTGGTGGTGGAATTCGATTTATTTCCGAGTCGATGGCAACGCACCTTTATTCAGCCTCCGATGGCCTCGAAGAGACAGGACAAGTCGCTATCACCAAAGCGGACGACGGTAACTTGTATTCACTTTCCGAAACAGGAATTCTCGCACGCTATAATGGGCGCCGCTTCGAAGTCGTGAATCGATCGTTTGTGGAATCGAATGACCCTTTACGCAACAGCCTTATGCTGGCAAAAGGGGATTACTTAGTGCTTGCTTTTTCTCGGCGGCTCACCTTCTTTCAACTCTCCACCAAGTTATCGTTCATCAGCCTTTCTTCCATTGCAAACAAAGCTTTGCAGACTCACCCCATCAATGATTTTCACCTCGTAGGGGACTCGCTATACGTAGCAATTGATTCAAGTATATACGTACGAAACATTCCATTTTCGCACCTGAACTCCGAAGTCAATTTCGCCGATCCATCGACGTGGAGCTTGGTTCAAAATTTTGCCACACCCGTGAAACGTTTTTGGTTTGAAGGAAAAGCCTTACGAACAGATACAGCCTCGATAGGAATGGCTCTTGCCGATTCAAGCGGATTGATCGCGCGAGTGCGCCCAGGTAAGGCTGGCTCTGTTACGTTGCAAGGGAAAAATTGGACCGACGATGTTTTTTGTCCAAGCGGAAACTGCATTCCGTTTTGGCTATCAGCATCTGCTTCGGGATCGTTCTGGCTCGGAGATTCTGGCACGCTTTGGAATGTGAAAAGTTCAACGCGTTCAATGGTTCCCGGCTGGGATGGGTTCCCATGGGCCGTCGCGGCTGTGCTCACACCGTTATCCGATGGAGGTGTTGTAGCCGTTGCTGTACCTCCGTCGGCAAACGTGGCGGCGGGAGAAACACACGCAATTCCTGTCACGGTTTGGTGGAATGGCTCTGGATTTTTTCATGAAGTGACAGATCCAATTTCCACGGTTCCCGACGATAGCTATGCCCAACTTGCAGGCCAACCCATGAAAACATTGCTAACCGACGC
>Ga0302286_10002388_pt1 | contig 13104 bp, 11 predicted proteins | sample III_Fen_E2_3_FD_198765 | JGI IMG/M metagenome (GOLD analysis project Ga0302286, IMG submission 198765) | Peat permafrost microbial communities from Stordalen Mire near Abisko, Sweden - III_Fen_E2_3 | ecosystem: Environmental > Terrestrial > Soil > Wetlands > Permafrost | place: Sweden: Abisko...
TTGTTGAAGTGTTTAAATACTCTTGAACGATCTGGAATTGTAATTCGTCCGTAATTTTCTTTACTTGTCTTTTCATAATCCTGAATTTTGTTTACTTTGTTGTAAACCTATTTCAGGACTAGACACAACCCTCAACTCTATCACCCTCTCAAATACTCTTTTCCTATTTCTTTCTCCTTTAGGAGAAAGCCCCAGAAGGGGGATAGAGGTCTGTAGAGGGCAGAGGGAGAGGTCATCTTTCGTGAAGAATAAAATAGGACATTATTTCCTTTCTAGTACTTAGGCAAACAGAATTCCGGAAAAGTATTTCCTAATGGGACTATACGAAAATTAGTTGTACTATGATATAAAGCGGCAATAATACAATTAGTGAAAATTTAAACATATAACCAAAGAAACTGGGCATTCTTATACCGCTTTCTTCTGCAATTGATTTTACCATGAAGTTTGGTCCGTTACCTATGTAAGTCATTGCCCCGAAAAATACTGACCCTATACAAATAGCCCTTAATAGAATTTCCGGTACTCCGGCCATCATTGTTCCGGCAGATAATGAGGCAGGTAGTCCTGCTACCACTAACCCGCGGGCTAAATCATAAAATGCCACCGCTGTAGGAGTATTGTCCAGAAAAGAACTCAATGTGCCCGAAGCATACATAAATTGCCAGGGTTCGGTGACTCCAAAGCTGGCTGCATTTTTCGCCAACCAGATTAAGGTGGGTGCCATGGTTATAAATATACCCAGAAAAAGATAAGCCACTTCAACGATTGGATCCCATGAAAACTTGTTGTTTTTGCGAACTTCTTTTTTTGTGTAGTACAAAGACATCCCGGCAAGTATGACTAATACCATCTCGCGAAGGTACTTCATCCAGATGGGGGCGTGCTCTTCCCCCATCTGAGGAATATTGCCTTTGTTGATAAATGCAACTGCTACAACTACACCAATTAGAAATATAAAGTTGATGTTTCCGGTTACCCGGATCGGTTTTATGCGAATATAATCTTCCGCTATATTGACCCAGTCCTCCTTTTTATAATAATATCGGTCTACAAAGTAATAAATCAACAATAGGAATGTGCCTACGAAGATCCATTCCGGGAATAAATTTAAAAACCAGGAGAACTCAGCTCCACGCAGGTAAAGCATAAATAGCGGAGGATCGCCAAGGGGAGTTAACAGTCCTCCGCAATTGGCTACTGCTGCAATGAAAAATAAGATAGTATGGGTAGTATACTTACGCTCCTGATTCGTCGTAATCACAGGGCGAATTAAAAGCATGGCTGCTCCTGTGGTGCCCATAATAGATGCCAACAGGTAGCCAATACCCAGGAACAGGGTATTGTTCCCGGGAGTGGCTTTAATATCCCCGGAAAGATGGATACCTCCCGTAATAACAAATAGTGAACCTAACAAAATCATAAATGGGACATAATCATAAATGATCGTGTCTGCCAGACTCTCTGAAAATCCATTCACTAACATGTAAATTGTTACAGGGATGCCTAGAAATAGTGAAACAAGCAGTTTGTTCTTATTCTGGCCCCACCACTTCTCGGCAAGCAGCGGTCCTATGGCAATAGTCAAAAGCATCACAACAAATGGAACTGAACACCATATGGGAATATTGGAGATATCTTTCATTCTTATAAATTTATTTTTAATCTTCTGATGGCTAGTTAATAAGCGCTGTTTCAGGCAGCCGAATAGACTGTAAATAACAGGTATCCCCATAACCCTCACCAGGAATAACTGTAAAATTAAGAATAATTTTGAAGAATCGACTACATATCCCCTAAAAAATAAACAGGCCATTTCTCACGAAATAGCCTGCCTGAAACAATAAAACTAAAAAACACACGATTATTTGTAAGCAGTTCACCGTGTATGGGTGATATCTTTTTATTGAAAATACGTCTTTAAAAAATAATGAATTATGGAATGATACTACTGTAAATTACTTCTGTCTAAGTTCTCTTACCATCATATAATCCCATAAATCTGAATAGTCTTCACTGATTTTTCAGGGAATTACTGTTCCTCAAAGAAATTTAAGTTTCTCTTTCGGTTCGTATTGATTCCTATAATTTCATATACAACGAATCATCGCCTTTTTCTTTTGTCCGTATCCGGTATGACTCATCTATGGTTGAAACAAAGATCTTACCGTCTCCTACTTCGCCGGTATAGGCATATTCCAGCAGGCAATCAACTGTTTTCTGCAGGTTGATATCACGTACTACTATGGATAATGACAGGCGTGAAATAAAATCGGTGTTGGGAGAACCACGAAATATCTCTTTCTTTTTTCGTTCGTTTCCTACGCCAAATGTTTCTGTATAGGTGAAAAAATCAATGTCAATGGCATGCAACGCTGCTTTTACTTCATCAAATTTGGAGCGTCTGATTATGGCTTCTATTTTTTTCATAATAAATAATAGTTTAATAATTTAATAACGTTAGTTAGCTGGATTCTATCCAATTCAAAAATACTTGTTTTGAATGAGAGAACAAGCGCTTTAATAAAAATTAATTGATTAAAAACAGGAGCTTTTTTTCTCCTGTTTTTTTATTCAATTTGGTTTAATTTACATAAGCTTCTGCGCCGTGTTCAAATACATCCAGTCCACCGGCTCCTGTTTCACCTTCAGGTTCAACACGCAATTTATAAGGATATGGCAATTTGTTGATGATTAGCATTACAATCATGGCTACTGCAAAGGTTGTTAGAGTTATGATTAGACTTCCGGTAAGTTGCGCCAGGAATACATTCCATCCACCTCCGTAGAATAAACCAGTTACCGGGGCAGTATTATCAGCTCCTGTTGGAGTTGCAAAACCATATTGTCCACTCGAAAACAATCCAATTGCCAGTGTCCCGAAAATCCCATTCAATCCGTGTACCGGTACAGCACCAACAGGATCATCAATGCGAAGAAATTCCAATAAATAGATTCCGCCAAATACAATAGCTCCGGCAATAGCTCCAATTATTATCGCTCCGAAAGGAGATACCCAATAACAAGGTGCGGTTATAGCAACCAAACCACCCAGCAATCCGTTTACTGTGAAGCCAACGTCAAATTTGCCTTTAAATGAACCTACAAAGTATGCTAATGTCATGGCACTCAATGCACCTGTACACGCTGCCAGAGTTGTGTTGGCTGCCACGCGTCCTATGCCTATTGCATCCATAGCTGATAATGTACTGCCCGGGTTGAAACCGTACCAGCCGAACCACAATAGGAATGCTCCTGTAACAGCTACCGGTAGGTTATGGGCTGCCGGTAAACCACCTCTTTGTTTATCATCCCGTAAGAAAACACGACCAATACGTGGCCCTAATACAATTGCCCCGGCTAAGGATACTACCCCTCCAATGGTGTGAACCACGGTAGAGCCTGCGAAGTCCCGGAATGAATTGCCTAAGGAAGGTAAGAAATGTCCTGCCGATCCCATTGTTACTAAGAATCCATCAGGTCCCCAGGCCCAGTGACCAATGATTGGGTAAATGAAAGCTGTCACACAGATACTGTAAAGTATATCTCCACGAAAGCTGGTCCGTCCGATCATGGCACCTGATGTAATGGTAGAAGCGGTATCGGCAAAGGCAAATTGAAATACCCAGTGTGCCAAAAGTGCTACACCAGTTGTCCCGTAAGTTTCAGGTGCACCTTGTAGGAAGAACCAATGACTCCCAATAAAACCATTTCCTTCACTAAACATAAAAGCATACCCGATTGCCCAGAAAGATACTCCACAAATGGCCGTATCAAGTACACATTCTATTAAAACATTCACGGTTTCACGTTTCCGGGCAAAACCGGCTTCCAACATAACAAACCCTGCTTGCATCCCGAATACTAATGCTGCTGCAACCAATGTCCAAACTGTATTGAGTGAATTGATGACAGATGTTTCGTGTGCGGTATACGTATCTGCTGCCTGAGCAGAAGTTCCACCGAGTAAAGCCGGAAGTAATATCATGGCGGCAATTACTACTGCTAATCCTAACATTTTTCCAACAAAGAGTGTTGCAAATAGTTTCCAATCTTTAGGTTTATAGATGTTCTCAATCATTTTTGAGAATAGTCCTCCCGCCCTGGGGTGTGTCAATGTTGTACTCATAATTTAATTTTTTTATATTGTAATTTCGTATCTGTCTTCTTTTATCCGATGTCCTAAAGTGTAATACCGGCTACAAAATATAATGAAGTAGGCTTGGTAGTAGCATCATAATTTTTGTTGCTCAGGTTAGCACCTAACACTCCATAAACCGGTAAACTGAATTTGTCTGTGATAGCGATTGATTTGCTTACTTTGACCCCAATATTTGTTATGGCAAATCCGGAAGTGTTGTATACCATTAAACTTTTAGTCACCGATGCTCCGCAAAATACTTTGGCATAGGCCGTAATAGGATAGCTTAATTCTGCATAGGTCGAAAAGGCGGCTTTCCCGGTAGCTAATGTGTCAGCTCCTGCAAACATCGTGTTTACCGATACTCCCAATGGGAAAGTGGCTGGTCCGGTATAGGCCAGGGTGGCTTCAAACATATGATCTGTTCCTTTTCCGTAATAAAAATACCCTTTTGGGTGGGCGAATCCCCAGTTGTAATCGGTGACTGTCAATGCCAGTGAAGGCGAAAATGTATAAGTTGCATACAAGTCTACTTCTTTTACATTTCCCAAAAAACTGCTTGATGCCCATGATCCCAGTGTCAATCCACCGGTGGTGAAGGATACAAACGGTTGAATGTTTGGACTCCCTAATGAGGGATTACCCAAAACAGTACGATCCTGTGGAACTCCACGCCAAACATAAGAACTTACGATGTCAGCTCCTGTGGCAAATTGTGCTTTTACGTTCATTGTTCCTAAAACTGCAATCATACAGATTGCTAAAATTTTAATTTTTCTCATACTTTTAAAATTTAAAAAATTATTGATAATAAATAATTGAATTCGGACTTAAATTTGAGTTGAAAGTCTTTTCTTGAATATCCTACGTTTTTCTGTCGGTATATTTTTCCTGACTTTCAAAATGTTTTTGTATTACTAAAACTAACATCATTATTTCAATAGATACAAGTATTGTCTTTCTTTATGTATCTAATACGTTGCAAAAATAATCACAATGATAGTATTATGCAACTAATACTATCATTAAGATAGAAATATATTTGCTACTGTTACAATATGGTAGTGATATACATAAATTACTTACATTATATACCGGTATGTGTAATATAAGTTTCAAATTGATAGTGGTAATGGGTATTCTGATGTGGGTTTGTCAAATAAGAGATCGTTAGATTCTTGATTTTATATCCCTTTTTTGGTTATGAGCAGATGGTTTTAGCCAATTATGAACAAAATATGACCAATATCGTCGGAAATTATAAAAAGATTGTTGTCAATTGTATACTATTGGCTTATTTGTAGCTTGAAAGGAAAATGGGAACGTATGATCTGTGCTGGTGATCATTTCAGGAAGTGGTATTCGTGTTCTTGAGGGAAGTTATATCCCGGGTGAGAAACGGTTCAATCGGGTACGATTTCTATTTGACCAATAAACTCTTATTTTCAGGTTTAGCAGTCACCCGGGGTATAGATAAAGAAAGGCACGCCCGGGAGATCCGGGGCGTGCCTTAAACTGATGCTTTCAACGTACTGAATTCTTTTATATGTACAGCCTTTTCATTGCTTCAACTGTATTCTCACGACTTCCGAACGCTGAGAACCGTACATATCCTTCGCCACTGGCACCAAAGCCTGCTCCGGGAGTGGTTACTATATTCTTCTCTTTCAACAGGTAATCAAAATACTGCCAGCTGGTCATGCCTGCCGGTGCCTTAGCCCATACATAAGGAGCATTCACGCCTCCAAAGATTGTATATCCTGCTTTTAACAGTCCTTCGCGTATAATTCGTGCATTCTCGGTATAAAAATCAATCAATGCTTTCACCTGCTTCTTGCCTTCGGGACTATAAGTTGCTTCTGCTGCCCGCTGAACCACATACGAGGTACCGTTGAACTTGGTACATTGCCTGCGGTTCCACAACTTATTGATCGATATAGGATCTCCGTTATCCGAATAGCCCATCAATTCTTTAGGAACCACCGTATACCCGCAACGGGTACCGGTAAAGCCGGCTGTCTTCGAGAAACTACGGAATTCAATGGCTACTTCTTTTGCCCCTTCAATCTCATAAATGCTGTGAGGAACATTCTCTTCGGTTATAAATGCTTCATAGGCTGCATCAAATAATATGATAGCCTTGGTCTCTTTGGCATAATCCACCCAGACGGCCAGTTGTTCTTTGGTCAGGGTAGTCCCTGTTGGGTTGTTGGGATAACATAAATAAATCAGGTCCACTACATCGGACGGTAATTCGGGAACAAAGCCGTTCTTTGCATTACAGGGCAGGTATACCAGGTTGGTCCATTCCCCGGTTTTCGTAGGCTCACCCGCTCTGCTTGCCATGGCATTGGTGTCCACATACACCGGATAACTGGGATCGGTAATGGCCACCCGGTTGTTGATACTGAAAATATCCCCGATATTTCCCGTGTCACTCTTGGCTCCATCGCTCACAAACACTTCATCCACCTCAATCTGAATGCCCTTTGCTTTAAAATCGTGTTGAACAATGGCTTCTCTGAGGAAGGCATAGCCCTGTTCCGGGCCATATCCCCTGAAAGTACTTTCGCTTCGTTGTTCCTCTGCCGCTTTTATCATGGCATCCACCGATGCATCGGGTAGGGGTAGGCTTACATCGCCAATCCCCATACGGATAACTGGTGCGGTTGGATTTTCTTCCTTATGTTGGGTTACACGTTTCGCTATTTCTGAGAATAAATACGTTGCCGGAATCTTAATGAAATTTTCGTTTATCTGTGCCATATCTTTGTTGTTAATCGTTTGAAAGGTTTGGGGTTTGAAAGGTTTGGGATTTATTGAATGTCGTTTTTTACTGTTCTGAAGAGAATTCAGTGTTTGTGTTCTTAGATTTTTTGACAGCTTAAATTTAATGGTAAGTTCTAAACCAACCTTTCAAACTTCAAACCTCTCAAACTCTTCAAACTTGTATTAAAGGCTTCCTTCAAATACAGTAGTTGCTCCTCCGGTCAGGTAGACATGGTTGTCGGCTTCGTTCCATTCAATCTGAAGTTCGCCACCCAGTAATTCAACCGTTGTCTTTCGGGCGGAATGGCCGTTCAGGATTCCTGCCACCACCGTTGCACAGGCACCGGTGCCACATGCCATGGTCTCGCCGGAGCCTCTTTCCCAGACCCGCATTTTTAATTTGTCGGGTGAGAGGACTTCCACAAACTCCACATTTGTGCGACGTGGAAAGATCGGAGCATTCTCGATCAGGGAGCCTATTGCCGGTAAATCGAGTGTCTCAATGCCGGCGGTGAAGATCACTGCATGCGGATTACCCATCGATACACAGGTGATAGCATATTCAATCCCGGGACCGAATGTTACCGTTTCGTTTATAACCGGTGATTTCTCCAGGGTGGTTGGGATCAGGGCTGATTCCAGGATCGGTTCCCCCATATCCACTGTCACACTTTCCACGAGTTTATCATCTCCTAAAAAAAGTTCCAGTTTCTTAATGCCTGCCAGGGTCTCCAGGGTTAGGCTGGTTTTTGTGGTCAATCCTTTGTCATACACATATTTCCCAATGCAACGGGAAGCATTTCCGCACATCTCGGCTTCCGAACCATCGGCATTCAGCATTTGCATCCTGAAATCGGAGGTAGTGGAAGGCAATATCAGCACCAGGCCGTCCGAACCAATGCCCTTGTGCCTGTCGCTGTACTGGATGGCAAATTCAACCGCGTTTTCAATATCTTCTTCAAAGCCGTTCACGTAAATATAATCGTTGCCGATACCGTGCATTTTTGTAAATTTCATTTCTATTCGTATTATTTTGAATTGTCATCCAATCGATAAGTATTGCAAAATTACTCAGTATGTCATAAATTCTATTGAAAACCGGGTAATCGTTTTAGATTTTTATCTTTTGGTTATAAACTGATTGCTATTTGTCTGTTTTAATTTTAATATATTTGTATACACAGTGTAAATATATTATAATGATATTTACGGTTGTAAATTTAACAAATAATCTTAAATGGGTATGCATTTTCGTACTCTTGTTTTAATGAATTGAATCTGTGTTTGTTAAACCTGAAGAATGTTCCAGGGTCCACTATTCAGTTGTTCCTCAGGCATCACACAAATACACCCGTATGTATAGGTACGGGTGCACTTGAATTCTGTTACCGGGAAGTTTTATTTCCCTTGTGTCTGTGCGTCATTGATCATTTTTTCACTGGCGTACATGTATACTTCTACGCGGCGGTTGGCTGCCCTTCCCACTGCTGTTTTGTTGTCTGCCACCGGTTCGGAGTAGTTTTTACCGGTGATTTCTTTAAACTGGGTACCTGCTACATGTTGTGTAGCCAGGTAGCTGGCAACAGCCTGTGCACGATCCTGCGATAGTCTCTGGTTTAAATCCAACGATCCCTGGTTATCGGTATGTCCCAGAATGGTGATGTCCATGGTCGGGTTAGACACCAGGATCCTGGCGAATTTGGTCAATGCAGCCTTCGAACTGGGATTCAGGGTGCTTTTACCGGTCTGGAATAAGATTCCCGAATCGAAAGTAACCCGTAAAGCTTTCAGGTTATTGGCATCCCGCATGCTGTCCACCCGGGCACCTTCAATGGCAGCAGCCTGTGCAGCAGCTTTATCCATCTTTTTCCCGATAATGATACCCGTTGTTGCACCTACGGCTGTACCTATTCCCGCTCCGATGATCGCGCTGGTTGGACTTTTACCGATTAAAGCCCCGATTCCGGCTCCCAGTGCTGCTCCGGCGCCCCCACCAAATAATCCACCTTTTGTGGTGTTACTCATGGTGCTGCAACCGCTAAAACCCATCGAAATGCAAAGTGTTATGGCTACTAATGCGTTCGTTTTCTTCATAATTCAAGTCTTTTTTATTGGTTTATATGTTTGTTGAACCTCGCTCCGGAACTTCCTGCATACTTGCTCCAGTGAGTTGCGAAGCGCTTGATTGTTTGGTAATACTGTAAACAGTAGACCGGTAAAAAAGTTAATCAATTAAACAATATTTTGAGAGATTAAATAAATATATTTGTTTGTTTGCATTTGTATTTATTTCCCGGATCTCCGGTTTATTCAGAAATACTTCTTTTTCAGACTTTTTTCTACCTCTGCTCCCTTTTAGTTTTAGTACTCCCGTTATTCCCTTTTTATACTGTCTTCCCCTCAGGTGGTTGTCATCCTATCGTCATCATAACGCTGATGTCCCATAGATGACCCATAGATGTCCCATAGATGTCCCATAGATATCCCATAGATATCCCATATCATTAATAGGTTATAATATCTATAAGATATTTAAATTACAAGTAAGACTGGTTTGTATTAATACCCTGAATTCGTGTTGATATCTATATCCTATCCCCGATAGAAACTTGTCTCTGAATTAGTCCCCCGGTTGTATAAGTGTGTTTGCATTTTTAAATTGTAGGTATGAAAAGGCAAGAGGTAATTTGAAACAAAGGATGCCGGATGGGTCCACGAACCAAGGCTTATTTATAAGAAATTCCAGACCCGGATCAATGCGAATGATCTATTCGAAATCAATCTGTACTTACCTGTTCGCACCTTGGCTGAGAGAAAAAATGATGCCGGTACCGGGAAAATCAATCCCGTATGTTCCTGAATCAGAAAATGAAACATGTTTATTATCTTGTTGTATATCAGTAGTTAATATGTCAAGTTAAGCTCAGTTACCAGGCTTTGGATTCCATTTTCAAACAAGCAGGCAATCGGTTTATACAACTGCGATCCGATGTTCGCGGGAGGTCATGAGGTGATTCCTCCGGAAATGACCCTGTGAAGGGTCAGGTAGGCGAAAGAACGAATAAAATGGAGATCCTGCTTTTGAATCAGAACCAGATGCAAAAGACCCCGGTTCATTAGGCATCGACAGGTACTCTGTACGGGTGTTTAACTTAAAATTATAATGTAGAGGGTAGTGAAACTACGACTTTTTTGGACAGGTTTTATCCTTTGTTAATTTCATGTTGCAAGTTTTATTGTTTACCTTTGCAAACTCACTTTTACTGACATCAACACTTATCTTAAGATTATTTATATATGACAATTTTTCAAGAATTTACTAGACTCTAGTTGTTTGTTGTTAACATAAATTTTGTGATAAGTCCACTCTTTAATTAATAATTAACAGACTCACGATGAAAAATCAAAATAATTCAGACCCTACTGAATTACGTAGAAAAGCGGAAGAACAACTTGTAAGGAAACTTTTTAAAACCGATCACCCTCTGTTGGAAAACGAAATACTGAAACTCAATCACGAATTATCTGTGCATCAAATAGAGTTGGAAATGCAAAACGAGGAACTTGCATTCCAACTTGAAGAAAAGGATAAACTTACTTCGGAATTAATCGTTGCGAACAAAGAATTAATGATGATGAATGCCGAAAAGACGGCACAGGCAGCTCAATTAACTCTTGCCAATGAAGAGCTCATCAGGCAAAATGAAGAAAATGAGAAAAGAACCCTGGAATTACTGAAAAAATCGGATCAACTGGAACTGTATAACAGCTATTTTATAGGACGGGAAATAAAAATGGTAGAGCTTAAAAAGGAAATAAATGAACTCCTGAACAAGGATGGTCAGGAAGATAAATATTTGATTTAGAATTGAAATGTCCTCAAGGAGCAGCTGATTTGCCAGGAAGCCTGTATGTAGGTGACTGCAGCCGGGTGTCATGCCTGGTATTTTATCCGGGACTCGGGTTTAGTAGCAGAGATGTTGAACTCAAAGAACCTGAACTGCGATGAGTCAGAGAGCACCTTGTTCCATAAAGTAGCCCGGTTAAAAGAAAGACTAAGTTGTCAATCTTTTTAACCGGGCTGCCAGTATCTGGATGAAGGTGGAATTAAAAAACAGTTATGTAGTAATTTGGTTCCTCTGTAATTTCAGCAACCAATTCGGTATAAAGTACTTTTCCTGTTTCGTCGATGGCTACTACCGAACGAGCCATTAAACCCTGCAAGGGGCCATCTGTCAGCAGTACGCCATAGTCGTTGGCAAATGAATTATACCTGAAATCGGAAGCTGTAATCACATTTTCCAATCCTTCGGCACCGCAAAAACGGCTTTGGGCAAATGGTAAATCTTTCGAGATACAGAGTACCACTACATTTTCTTTTTCGGAGACCCATTTGTTGAATTTACGAACAGAGGTAGCACAGGTGCCTGTATCCAAACTTGGAAAGATATTCAGCAATACCCGTTTTCCCTTGTAATCGCTTAAATGAATTTCCTGAAGACTTGCATTTACCAATGTGAACCCGGGTGCCTGTGAACCAATTTCTGGTAATTTACCAATTGAATGAACGTCGGTTCCTTTAAATTTTACTGTTGACATAAACTTATTTTATTATTTAGTTTAAAAATATATATGTTAATAATATAATAACGCCTTGGTACGGTTATTTGTTTTATATTTGCGAATAATTAATCAAAAAGAGTGTATACATGCCTGATTCCAAATATTTCTTACTCCTGGTTTGCAGTGGTTTTTTGTTTTTTACTTCCTGTAAAGATACGAAAGAATATAAGGTAGACAGTTCGTTTACTGAATATCTTCAGCGTTTTGAGGCCGAAGGGGCAACACGTGGTCATAATTTCGATCCGGAGACTAATGGTTTGATTATTGAATTCGCCAATCTAAAGGATAATACGGCCGGACTGACCCATTATGAAAAACCGATACGCATTGAAATTGATAAAACTTACTGGAATGATATATCCGGCAGTGCCGGAGCCGACCTGATGAAGGAAAATCTGATTTTTCATGAGTTGGGTCATGGATTACTAAATCGGGATCATTTGAACAGTACCCTGTTCAACGGAGACTGGAAATCGATCATGTGCGGGGGCACCAAGGTGAACGACCGCTCGTGGAACATCAACTACCGGGGCGTGAGGCGGGCTTATTATCTCGATGAACTATTCAATGAAAGTACGCTGGCACCTGCTTTTGGGAGCCTGGTAAACCCGATAGACACCACCGGATACAGTTCGTTTGTGCAATTGAGTTTTGATACTCCTTCCCAGTCGGGATGGACCCTGGGTGACAGTACGAATTATACCATCAGCCAGGGTAGTGGCCGGTTAAGTTTTAAGTCGAAAGTGAATGAAGTGTACCTGGTGTTTATGAAATTAAAAACCCCCGTATCCATACTCACAGATTTTTCGTACGAACTGACCCTGAATTTCCCGGTAGGGGACTTGACAAAACAATATGGGGTGGTTTTTGGTCCGGTGCTTGCAGGATCATCGGGAAACAACGACCCTATTGAATACTTTACCATCAATAACAACCAGCAGATGTACATGGGTAACCGCTCCTGGTACAGCTATTTTACCGAATTAACCGAAAGGTCGGTTCTTGCAGGCGGAAACAATAAATTAAAAGTGTTTAAGAACGGACAGACTTTGTATTATTATATCAACGGTGTGTACTGTTACAGTTCGGAAATAGTAGCGGCAAGTACTTTAAATGAATTTGGTTTTATGGTTCCTGCTTTGGGAACCGTGTGGCTTGACAATCTTCGCATCTCCACCAAAGGAAGTGCCAGTGTATCAGCCAAGGCAAGTTCGAGCATGTCCTTTGAATACAAAATACAGAAAACTGACCAATTCAATATTCCTAACATTAAAAATCAATAAACTAATCGGCTAACGCCCATGTTAGTTCTCATTTTAATTTATAAACCATGTCTAAATTTGTAATATATCAGGTCCTTCCACGTCTGTTTGGAAACCTGACAACCACTAACAAACACAATGGCACCCTGAAGGAAAACGGGTGTGGAAAATTCAACAGCTTTACGGCTAAAGCACTGTCAGAAATAAAGTCATTGGGAGTTACCCATGTATGGTATACCGGAGTCATTGAACATGCTACCCAAACAGACTATACAGCCTATGGGATAGCCAAGGACCACGATGCCATTG
>Ga0302286_10002389_pt1 | contig 13101 bp, 3 predicted proteins | sample III_Fen_E2_3_FD_198765 | JGI IMG/M metagenome (GOLD analysis project Ga0302286, IMG submission 198765) | Peat permafrost microbial communities from Stordalen Mire near Abisko, Sweden - III_Fen_E2_3 | ecosystem: Environmental > Terrestrial > Soil > Wetlands > Permafrost | place: Sweden: Abisko...
TTGAAGCTGTTTTAAGTGAAACGCCTAAACCGGCAACAAAAAAACCGAATAAACCGAAACAACCAAAAGCCGCTAAACAAGTTAACGTCAAACCGGCAGAGGCAAAAGCTGAAGTTTTTGAAGCTGAAGTTATAGTTCCTCCAACACCTACACCAACCACTACCACAACAAAAGTATTTGTACTGGAAGACCGTACGTCGGAAAATGATATCAGTAGTGAAGAATCATTATTCGTAGCTGAAGTTGAAACTGAACAATCGGAATCTGAAAATGAAGTGGTAAAAACCGTTCATGAATCACATGAAATCAGACCGGCTAAAATCAATACTAACCTGAATAACGGAAACAACGGGAACAACAATTCGAATATCAACCGTAACAAGTTTAATCAACGTCCGGATAAAGGTGAAAAGCAATTTGATTTTGATGGAATACTTGAAGGAACAGGAACATTGGAAATGATGGCAGATGGCTATGGCTTTTTAAGGTCAGCCGACTATAATTACCTGGCTTCTCCTGATGATATTTATGTTTCACAATCGCAGATAAAACTGTTTGGTCTGAAAACAGGTGATACTGTTAAAGGAGCAATCCGTCCACCAAAAGAAGGTGAAAAATACTTTCCACTTATCAAAGTTGCACAAATTAATGGCCGTTCGCCCGAATATGTGCGTGACCGTGTTCCATTTGAACACCTCACTCCTCTTTTCCCTGATGTAAAGTTTAATCTTTGCAGCGGTAAAAACGATACTCTTTCAACCCGTATAGTAGATTTATTCTGCCCGATCGGTAAAGGTCAGCGTGGATTGATTGTAGCGCAACCTAAGACAGGTAAAACTGTTTTACTGAAAGATATAGCCAATGCCATTGCAGCCAATCATCCTGAAGTATATATGATCGTCCTGCTGATTGATGAACGTCCTGAAGAAGTAACCGACATGGCTCGCAGCGTACGCGCTGAAGTTGTATCATCTACTTTTGATGAACCGGCCGAACGTCATGTAAAAGTGGCCAGTATGGTTCATGAAAAAGCTAAACGAATGGTAGAATGCGGACAGGATGTAGTTATCCTGCTTGACTCCATCACACGTCTGGCACGTGCCTATAATACTGTTTCACCGGCTTCGGGTAAAATACTTTCAGGTGGTGTGGATGCCAATGCATTGCACAAACCTAAACGGTTCTTTGGTGCAGCCCGTAATATCGAAAATGGAGGAAGTCTGACAATTATTGCCACAGCATTAACCGAAACAGGCTCGAAGATGGACGAAGTAATCTTTGAAGAGTTTAAAGGAACCGGTAATATGGAACTTCAGCTTGACCGTAAACTGTCGAACAAACGTGTTTTCCCTGCTGTTGATATTATGGCTTCAAGTACACGTCGAGACGATTTATTGCTTGATCAGGATACCCTGAACCGTATGTGGATCCTTCGTCGTCACCTTGCCGACATGAATTCAATGGAAGCAATGGAATTCCTGAAAGACCGTATGGAACGAACTGAAAACAATGATGAATTTCTGGTTTCGATGAATGCATAGTCAGTTTGTCGTCTATAGCCTGAGATTATAAAAGATTGTAATAAAAATAGAATATCGTTTGATTCGTCAGACGATATTTTTTTTTAAAAGAGAAAAATTATTTACAAATATGAAATTAAGTACAAAAAAAATGGAAGTACTTGTTAATAAGATAATTTGTACTATATTTGTTGACTGTTTCACTAAACAAAATTTATAAAATATGAAAAGTAAATTGAAATTAATTCCGGTGATTTCTCTGTTTGTGCTTTTATTATTCGCTTCGTGTGCGAAAAATAATGAACCAAATGTTGCAACCAAAATTACATTAAATAAATCGACATCATACCTTATTATTGGTCAGACCGATTCGTTGTTGACTACAATGACTACCAGCAGTGGAGATACAACTAACATTACAAAGACCTGGTCTACAAGTAATGCAGCAGTTGCAAGCGTTCAAAACGGAGTTGTAATTGCATTAACTGCCGGTACATCGACTATTACAGTTACCAGCGGTACTAAATCGGCCACCTGTGTTGTGACAGTTGATGATAAAATTTTACCTGCTATCACTCAGGGTGAATTATGGTATTTTGGAGACGTATATTCATACAAAACAACGAAAGCAGAATCAAATAATTTTATTTTATATATGGCAAGTTCAGGAATAAATCTGAGTTCTAATCCTATAACAGGTGTTGGTGAATTATTAGTTATCGAATTTAATACCCCTTTGACAGTGACCGACAGCATTCCTGCCGGTACTTATGACATGATAACCGATTTAACCAATATAGCCAATTTCAAACCTTTTACATTGGTACCGGCGTATAATGATTCCACAACAAATTATCCATGGGGTTGCTGGTATTATGGCACAATAAACGATCCAATTTCATCGGGAAATATAGTTGTAACCAAAGTAAATGCTAATTATACTATTACATATGAATTTTACGATGATTATGGTGTAAAAATATCAGGAAATTATCATGGAGCTTTGAGTTATGTAGATGCCACTAAACTATCATCTGTTAATTCAGCAAAAAGCAGGTTGCATTTAAATTCTAAGAGTCATCTGAATAAAACCATGAAATTTAAAAGAAGATAATCAGTTTTCTTTTACCCGTTAGTAAAGCAATAAAAAAAAGCATTCAGAATTCTGAATGCTTTTTTTTATGCATAAACCTGAGCATTTTATGCTTCAATTCCGAAAAATGACTTATCCTATCTGTCTCCCCTCATTTAAAGGCGAATTCAATACATATTCAAAATAATCTTTCTTTTCATCATTCGTTAGCACTTTAAAGCTAGTGACCACCTATAAGAACATTTTAGACCTCTACCCCTACCCTTTTCAAATGATTATATCCCTTATGTTTAGGGTTTAAAGACTTAAAATCGGGTATCTATTAAAAAAAGGTAAAGCCCTTTAGGACGAAAAACAGTTCATTTAAAAATATTTAGTGTATAGTTTCAGACTTCCTGACCTCTCGCATATTTAGTTGTCGTTATTTATTTCTAATACACAGCAAACATTATTTATTGCTTCTTAATATCAACAATTTACAGATAAAAATACGACAAATTTACGATAAGTGAGATAGTCAAGTTTACGATATGGACATTGTAACTTATTGATTTATATCATGGGGTCAGGAAGTCTGAGTTTAACGGCTTTGCACGAGGAATAAAATGATATAAAGCTGAGTGTTGAATAAGATTTTTTTTAAAGAACACGACTTATTTTTTATTATTTAACAGGTTGATTCACAAAAAAAAATTAGATTTTTTGATTTTTTTTCAAATTAAAAAATTACTTTTGTAAATCAATTCTGAGTGTTGCTTTCTGTAACAAAATGCTCAACCCGAATGGAATAACCTTTTTATTTTTTCACCTCCCTTTTCAAAGAAAATCGATTTTTTTAATCCAATCACATTTATTAGCAACAATTTTCCAACTCTTTCCAACCGTTGACGAATATCTAGCTTTATATTAGTTTTATAACTGGACAGTACTAAAGGAACAATAACTCATTAATAAGTTATTATATCCTTATCGTTGAGTTATCGTTGAGTTATTATATACTTATTAAATTGTAAACGGTTGACAAACGGTTGAGAGACAAGCGGCAAATGCCTTTAACCAAAAAACGGGATTTTTTAATTGAATGACGGGAATTGTCAAATGAATATTTATCAGAAAAGGGTTAGAAAGATCGAAATTATGTAAATGATAAATTCTAAATTACCTATTTCTACTATAACAGATTCTATTTTTTAGACAGGATTTACAGGATTAACATGTAAATTGTGCCCTAGAAGAATGATATAATCTAAAAAATTTACTAAATATATTTTGTATAGATTATTATTGAATAATATAAAACCTGTTAATCCTGTTAATTTTGTCTCGTTTTTTTTTATTTGTTTTAATCTGTCAAAGTAGAACTATATAGCTTTTTTATTACTTAAGACCAATTATACTGCAATCGGAATAAAAGTAGGCATCTCAGCAATTCCGAAAAAGAAGTATTCTCTCTGTTTCCACTTTCAATTGAGTTATTAAATCTGTGGCAAATGATATATTTGTCTTCTTGAAGGATTTTATAGTTTCAAACTTTAAGATAATTTCAATTTCGATTTCACTTCACATCGGAGATTACAATATCAGAAAATGTTTTTAAGCTAAAAAGTTTCTTTTCTTCTATGTAATGTACTGTAAATAGACCAATCTATGTATTGATTGCATAAAACAGGTTTCATTCTGTTTCTTGCACAAATATAGGAAAATATCCTAAAATAGAAAAAATATTTCACTGATAAAAATTATTGTTTTTTACAATCATCTTAATCACCCAATCTGATAAAATATACATTCGTATTTTTCTATTATAAAATTACATACAGAAGAGAAAAACCACTCTAAAATCATGAACGAACATGTACAAATAAAGTTATACTTTTCGTTAATATAAAGTCTAATGATCTACCTTTAAACAACAGCTTATTAATTGGTGTTGAAATAAGTTTTTGAAATTATCAACAATTTATTCCAACTGTTTACTTATGGAATTGCTGCATTTTATGTAAGTATTTTACTACTTTACGAAAAAAGCACTATCTTTGCCCCGAAATTTTTAATTCATTTTAGAAACACGTTTTTTTATAGATGACTTTATTTAAATAAATATTTGAATATAATCTATATACCATCGGCTTAAAACAATTAAAATCAGAAACATGAAATTATTAGAAGGAAAAGTGGCCATCGTAACCGGAGCTGCTCGCGGTATTGGAAAAGCAATAGCCCTTAAACTGGCGAGTGAAGGTGCTGATATTGCATTTACCGATTTATTCATCGATGAAAATGCACTGGCAACACAAAGTGAAATTGAAGCTTTAGGAGTAAAATGTAAAGGTTACGCCTCAAATGCAGCTAATTTTGATGAAACACACGTTGTTGTGAACGAAATACATAAAGAATTCGGACATATCGACGTTCTGGTAAACAATGCCGGAATAACAAAAGACGGTTTAATGATGCGCATGAGCGAAGGACAATGGGATGCAGTGATCAATGTAAATTTGAAATCTGCTTTCAATTTTATCCATGCTGTTACTCCGATTATGATGAAACAAAAGAACGGAAGTATTATTAATATGAGTTCTGTTGTTGGTGTTTCCGGAAATGCTGGCCAGGCTAACTATTCTGCTTCGAAAGCAGGAATGATTGGACTGGCGAAATCGATAGCCAAGGAATTAGGATCACGTGGTATTCGCGCCAATGCTATTGCCCCGGGATTTATCGAGACTGAAATGACTCATGCCCTCAGTGATGAACAACGTGCAAAATGGAATGAATCAATTCCGTTGCGTCGAGGTGGAAGTCCCGAAGAAGTGGCAAAAGTAACTCTTTTCCTTGCTTCCGACTTATCCAGTTATGTAAGCGGCCAGGTTATAAATGTTTGCGGTGGAATGAACACCTGATCCATGTACAATTAAAAGATTTACAATTTAAACGCTCCTTAGAAATCAGGAGCGTTTTTTGGATATTTATCGATCCTGTAAGCAGATTTGCTATAAAGATATTTTAAAGTTTTAAGATAAACAGGTAATTTTGCAATTTAATCCCCACTTTCACTGAATATACAGAATGACAAACTCTCAGATTAATTATTACGAAGCTCTTTCGGAAGAGAACAAATACATTCTAAGCATTGCAGCCTTAAAAGCTTTTTCAATTACATTGTATGATATTTCTTATTTAGCTCAACCAAAATTTAATCTAAGTCAGAAGAAAATTAAAATCATTTTAGAGGAAGCTGTCAGATACAAATTATTCGCACAAGTTGAATATATGCAAAATAATTGGAATGTATCTGCTGAGTTCATGATGTATATATATCCTAAACTGACAGGCTTTAAAGTAGAGTGGATTAAAATTTACAGTTCGTATAATTATTACAGTAATTCACACCTGAAATATTTCAGGAACTGTCTGTATACTTTACTTCATAATCAAAAAGAGTATTATAAAGAGGAATCGGGTTTTATATCAATTTCTCAGAATATTGCTGTCGATTACTATTCCAAATTCATTGAAAAAAAAGAATATGAATCCTTCATTCATATAATTAGTATTGATTTTCTCAGTGAAATAATAAGCAAGAAAATTGAGTATTATTTACTCGGGTTATTTCCTATTACAGAATTAAAAGAAAAAATTGATAATATAATAACATTGGTATCGCCTATAGACGGATTATCAATCCCTACAGTTGACCAATATATTAGTTTGTTTAAAGGAGATATTGAAAGGGCAATTGAACTGAATGATGATGTGATGTCATTTTTCAACTACGAAGCTATTGAAAAATTAATGCACAATGACCCTGAAACTGCCTTAATTTGTTTTGAAAAGGATATGAAAATCCAACGTGGATTGTACAAAGGAATTCAGATTCCGGTGCTATCCCATTTTGCAATATACTATCTGTCAGCATTATTATGCTTAAAGACTGAAATATCGTCTCCGGTTATTCAAAAAATAGCAAAGTCATTCGAAAGAAAAAACACAACAACATTTGAAGAAGCTTTTAAGCCTGTAGTCTATTATGCACTTAATGATAAGCCAAAATTAGCAAGCTATATCGTTCTGATTAACAATACTATTAAATCAGGAAATCATAATTTATTGAATTTAACCTGTATTCTGGTATTGTATTTAACCGATAGTAAACCAACTGCTTCCAGCTATACTCATATAAAACAAACAATTGAAAAAGCTTATAATTCAGGCTATATAACGTTAGCCTATGAAGCGGCATATGCCTTAAAGATCTGGACAGACAGTAGTGATTCAATTCAATTGTATACTAAAATAGCTCAAAGTCTTACTGTACAGTACCAACCTGTTATTTCAAGAATAGCAAGGCAGGAGGAATGGGAAAAATCACTGAATTTATTACTTGGATTGGGATTGGCTAAAAATTCCAAAAAGCAAAAAGACATAACTGAAAGTTCTTCCAGAATTGTTTATTATATCAACTTTAAAAACAGACATATTCAGCCTGTATTGCAAACACGTCAGGTAAAAGGTTGGTCGAAAGGCAGAAACATTGCTATGAAAACTTTTTTTGAAGGCAAAACAAAAGAAATGAGTGATCAGGATTTACGAATTTCAAAAACCATTAAACATTACAACGATTACTATTCGGATGCATATGAATTTACTGAAAATGCATTGAAGGAAATAATAGGTCATCCCTATCTGTTTTTAGATGGAACGGATGATGTTCCGGTAGAAATAATAGCGGCACAACCTGTTATTCAGGTTATAAAAACAGCAAAAGGATATTCACTTACCACAGATATTGTAGATATTTCCGAAAAGATATTATTGGTAAAAGAAACCAATACCCGGTATAAAGTATATGATTTAAATGCCCACCAAATCCAGATTCTGCAAATTATTTTACAACAAAAAATTGTTGTTCCTGAAGCAGGTAAAGATAAACTCATTCAATTACTGGGAGGATTCAGTGCACACATGGCAGTTCACTCCGATTTATTGGCTTCTGTAACTGATCGTGTAAATATCAAAGAGGTGGAAGCCGATACCCGTATTCGTGTTCAATTATTGCCACTGGGTGATGGACTAAAAGCTGAGCTGTTCAGCAAGCCATTTGGTAGTCATCCTCCTTATTGTAAACCCGGTAAAGGAGGTAAAGTACTGATTGCAAATGATAATGGCACACAGCTTCAGGTAAAACGAAATTTGAAGCAAGAATCGGAATATGCTGAACTATTACTTGGTGAAATAGAAACCCTTGAAAGTTTAAATATATCGGATGATTTAATTGCTTTTGATGACCCGTTGGATTCACTTCAATTATTGGATATTCTTACTAAATATCAGGATAAATGTGTCGTTGAATGGCCTGAAGGTGAACGATTCAGAATTAAAGGAACTGTTGGTTTTAAAAATCTGAGTTTACGGTTGAAAAGTAATACAAACTGGTTTGATTTGCAAGGTGAACTTAAAGTAGATGAAAAGACAGTTATCACCTTACAACAGCTACTTGCACTTACTGAAAAAGGACACGATAAATTCATTGAACTGAATCCGGGTGAATTCCTGGCTTTGAGCAATGAACTGAAGAAACAACTCGAAGAGTTACGAACATTTACAACTAATGGTAAATCAGGTGTTCAGCTCAATAAGTTTGCATCGGTTGCTCTGGAAGATTTTTTTGATCATGTTGAGAATTTAAAGACAGATAAATCATGGAAGGAATTTCGTGCAAGAATTGATAATGTAAAAGAAAATGAATATGAGATTCCAACGACATTGCAGGCTGAACTTCGTCCCTATCAGGAAGATGGATTCCGTTGGATGGCACGATTAGCCGAATGGGAAGGAGGTGCTTGTCTGGCCGATGATATGGGATTGGGAAAAACTATTCAAACGCTCGCAATTTTACTCCATCGTGCAAAAGTTGGACCGGCTCTTGTAATTTGCCCAGTTTCGGTCATTGGAAATTGGATCAATGAAACAGAACGCTTTACTCCCACTTTAAATGTCAAAACATTTGGAAATAGCAATCGGGATCAAACCATGGAAAGTCTTGAAGCAGGTGATCTGTTAATAACTTCGTATGGATTGTTACAATCTGAAGAAAAATTATTCAGTGAAAAAACATTTGCAACAGTAGTTTTGGATGAAGCTCATACTATTAAGAATTATGCAACAAAAACATCCAAAGCATCCATGCAGTTGAAAGCATCTTTCAGGATAGCACTTACCGGTACACCTTTACAAAATCATCTTGGCGAAATATGGAACTTATTTAATTTTGTCAATCCGGGATTACTTGGTAATCTGCAACATTTTACAGATACTTTTATAAAGCCGGATACCGAATATGCACGTAAACATTTAAAGAAACTGATCACACCGTTTATACTTCGCCGGACTAAATCGGCAGTATTAGATGAGCTTCCTCTAAAAACCGAGATCGTTAAGAAAGTACAGTTGAGTGATGAAGAGATGGCATTTTACGAAGCTCTGCGTCGCCAGGCTATACAGAATATTGAAGATGATAAAAGCACGGGAACTAACCATTTCCAGGTATTGGCGGAAATAACAAAACTTCGGCAGGCAAGTTGTAACGCATTACTAGTTGATCCAACCATCAATATTAGTTCTTCCAAACAAACTGTATTTTTAGAGATTGTGGATGAATTGATTTTAAATAAACATCGTGCATTAGTTTTCAGTCAGTTTGTTTCACATCTTGCTATCATGCGTAAAGCACTTGATGCGAAAGGAATAAATTATCAATATTTAGATGGTTCCACCTCTCAGCCTGAACGGGAGAAAAGTGTAAAAAGATTTCAGAGTGGAGAAGGTGATCTCTTCTTAATAAGCCTGAAAGCCGGTGGTTTGGGGTTGAATCTGACTGCAGCCGATTATGTAATTCATTTAGATCCCTGGTGGAATCCTGCCATCGAAGATCAGGCATCCGACAGGGCACATCGAATCGGACAGTTACGTCCTGTTACTATTTATCGCCTGGTGGCTGAAAATACTATAGAGGAAAAAATCATTCAACTGCACAGTACTAAACGTAATTTAGCCGAATCATTACTCGAAGGGACTGATCAATCGGCACGAATGTCTATTAATGAATTAGTTTCATTGATTAAAGAAAGGAATTAAATCATTTTTTTGATGATTTAATTTATAGCTTCGATTTTCAATTTAATATGACAAAAGTGTTTTGGAGCGTTTTTTGATATAATAACGTTGTCTAATAAATTAGCAGGTTACTCGTTTTTAACGCTAAAAAATACTATCTTTGTCAGTCTTTTTTAGAAAAAACTGACATTTAATACACGAAATACATCAATACAATAATATAAAACATTGAAATATATGGGATTTAATGATTTTTTAGGAAAGATATTAGGAAGTAAAGGCCAACGTGACCTGAAAGAAATAACCCCTTTTGTTGATAAAATTAAAGCGGTATACGAGGGAATAAAAATTCTTTCGAATGATGAATTACGTGCACATACTGAGGTACTTAAAACAAGAATTCAGGATTACGTTTCTCCTGAAGTATTAAGGATTGCCGAGCTTAAAGCAAATATTGAAGATACTGAAATAGATCTTAGGGAAAAGATTTATACAGAGATTGATAAACTTGAAAAAGAAATAACATCCAAGTATGAAGAAATATTGGATGAGGTTTTGCCTGAAGCTTTTAGTATCATGAAAGATACTGCCCGTCGCCTGACCGAAAATTCGGAAATCATCGTGACAGCCAATGATTTTGACAGGGAACTGGCTACTAAACATGACTTTGTAACTATTCAGGGAGATAAGGCTCATTATAAAAACGAATGGACTGCCGGTGGAACACTTATCAAATGGGAAATGGTACATTACGATGTGCAGTTATTTGGTGGAGTAGTTCTTCATAAAGGTAAAATATCGGAAATGGGAACAGGTGAAGGTAAAACACTGGTAGCCACACTTCCTGTATTCCTGAATGCATTGACCCGTAATGGTGTACATCTTGTTACAGTAAATGATTACTTATCAAAACGTGACTCTGAATGGATGGGACCCCTCTATATGTTTCACGGATTAACCGTGGATTGTATCGATAAACACAAACCAAATTCAGAAGAACGTCGTCAGGCATATCTGGCTGATATTACTTTTGGAACCAATAATGAATTCGGTTTTGATTACCTTCGTGACAATATGGCAACTGCGCCACTTGATTTGGTTCAGCGTAAACACAATTATGCCATTGTGGATGAAGTTGACTCGGTGTTGATTGATGATGCCCGTACTCCTTTAATTATTTCCGGTCCTGTACCCAAAGGTGAAGATCAGTTGTTCGAAGAATTACGTCCGAAAGTAGAACGATTGGTAAATACTCAAAGAACTCTGGTTACAAAATATCTTGCAGATGCAAAGGTTCAGATTAAATCGGAAGATAAAAAAGTACAGGAAGAAGGAGCATTGGCACTGTTCCGTTCATTCAAAGGGATGCCTAAAAACAAACCGTTGATTAAGTATTTAAGTGAACAGGGTATCAAAGCACTTTTGCTTAAAACTGAAGAGTTCTATATGCAGGAGAACAACAGGAATATGTATATTGCTACCGACCCACTCTACTTTATCATTGATGAAAAAAATAATACGATTGAACTTACTGATAAAGGTATTGATTTAATAACCGATAATACCGACGATGCTCAATTCTTTGTATTACCGGATGTCGGGAGTGAAATAGCCGATTTAGAGAAAGATAAAACGATTACACCTGAAGAAAAACAGTCACAAAAAGACGATATCCTTCAGGCTTATTCCATTAAATCGGAGCGTGTTCACACGATTAATCAATTACTAAAGGCATATACCCTTTTTGAAAAAGATGTGGAATATGTAGTAATGGAAAACAAGGTGAAAATTGTTGACGAACAAACCGGACGTATCATGGACGGCCGTCGTTATTCCGACGGTTTACATCAGGCCATTGAAGCAAAAGAAAATGTGACTATTGAGGCAGCAACCCAAACCTTTGCTACCATTACATTGCAGAACTATTTCCGTATGTATCATAAACTTTCGGGAATGACAGGTACTGCCGAAACGGAAGCCGGTGAGTTATGGGATATCTATAAACTGGATGTTGTAGTGATTCCAACCAATCGTCCGATCATACGTCATGATATGGAAGACCGCGTTTATAAAACCAAACGTGAAAAATATACAGCTGTAATTGAAGAAATAGACAAGCTTGTGGCTGCAGGACGTCCTGTGCTGGTAGGTACAACTTCAGTGGAAATTTCAGAATTGTTAAGTAGAATGCTTAACGGCCGTAAGATTAAACACAATGTCTTGAATGCCAAATTGCATCAGCGTGAAGCAGAAATTGTAGCAGCAGCCGGTCAAAGCGGAACGGTTACTATTGCAACAAATATGGCAGGTCGTGGTACTGATATTAAACTGACACCTGAAGTAAGAGAAGCAGGTGGATTGGCGATTATCGGAACAGAACGGCATGAAAGCCGGCGTGTCGACCGTCAGTTACGTGGACGTGCGGGTCGTCAGGGTGATCCGGGATCCTCTATTTTCTATGTGTCACTTGAGGATGATTTAATGCGTTTGTTCGGTTCTGAGCGTATCTCAGGAATTATGGACAGACTGGGATTCGAAGAAGGTGAAATGATTGAACACTCCATGATTTCGAAATCCATTGAACGTGCACAAAAGAAAGTTGAAGAAAATAACTTCGGTATACGTAAACGGTTACTCGAATATGATGATGTCATGAATTCACAGCGTGAAGTGGTGTATTCGAAACGTCGTCATGCCTTAATGGGCGAACGTATTGGGGTTGATATTACCAACATGATTTATGATACAGCTGACAACATTGTTGAAACTGCCCGTAAAACAGGTGATTTTGAAGAAATGGAAGTTGATTTATTGAAAATTCTTGCTATGGATTCTCCATTCAAAGAAGAAGATTTTAATTCAACAAAAATAGCTACATTATGCGACCAGGTTGCTGATGCAGCATTGGGCACGTTTAAACGTAAAATGGATAAACTGGCTTTAATAGCTTATCCCGTTATTAAACAGGTTTATGAACAAAAGGGACAACAATATGAAAGTATCCTGATTCCTGTATCCGATGGAAAAAGAGTATTTAATATCACTGCCCATCTGGAAACAGCTTATAAGAGCGAAGCCCGTGAAGTAGTAAAAGCATTCGAAAAACAGACTTTACTATATGTTATTGACGATGAGTGGAAAGAACATCTTCGACAGCTGGACGAATTGCGTAATTCTGTTCAAAATGCCAGTTACGAACAAAAAGATCCTCTCTTGATTTACAAACTTGAATCATTCGGTCTGTTCACGGAAATGATTGATACAATCAACCGGAAAGTCCTGGCTATACTGATGCGTGGTCAGATTCCAATGCGTGAACCGGAACAGGTTCGTGAGGCAAGACCAAGTCAACGAATGGACTTAAGCAAATACAAG
>Ga0302286_10002390_pt1 | contig 13100 bp, 7 predicted proteins | sample III_Fen_E2_3_FD_198765 | JGI IMG/M metagenome (GOLD analysis project Ga0302286, IMG submission 198765) | Peat permafrost microbial communities from Stordalen Mire near Abisko, Sweden - III_Fen_E2_3 | ecosystem: Environmental > Terrestrial > Soil > Wetlands > Permafrost | place: Sweden: Abisko...
CCTGTATTCTGTTTTAGATTTGTGTTGGCATTCATTGCTGCTGTTGGAATTGGAAACAGGTTGTAATGAGTATCCACGGCAGGTGCCAGCCCATGAGCCTGAATAAAGGTTCCAAAACGGATCATATCTTCCCTTCGGTGGCCTTCCCATGAAAGTTCAAAGCCCCGTTCATTATAAATATCAATCAAAGTAGGATTAGCAGCCAGCCCGCTCAGTCCGGCACGAAGCCTGATCGCATCCACCAATGGTTTTGCAGAAGCCGCATTATTGGTGCGTACCATACATTCGGCCTGCATCAACATGATATCGGCATACCGGTAGATCGGGAAATCATTGGAAGCTCCACCACCATTCATTGGCAATGCCGGCCAGAACTTCTGATTCCTTGCACCGACATTCGGATCGGCTCCCGGGTTATCAAAATTGGTGACTGCCAGCGTATAATTAATAAACCCTGCCGGTTTTGGTCCGTATGGATTTGCTCCGAATCTGAACTGATGTTTCCGGATGTCGTTATCGCTGAATTTGTTTACAAAATCCGGTGGGCAAATAGTACCGTTCCAGGCACTGTATCCCAGGATGTTGGTTCCATCGGTACCTCCAAAACTTCGTATGGTAAAGATGTTTCTTCCTACTATATCTACTTTGGTGTAGATCGCCAGAATCGTTTCATCATCGGGACATACATCTCCGAATAATTCAAAGTATTTGGATCCAAGCGGGTTCGTGGCATCCAGCGCTCCCGAATGAAGCGAAAAACCTCCTTCGGATACTTTATTACAAGCCGCCAGACATTCGGCCCACATAGGTGTTCCTGTGTAAACTTCGGCATTCAGGTAGGTTTTTGCCAACAAAGCATACCCTGCCCATTTGTTAAACCTGCCATAATAATTTCCTCCTTTTGTGGTTGAAAGTTTGTCCACATTGTCTTTTAATTCGCTCACCACGAAATCAAAAACATCTTTCCGGCTCTTTTGCGGCATTTTGTCTACCGTAATATTATTATCCGTATAAAAAGGCACATTTCCAAAGTCATCCATCAATAAATAATAGAAGAAAGCTCTCATCACTTTAGCTTCTGCAATTTTAGAAGGATCAGCATTTGCCTTTTGAAGTAAATCAACCGCCAGATTTGCACTGAAAACCGATTTATACAACCAGTTCCAGGTATTGTTTATTTGTGAGTGATCAGGCAGCCATTGTCTCAGATACATTTGGGCAAAAGTCAATTCCCAGTCTCCGGTAGTGCGGTGAGGTACTACCTGCTCATCGGTGGACATGCTGTTCACATCGTACCAACCGTTGTCAGCACCAACTAATCCTACTCCACCCCAGTTTCCAGGGATTTGCGAATAGACATTCGCCAGTGCTACATCAGCACCTGTTGAAGTTGAATAAAATTCTTTCGCTGCAAATTTATCGTAAACAACTTCTTCTACATTTGTACAGCTCTGCATTATCAAGGTGCTAAATAATGCCAGGGTGATTATTTTTTTCATTTTTGACTGATTTTAGAGGTTATTTAAGTGTCACATTTAATCCAATGGCAATCGTTGTAGTCCTTGGATAAATACCATTATCATTTCCAAACCCGGTTCCACCGGTTGCACCAATTGCACTGGCTCCACTCACATTCAATTCAGGATCAATTCCTGTATATTTTGTAAATATCGCCAGATTGGTGGCTGTAAGTGATAATCGTAAATTCCTGATATATTTCAGTTGTTTCGTATCAAAATTGTATCCAACTGTCAGGTTCTCAAAACGTAAAAATGATCCGTCTTCCAACCATAAATCAGAAGCAAATGGTGACGTGAATAGTCCTGTGGATACTGCACTTGCTAACAGATTTGATTTTCCCAGGTTCTCAAAGTAACTAAAGGTGGAGCGTATGCTGTTGTAGATTTTATTTCCTCCCTGTCCCCTGAAAAGCATCGACAAATCAAAGTTTTTATAGGATAGTACCGGCGAAAATGCAAAGGTATACGTAGGCAATGCCGAACCTTCTATTTTGCGGTTTGGACTTTTGTCGCCGGTATCTAATGTTCCGGTTGTCAGATCTTCACCTACTACGGTTTCTTTGTTGTTCGCATCTTTTCCGGCATGTTGAAGGATGTTGAATGTGCCTACAGGTTGTCCTACTATCAGGTAACTACTGGTACCCCAGGGTACATAATTTGTATTTAATGGAACTCCGTTAAGACTGCCACTTAATTCAAGTACTTTATTCCGCAATAAGGATAAGTTCCCGTTGAGCGAGAAATTAAAATCTTTAGTTTTTACAATAGCAGCATTCAGATTAATATCAATCCCTTCATTTAACAGGCTGCCTACATTGGCGAACATATTTGAAAACGGAAACGGAGGCTGTGGAACTGTATAATTGAATAAAAGATTTGAAGTTGTGGCCCTGTAAACATCCACCGAACCGGATAACCGACTGTTAAACAGTGCAAAATCAACTCCTATATTTGTTTGTGACCGGGTTTCCCATCTTAAATCGGCATTGTAATTTTGAGTAACACCATAATTTGTAATCTGATTGCCGGCAAAATAAGTCTGTCCGTTTGAACCTACCAGTTGAAGTGAATTTTGCGGATATAAACCTTGTTGATTCCCGGTGACACCGTATCCGACACGTATTTTTAAATCATTTAAAAAATTGATCCCTTTCATAAATGATTCTTCACTCATTCTCCAGGCACCTGATGCCGAGGGGAAATTCCCCCATTTATGGTTTTCACCAAATACAGTTGATCCATCACGTCTGAGACTTGCTGTTAATAAATAACGGTTTTTATAAGAGTAATTTATTCTTCCTAAAAACGAGATCAGCGTCCGGTCATTTTTATAGGAACTGATATCACCGGAATTGATTCGTGTAAAATCTCCCAGTTGAAGGGCATTGTAGGTGGTAATATCGTTAATGAACCCTTTCATCTGAGTGAAGTTTCCATTGTAGGTTTGTCGTTGCCATTCGTATACGGCAATGGCATCCAAACTGTGATCGCCAAATACCCTTTTATAATTCAGGGTGGCATCCATCAACCGTTCATCTTCATGGTAATTGTTGATATTGGCTGTCCCATGCTGATCGATCGCCGAAGCTACAGTGGATGCTGCCGGTAAGTAATATCCTGAATTTCCATCCAGTTTCCTCCAGCTTCCGAACCCACCAATGGTCAATCCTTTTGATATTTCCAGGTCAGCCTTGAAACTCCCGAACATTTTATTTATTGTCTGGTTGTTTTGAACGGTTTGAGCTACTGCATACGGATTGATATACTGAAACAGGTTTGTATCCGTAAAATAACTTCCATCACTATTCAACACAGGGTCAGTAGGTTTGCTTATATAAGCATTGCTGATCAGGTTTGAAGTGAAAGCAGCACGTCCGATGCTTGCCACACTGCCGGTATTCGACACCGTACTGCCACTCAGGTTTGCCGAGAGGATCAGTTTATTATTCAACGCCTTTTGAGTTGCCTGAAAACGTCCGATATAATTTTGATTTTTCGAGTTGATGACAATTCCATCCTGTAAAATGGCCGCAACGGAAGCCCGGTAATTGAAGCTGTTGGTACCACCTCCAATGGCAATACTATGATTCTGAGTTGATCCGTTCCTGGTAAGTAAACCATACCAGTCGGTGTTTGAACCATGGTCTGCGGATACAGGTACACCCCACAACGGCCGTTGAGCCCGCCATTGATCGGCAGTAAGAAAATCAAGTTTCTTTGAAATCATATCGATGGATACCGTACTGTTGTATTCAATCTGAGAAGATCCGGCTTCGCTCTTTTTAGTAGTAACTAAGATCACACCCGGTGCACCGCGTGAACCATAAATGGCTGTGGCAGATGCATCTTTTAAAATGTCGACACTTTCTATTTCATTTGGTGGTAACTGATTTAACAAATCAAGATTTCCCTGAATTCCATCTATAACCACTAATGGATCATTCCCTCCCATTAACGAAGTGATACCACGAATCCTGATACTCGGACTGCTGCCCGGCTCACTGCCCGTTTGCGTGATGACCACTCCGGCTGCCTTCCCTGCTATTTGTTGCAATGGATTGGTAGTTGCCCCCTTGTTCAGATTTTCTTTGGTGACACTTGAAACCGATCCCGTTACGTCTTTTTTCCGCAACGTTCCGTATCCAACCACTACTACTTCCTGTAAATCGGAAGTCTCTTCAGTCAATGATACTGAAGCCCCGAATTTATTCGCTGCCAGTTCAATGGGCTGATAACCAAGAAACCTGACTCTAAGAATTGATTTTCCGGAGGCTACTTTTAATACAAAGTTGCCGTTAAAATCAGTTGTTGTACCATTCTGCGTGCCTGCTTCCAGCACACTGACTCCCGGTAGGGGTTCTTTTCGGTCATCTAAAACTTTACTCTTTACGGTGAATTGTTCTTGCGCAAATCCTGTAAATCCGGCAAACATGAATAACATGCCGAAAAGTAGAAATTTCAATTTCATACTATTATATTTAAAAGGTTAATTAATTAGCCATTCTCCCGGTCTATGCTTTTGTCATAAAAAGTGGGAATGGTTTTATTTCGATTCTTCACAATGCAAATATATACGTAGTTGAATTGATAAAAATCAACGACTACACATAATGTACGGAATGGACCTGTAAGAGGGGGTTTAATATGCAGTATACCAACAAAAAAGGCATCCGTAGGATGCCTAAAAAAGTACTCAAAGTGTACGGATTCCAATGAAATATTTCTACTGGATATCTGTTTTTACAGATTCAATTTCCATTATTTTATGTTCAAATAAATCATTCGATATAAATGACCGGTTCTTGGCTTTTGTTTTGTAATTTTTCACGGTGGATAATGAAAAGTCAAGAAATTGTGCAATACGTTCACTTTCAGTAATGCCAAGTCGGATCAATGCAAAAATACGTATTTCGGGAGTCAGCATTCCATCCGGTTTAATGAAAATACGGTCTTCTTCTTTAAAAAGCTGATTATAACGCACTACAAAGTCAGGAAAGAGTTTCATAAAGATCTGGTCGAACAGGTCGAACATATCTTCCCGTTCTTTTCGCAGATCGGTCGCTGCCGAGAGTTCGAGCAATTCGTCAAACTGCCGGTTCCGTATTTTACGTACCACCATTTTACGGAAATCTTCCGTCTTATCAATATAAGCCGAATTCGTACTGAAGAAATAACCGATATATTCATCCTTAATCCGGTGAACTTCCTTCAGCCGTTCATTGATCTGAACCAGGTCCATATTTTGTTTGCTGATCTTTTTCTGTACTTCTGTCAACTGGTCATTTGATTCAAGCAAATCGGTATTCTGTTTGAGAATCACCAACCGGGCCGAGTTCAGTCGTTTCTTTTGTTTCAGGATAATCAACCAGGATACCATGAAGAGCACAAAGAGAATGGAAATGATTCCTGCATAAATCAATAATTTATCTTTTTGCTGTTTTATAATTTCAAAACGGCCGGCTTCTATAATGGGGAGTACTCGTCCCACTTCTATTTTACGCTGGCGGGCATTGTAAAAGTTGGCATCATCAAGTGCCAGGATGGCATACGAATAGGCCCGTTGAATATCTCCCCGGGTGTACAGCAATTCGGCTAACTGACGTACGGCCGAAGTTTCTTTTGTTGCCATTTGCAGATCAGCGGTGGCGGCAGCCGAAAAATAAACAATGGCTTTCGTGGTATCGCGTCTGATCTGATAGAAATATCCGAGAGTAGAAGCCACTATCGCATAATCGTGCAGACCGGGATGCTTGGCCGAAATATATTGTTCCGCTATAATGATGGCTTTGGGGTAGTTATTCTCCAGCTGGCATTCACGGATCTTTGCCATGATTCCTTCCGGACTTTGTTTTTTATACAAGGCAATCGAATTCCTGCAATAACGAAGCGAGTTTTTTCTGTACCGGGTCGAGTAAGGCTCTGTGGCAAAATCAGCCATGTCAATATTCAATGTGGATAAAAAAGCATACAGATCGGCTTTGCATTTTATTGTGAGTTGTGTTGAATCGATCGAATTTGAAATCTCGGAAGCTTCCTTGAATAATCCGGCAGAAACACAACTGAATGCCAGGTTCATTTTTGATTCGGCTATATAGTTCGGGTCGTTTATTTTTTCCGCATAGTCCAGCATTCTCCCAGCAAAGGTATAGGCTGAATCGTATTTGTAGGACCGGTACTCGTTGAACAAGGCTTCACTCAGTTTATACTGATTGGCCAAAGATACATTTGCCCTGAAAAACCGACCTTCCAGATTCTGAATCCTTTGTTTCTTAATTTCTTCAAATGAAGAACGTTTATCAATGCAGGCATCCAAATCTTTCAGCGCCACATTGATTTTGCTTTCTTTGGCCTGTATGAAAATAGAAATTAGGATAAAAAGAACTAAAAGCGTTTTCTTAATCATGGAATTGAGTGAATTAGATACTAAGGGGATTGACGGGAAGTGATTGCTCTGCTTAAGATAAAATAAGTTATACATTGCAAAGTGATTGATAGTACGTTTGTGATTTTTGATCTGTTTCCTTTAAAAGAATGGCAATGCGTTTGCAAATTTATAAATAATTATGGATAGAAAAGAATTAAATTATTTTTTATTGATCTTAAAATGGATTATAGGGTAAAGTGATTTAAAAATAGCAGGTCGTACATGGGACGAATTATTTAAACCTGATCAGGAAAATCACAAACTGTTTTTCTTCCGAAAACATCCTTTTAATACAGAGGGTTGGTATAGGGTTAGTATAGGGTTGGTATAGGGTTTTGATAGGGTTCAGATAGATGCAGTTATATAAACCCTTTATAAACCTTAAATATACTATAAGTCAACTCTATAGAATTCTCTTCTGGAGGTGAAATGCAGACCGGAAATTTGCGGGCAATCAACCAACTCATCTCCCGATGTCTATCGTGGCATCCATTCCGAATTCTATCGGGACAACCTATAACGTTCTGTTATTTTTTTTCTCTAAAACTTCCAGCCTTAAATCATACTCCCACCAGGGTGACACGGGAGACAGGTCTATTCCCCGGTAATTAGAGATATTCAAAAAGAAAAAGAACTGTTGAAGCGAAAGTAATATTTCATGCTCCATGTATCGGATCATCTATTCAAGCCTTATCATTCAAAAAAAGCATAGTCTTTTTTATTAATTTTATCTTTATCAAAAGAAAAGAACCAATTTATGTCATAAAATATGTATATTTCGTGTCTATATAGTAAATCCCCATTCCTTGAAGCAATTTAACGAACTTTATAAGCTACATTTTACGACGATCTACCGGATGGTGTCGAAGTTTTCGGTCGATCGGTTCGAAGCGGAGGACATTGTTCAGGAAGTATTTATCAGGCTGTATCTTCATTATGAATCGGGAGGAGAAGTTCAGTATCCGAAGACCTGGCTTTATAAAGTAGCTTCCAACATTTGCATCAATACGGTGGGACGACGGAAGCAAACGATGCACATTGATGATATTAATGAATCGGAAACGGGAGTGAGCGAGTGTTTTGAAATTAAATTAGAAGAGGATGAACACGGAAAAATAATCACGAAGGCACTTTCAAGTCTGAAAGAACACGAAAGACTGATCGTGATTTTATATTCCGAAGGGCTCTCCTACAAAGATATTGCCGATATCAGCGGGGTTCGGTTTAGCTCCGTGAGTAAAAACCTCTCCAGAGCGTTGCAAAAGCTTAAACCTTTACTAAAAAATCAGTATTATGAAATGCTTAACCAATAATCAGATTCAGCAATTGATGGATGGCGAAATACCTTCCGTTTTGTCTGAAGAATATCATCTACATAAGAATGCCTGTCCTCAATGTCTGGAAAGATATAACCAGCAAAAGGAACTGGCACAAACTGTAAAAGAGTTGATAAATGCTTCGGCTCATTCTCTTGAATTGATTCCTGAGTTTCGGATTCCAAAGACGCACATTCACCCAACACGAAAAATCAGAAGAATACCGGGATGGTTAGAGATAGCTGCACTGTTGATCCCAATATTTTTTATGTGGAAAATATGTTATAATCCGGGGGAGGAATTTAAACCAACAGCTGAAAATATCAGGATGTTTGAAAAGTGCGACAAAGTTTACGCCAACTCAGCGACATGGAGGGATAATGTGATTATTATTACCGGGGTAGATGGCATTAAAGTTCAATATGGTGATAAATAAACCCGTATAAAGTTATCCTATAATTATCAGGAGTCATTCAACTTTAATTATGTTGTTCTGGTTACAATTAATAATACTCATCTTAAAAATAATCCCTATGAAAACAGAGACAATTAATTTAAAAAGTTCAGGTAATAGAATTGTATTTTTTTTATTCATCTTCCTCTTTCTTGCAAGTTCCTGTAATAAAAAAAAGATGATCAGTCAAACAGGGTCCATTGAAGGAACAATTACCAATTGCAGTGATTCAGTGATATTAGTACAATTACATCCTGATGTAATCCTGGATACCATAAAAATAGTAAAAGGGAAATTTCGCTATAATTACCCTACTATTAATTACAAAAGGATAAAAATGACCCCCCGTAGTTTACAGTTTCAACGGGGATGGTGCCGGTCGGATAAATTCAGAACAATTAAGCTGTTCCTGGTAGGGAAAGATGGTAAATTAATTCGAATTATGTTTCAAAATCCATATTATAATAGACCATGTGCTAGCGATATAATTACTTTAGACAATAGTAAGATAAAAATGTCTATCTCAGGGAAAGACATTTTACATACTATTGTAACAGGATCCCCATTGACCAACAGACAATTTAAATCTGATTATGATAGAAATGATCAGGATAAATTTTATAAACTTACGCGAGGCAAAATGACAAATTATGCTGTGATAAAAGAGGTTTCAAATCAATGGGGAATAGAAGAGAAAATTTATGAAGACAGAAACCTTTATAGCAAAGATTCACTACGGGCTATCTATAACATGCTTGGCAAAAAGATAAAAGATTCGAAGCGTGGGCAGGAGATACTTACATATATCAATTCAAAAAAATAGAATAATTTATAAGAAAAGGCTTTATTTTCCGGGTAACTAATTTATACTTACTGACCTCACGAAAATTTAATTGTCGCTATTAAACTACTCTGAGAGTTGATCGGTTTAAAAAATAAGGGAAATAAGGGTGGGTATGTGGTGTCTTGTTTTCTACTGAGGGTGAAAAAATAAAAATAAGGTTATGAATGTAAGATAATTACATCTAAATATCTACTACTCGAAATTCAATTGTTGTTTTCAATTTCTAAAGCACTGCAAACTTTATTACTTGATTCTAAACTGTCAAAAATTAAAGATAGAAAAAAATATAGTTATGATAGGCGCGACAATCAAATTTGCGATATGTACATTGTAACATGTAGAATTATATAATATTAAAAAAGTCATTGTTGCCCGTTTTAATGAGCAGCAATGACTTTTTTATGAATGAGAAATAAGGGGCTATTTGATAAACTTGTGTGTTATTTTCAACCCATTGTTTGAAAGGACGGTCACAAAGTAAACGCCTTTGGATAGTTGTGAAACATCAAAAGTCTTTGTTCCTGAAAATATAGCATTGCTTTGCATGATTAATTTCCCCTGAATGTCAAAGATGGTTACCTGAGTAGCTTCCACACTCCCTGAGTTCAGGGTGAAACTTGTTGATACAGGATTCGGATATACCGTTAAACCATCTGCAGACGCCCGGGGGTCAATAATGGCTGAGGGTACTTCATCCGGAAGAAACAGTTGAGAAGATGGAATTACCTGCCGTACTTGCTGATCGCTTTGCCATTCGAGTTTGATATTGGCAGTTCCTGCAATATTATTATACTCAACCTTGATATCATATTTCTGACCGGCAGATAAGTCAATGGTTCCAAAATACGTAATTCCTGAATTGTTTAACCATTTATCAACAATCAATTGATTGTCAATCCACACTCTGCGTGCATTTGCCGAAGTAATGTAAAAGGTATAGGTTCCTGTATAAACAGGCAGTATTTTACCCGTCCAACGTGCAGTGAAGTTATCAACATTTACCACACTTGCAGGAGAAAACTCCAGCCAGTTGAAATTCAAAACACTGTCAATACGCTGCAATACAGGTGTGTTAAAATTCAATCCGTTAAAATAAGTTCCCAGCAGTCCATGGGTTTCACCGGCAGCAGCAGCTTCAGCAAATTTGAAATTGTTGATTTTACAAATTGTACCTGTACCTTTATAGATCAGATAGATATTCTGAAGTCCCTTTACGTTTGATACCGGACAGGTTATGTCGGTATAGGTAGTCAGACCTCCGGTATCCGTTGTTGTGGCGGTACCAATGAGAGTTCCTGCAGGACTCCCCAAATGTATTTCGATCGTATTTCCGGCAGTTGTGCATGCAAGCCTGAAGAGTGCAGTCTCAGAACCTTTAAACCCAAAGTCAACGTTGTTGTATCCGCTGTATGATCCGCTTTTAAGTACCGATAAGTCCAGGGTACCTTCAGGGCATGTTTCTGTTGAAATACCTTTTATGTAGTTGAAGTTTTCGGCTTCAAGGGTCGTATAGGCGCTTTTAATCAGAGTTGTAGAGTAGGGGCAGTTCATTAACAGTGAAACGGCCGTTGAAGCGGCAAATGCAGGTAGTAGCTTAAGAGTGCTGTCTGCAGTAAGGGCAATTGTTTCTGCAGTTCTTGTCCCCCAGCTGGTACTGATTAAGTTCTCTGAGTTCCGGTTGTTGTAAGCAATTCTGGCATTGAGTTGCAACCAGGGAATATAGTCTGTTCTGTTAGCATCCACTACATAGCGACGGGCATAACGCATAAAAATACCTTTGAATCCATTCAGGTCGGGCCCTGCTTCCCAGTTGAATACACCGGAACCTGCCATAGTTACTTTTGTATATTGGGCGATCCGTTGGGCTTCGGCCAGGTAGGTCGGGTCTTTCGTATAGTTATACAGCATCATGGCTGCACCCAGATAGGTGCCCTGATTGTAGGTGGAACTCCAGTCACCGACTGCACCACTATCCGGATTGTAATTGTCATTTACTTTCCCTGTACCCGACATAAAGAGTTTGTTACGTGACCAGGTATACAGGGCGATTGCTTTGTCGTAATAGCTTAAATCGCCGGTTGCCTGAGCCAGATAACAACATGCCACCATAGCCGGGCCGTTTATACAGGCATTCGTTCCGGCGGTACCCTGGTTCCATGTCAGCCAGCTACCATTATGAATGGCACGGGCCCACATTTTATCAAATTGCTCTTTGGCTTTTGTCTGAAATGCAGTATTTCCGGTAAGCAAGGAAGCACGTGTACAGGCAATCACCATCCAGGTAATGTCATCATTGAAAGTGTTCCACATCCAGTCGTTGCCTTGTTGGGCAAGAAACTGGCTGTACATGGTGGTGAACATAGTAGAGTATTTGATATTCCCGGTAACTTCGTAAGCATCATCAACAATTTCCAACATTTCGGCAACACCCCAAAACCCTTCACGGGCAATAACTTCATTTCCTGACCTGTTGTTGTCGATATATTTTGTTTTCCAGGCAGCAAATACTAAATCGGCTGTTGCAGCAGTTGGAGCTACGTCCTGGGGGTCCTGCAAAATAAACGACCAGCTTTGTGCAGCTGTCCCTGATGCGGTATACACGGCCACATTTGCACCATCGACAGCTCCTGCAGTTGATTCATTAAGAACAAATGCCGGATTGGCAGCACACCTGACGTTAAAGGTTCCGTCATCCTGTCTGGCCAAAGACCATTTTACAGAATTGTTAATCGTACTTGTATACTGGTCTGCATTCACCGAATTAGCTGGTGTGGCATTGGCGATGTGCAGGAATTTTCCACTTGCTACATTGGTTAAAGTATACAGATTGGGACCGACAGAATCGACTCTCCAGCGCTGGGAATCACTTTTTGTTTCACTCCAGGTGATTACATTCCCACTGTTAGCCAACGAGGCATTGGCAACATCCAATGGTTTGTTGGATGCTTTTGACACTATTTCGTAGATACTGCCTGAGGTGATGGATGATGCCTTTGTCAGGGTGTTGTATACGATGCGCGCCATTGATGCGGCTCCCTGGTTGTTGGGATTCAGATGATCGGGGAAAAGATTGCCATATGGCAGCAAGGGATTATAAAAATCAATGACCGTGGTTTCCCGTAAACTGTGAACCTGATCGATCAAGGGCAGTATCTGGTCGTGTATAACTGTATTTTGTGCTTCATTTCCAAAATAGGAAGTGGGATAACAGATATAAACTGTCGGGTTTTTCCCGTTTACTCTGAATGAATCTATCATGGCAACATAATCGGTTACAAAATTACCTATGAAAGGAAGGTTTGCTGTAGAAGCATCATCTGTACCTAATGATATGATCAGAATCTGAGGATCAAAGTTTCTGGCTGCGGTGTATTGTAACTTATTCCAGAAAGGAAAACTTCCGGTCTTTGTAATGACCGATCCGCTAACACCGCAATTCAGTAACGAATATCCGCTTCCCAGCATGGTTCGGAGTTGTGCAGGCCAGGCTTTAGTCGACGGAGAAGTTGTACCTGTCCCTGCGGTCTGGCTGTTGCCAATGCAGACAATACGGGTTTGAGCAATCAGATTGCTTTGTAGTAAAACTGAAAATAGTAATACGTAAAAGAAGAGTTTTGATTTTTTCACTGTGTAATTTATTGGTTGAATTTTAATTTAAGGTGTATGATTTTAAATATGAGAGATGGTAAGTACCGGTAATAAGTTGCTGATTAACTGCGTTAAGTAATGAAACAGACAAAAATACATCAATACCCCGATTGTTTACGTAAATTCATTCTCATAATTCTATAGTAAAATGATAAAATGACTATCAGCTGATTTGATAAATTTATTTTTTTGTTGATGTTGGTTTCGGAAAATATTGTTTCATTTAATTAGTAAAGGAATATAAAATGAACTTTTCAATACCGGATTCTACACAAAAAAAGAATAAATTGCAAATATAAATGATTACAATGACTTTTTTACTGATCAAAATGATTTAAAGATTTTGAAAAATGACATTCTATATGATTTTCTGACTTAAAAATGAATATTAATA